>QLAH01000600.1_pt1 | contig 16046 bp, 12 predicted proteins | sample 4693081 | NCBI WGS metagenome assembly QLAH01 (sample SAMN09425401, study PRJNA476045) | Lake water metagenome, whole genome shotgun sequencing project.
CTAGGTAGGTAAACAGGTAGGTGGTGCGGCCATCCTGGGCCGGGAACGCTTCCCAAAAGTACTGGCACTGATTCTGAATTGGGGTGAAAGAGGCAAACAGATCGCCCGTGGCACAGGCTGGAAATCCCTGGGCACAGCTGCCCACGACCAAACAGACCGCATCGGGCTGCTGGGGCTGCCGCGCCTGCCGTACAATCGGAGAAAAGTGACCCATCGCGTCGAGCAATAGTCTTGTGGTCAGCGCTCCTTTGCTGGTCTGCACCTCGACCCCATTCGGATGAACCGTCGCCGCCGCGAAGCCAGTCTGCTCCAGCAGTTCCCCGCCCGCCGCCAGAAATTTAGTTTTGAGCGTTTCTAGCAAAAAGACCGGATCAACCCCCACGTTGAGCACATTTTCGACCCAGAGTTCGGTGCCTTTATGAAAGCTGAGGCGGGCGGGGTTATATTCCGTCACGATGGCCTGCTCCAGCTCAGCCGCAGAAAGCAGATCCAGTTCGACTAGCACCTGAAGCTCCTGCCGGGAAATGTTCCACTCCTGGGTGCGGCCTCGTAAAACACCCCGCTCCAGCAAAGCCACACGCCAGCCTCGCTGAGCCAAGACCGCCCCCACCAGAATGCCGAGAGTGCCGCCGCAGATAATCGCGTCCCAGGTCACGTCGGTCAGAGGCTCAGCCGATTCCTGCACCACAGTGCTGCTGGGCAAACTGCTGCTAGGCAAACTGCCGTCCCGGTAGCTCTGCCAAAGCCGATCGGCTCGTCGCAGATTCTCCAGAGGCTGGTCGGGCAACTGCGAAAGAATTTGTTCAGTCAGGCTCATGGCAGGGGGCAAAGCATATAGGAAGTTGCCTTGATCCTACCAGTCCTGCTTTCCAAGTTGTTCTGGCTGATTTGACCTGGTTTAACCAGGTGCTATTCCTGCTTCGGCCCAATTAAGTGATTCGCCAGTCAAGCGATCCACAATTTAGACCTTACGGTAGGGTAGAACAAATGCGTTTCATGGAACGGTTTTGCTGCTCTATGCCATCGATCGCTTCTTCCTCTCCTGCTCCTCGCCCTGTGCCGCGCTGGTTCAGCATAGGCATGGCGGGAATTTTTGTAGCTTCGCTGGCGCTCAGATTTTGGGGATTGAGTCGCTTTAATACGCTGGTGTTTGATGAGGTCTATTACGCCAAATTTGCCAGCGCCTTCCTGAAGCGCGAAATCGTTTTCACAGGTCATCCGCCCCTCAGCACCTACATCATTGCTTTTGGCATCTGGCTGGGCGAGTTTCTGCCCTGGGGCCAGAGCCAGCCCCAAAACGACCTCACGGGCCTGATGTTAAATCCATTTAGCTACCGCTGGCTCAATGCCCTGATCGGCGCGACAATTCCGCTGCTGGTCGGGGCGCTGGCCTATCAGCTCACTCGCCGCTATGGCTATGCTCTGCTGGCGGCTCTGCTGATCGCGATGGACGGCTTGTTTTTGGTCGAGTCCCGCTATGCGCTCAACAACGTTTACCTGATTTCCCTAGGGCTTGTGGGGCATTTGTTTTTGCTGATGGCCTTTCGAGCCACAGCCGGGCGACGCTGGCTCTACCTGGTGCTGGCAGGCATCGGACTGGGGGGAGCCGCCGCCATCAAGTGGAACGGCCTGGGGTTCTGGCTGGGCGCTGTGGCAGTTTGGCTGCTGAGCTGGCTGTTCTACTGGCTGGATCAGTCTCCTTCGATCCGGCAATGGATCAAACAATGGGCCAGGCGCTGGGCCAAGGCATTTCGTTCGGTTGGACAGTCTAGCCCATCTGCTCAGCAGCGCAGCAATCGGGTGTCTCAGGTTGGACAGCCAACCAACCAGCGAGCTCAGGCCCCAACCTCCGTCGCGCCAAAGGCTAGCGGTCGCGCTGCCAGTCCGTCGGCTGTTAATCGATCTGCTGTTAATCGATCTGCTGTTAATCGATCTGCTGCCAATCGATCCGCTCTCAGTCGTGCCTCCAGTCGATCTACTGCGAGTCAGCCAATCGAACGTTTGTTTTCAGCCTTTAACCAGCCCCCACCCCATCTGATTCAAGCTCTAGTTGCCTTTGGTCTGGTCCCAGCCCTGACCTACTACGCCAGCTGGTTGCCCTACATGCAGGTAGACAACAGCGACAGCACCTTCTGGCAGCTGCAAGTCCAAACCTACGACTATCACAAGCGGGTAGGCGGCCTGGATGCCCATCCCTACTGTTCACTCTGGTATACCTGGCCCCTGATGCTGCGGCCTGTGGCCTACTACTATCAAACCAGCAGTCCGGCTCCAACGGTCGGCCCGCCCCTGCCCAACGCTGCCGCCAGCGTGATCTATGACGTTCACGCCATGGGTAATCCAATCCTTTGGTGGTTTTCGACTGCTGCGGTGGTGCTGCTAGCGTTGGTATTCATCGCCGTGATCGGGCAGAAGTTCATGCAGGCTGAAGGTCAGCTTGGTTTAGCAGCTCACTCGGAGGTTCACCTTTGGCCCACCGCCTATCTGCTGATCAACTGGGTGGCAAACTTCCTGCCCTGGGTGCGGGTGACTCGCTGCCTGTTTATTTACCACTACATGGAATCGCTGATTTTCGCGGTGATGCTGCTGGCCCTGATCTTGGAGCGCTGGTTCCAAAGTCGCCAGACCTGGCAGCGTACGGCGGCCCTGTTTGTGACAGGCGCAATTTTGCTGGGATTTCTGTTCTGGATGCCGCTCTTTCTGGGGCTGCCGCTTTCCCCGGAAGGTCTACAGCTACGCCGCTGGCTGAATTCCTGGGTCTAGACTGTTCAGATTTTGGGAAATGCTTCGAGCAATTAGGCTTTGTAAAACACCGTGCGGTAGACTGGCTCACCCCGCATTAGCGTAGTTTGTTCGCGTTCGGTTGGCACCGGCAGAGGGTTGGTCGGGAGCCAGTAGGTCATCGACTGCTGGGGTGAGGCAGGCGTTTGCTGCAGGAATCGAGGATTGGCCTGAAAGCGCTCCTGCATTTCCAGGGCCACAAGCTCCACGTCTGACTGGAGCAGCACCAGCCCGCCCTGAGCCAGAAATTCGGCCAGCAAATCCACAACTTCCGGCTGCACAACCCGTCGCTTTTGGTGGCGTTTTTTGAACCAGGGATCGGGAAACTGAATCGTGACCCGTTGCAGCAGACCGACCGGCAGAGAGGCGAGCAGCGGCCCCAGAAAATTGTTGACGTTGCAAAAAATATAATGCAGGTTCGTCAACCCGAGCTCATCCCGAAACTGTAAAGCCTGAATCACCAGGGGTTCGCGAATCTCCAAGCCCAAAAAGTTCCAGTCTGGCTGCTGCTGCGCCATCGTCTGCAAAAACTGGCCTCGACCGCAGCCAATGTCTAAATGCAGGGGCTGCTCTGCCGCGTAAATCTCGGCCCAGTTGGGTGGCTCTGGGGGCTGTTGATATTTCTGGCTGAGCGGATTGACATGCTGACGCACTCGAACAACTGGCAATTGCTTTTTCCCCTAATTCAGCGTGACGGTAAAAACCGAGAACAAACATTCAGCTTTCGATCTTAGCGCTCCTGGTTCAGTCGCCCCAACTGCCCTGACCGAATCTCATGGCAAGATGGAAAGAACGATTACATCTACATCTTTAAGCAGGTTGCTTTAACAGATCGCATTGCCAAATTCCTTTAACATCGCCAAGACCCATGAGCCTCAACTTTCGCTTTGCCATCCTCAGCGATCCCCATATCGCTCTACCGCATACGGTTTGGGATCATCCGAGTCGGTTTCACCTGGTTGAAATCAGCATTCCGGCCCTTGAGTTCATCTTCGAGCAGCTCGATCAACTCGATCTGGACTTTCTGCTGATCCCAGGCGACCTAACCCAGCATGGCGAACCGGAGAACCATCAATGGCTGGCCCGCCGCTTGGCCCAGTTGCCTTACCCCACCTACGTGATTCCTGGCAACCACGATATCGTGCAACGGGATGCCACCGAGCAGACCATTGGCCTGGCTGATTTTCCCAAATACTATGAAAAATTTGGCTATAGTGACCCCAGCCAGCCCTACTACAGCTGCGAAGTTTTACCCGGCCTGCGGTTGATTGGGCTCAACTCGAATGGCTTTGAACCCGATGGACAGCAGATGCGCTCAGGCTATCTTGACCCTCAGCAGTTGAACTGGCTCAGGCAAGTGCTGGCCGAGTCTCGCAATGAGCTGATATTTGTGATGCTGCACCACAACGTCCTGGAGCATTTGCCCAACCAGAAGCAGAGCCATTTGGGACAGCGCTATATGCTGGCCAACGCGAATGAACTGCTGCCCTTGCTCGAAGCAGCGCAGGTGCCGGTGCTGTTTACTGGGCATCTGCATGTGCAGGATATTGCTTCGGCCCAACTGGGTCAGTCGCGACACCAGCTTTACGAAATCACCACAGGCTCCCTGGTCAGCTATCCCCACCCCTACCGGGTATTGGAATATCGGCAAGACGAACAGGGCAACGGTTTACTTCAAGTTGAGTCGGGTCGAGTCACGCAGGTGCCCGACTGGGCCGACCTGCTGCACCGCTCACGCGAATGGATGGGGGATCGGTCGTTTCCGTTTATGCTGAAGCTGCTGCTGCAACCGCCGCTGAGCCTACCGCCCATCGAGGCCGAAGCTCTGGCTCCTGCACTCCGCTATTTTTGGGCCGACATTGCCGACGGCGATGCCCTCTTCGATTTTCCTGACCTGCCACCGCCCATACAAGTCTTTCTGAATCAGTTTGGCGCAGTGGATGCCCTGGGCCGCCCCCAGCAGATCGACAACTTCGCAATCCTGACTCTGACAAGCTAAATGGTTGAAGGTCAAGCAAAAGCGGCAATTTCTATTAGTTTTGCTGATATGTTAGTGGCAATGGCCGATGGCTAAAAATTAATTCAACCCACAAATTGACAGTATTCCACTAAAATCGATATAGTTAGAGACTGTGAAAACCCAGGTCAACTAACAAAAAGGGTATCGCTTTCTTAGCCCATGCCAACTATTCAGCAGCTCATCCATACCGAACGCCAGAAGGCGACAAAGAAAACTAAATCTCCGGCTCTCAAGAGTTGTCCTCAGCGTCGAGGCGTTTGTACAAGGGTGTACACCACAACTCCAAAGAAGCCGAACTCAGCCCTGCGCAAAGTTGCGCGGGTTCGCCTCACTTCTGGCTTTGAAGTCACCGCCTACATTCCCGGGATCGGCCACAACCTGCAGGAGCATTCAGTTGTCATGATTCGTGGTGGTCGGGTTAAAGACCTTCCGGGTGTCCGTTACCATATCATTCGCGGCACGCTAGACACTGCTGGTGTTAAGGATCGGAAGCAGGGACGTTCCAAGTACGGCGCTAAGCGTCCTAAGAAAGCCTAGATTGGGCTTTTCTGAGTAAGCTACCTAAATCTATAGAATTGCGTCTTTAGGGTTCGAATTTTCATAGGTTCGAATTTTCACAGTATTAACTGTGCAGGTTCTGATTAACGACTAACAGAGCTTAATCGCGGACTGCACTAGTTTGAGTGATGCGAGAGCAGCTCAGCTGCAGTTGTAAAAGGCTCGTTTTGCTAGTTTGTCTAGCGCTTAAGCTCGTTTGAATTGAATAATCAGATTATTTTCCAGTTGGCACAAATCGCCTTCGCAGTTTTTGTTGGGCTGTCAAACGATGTACAGCGTCATTTGCTCGCTTTCACTTCCATGTTTTTGTCATCTAAGGTTTAGCTACCATGTCTCGTCGAACTACTGCTCAGAAACGTTCCGTCCAACCTGACCCGGTTTACAACAGTCGCCTCGTCAGCATGATTGTGTCGCGCCTGATGGCTTCGGGTAAGAAGTCTGTGGCCTTTGGCATTATCTACGATGCGTTCAAGATTGTTGAAGAGCGAACCGGTTCTGATCCCCTGGAGCTATTTGAGCGGGCAGTTAAAAATGCCACGCCACTGGTTGAAGTTAAGGCGAGACGGGTTGGTGGTGCCACCTATCAGGTGCCGATGGAAGTGCGCTCTGAGCGTGGAATTGCTCTGGCGCTGCGTTGGATTACCCAATATTCCCGGCAGCGAGCTGGCCGGACGATGGCAAGCAAGCTGGCCAATGAACTGATGGATGCCGCCAACGAAACGGGCAGCGCTATCCGCAAGCGGGAGGAGACCCACCGCATGGCTGAAGCCAACAAAGCTTTTGCCCACTACCGCTACTAAATCTGCGGAAAAGCCACCAAATTTACGGAACGGCAACAAGAGGTCGGTTAAAAAGTATAAAATCTTAACAGACGCAGTAGATCAAGAACTACAGCGGAAACTTTAGGAGGTAGGCTGTGGCACGTAATATCCCGCTTGAACGGGTACGCAACATTGGAATCGCCGCTCACATTGATGCGGGAAAAACAACGACGACCGAGCGCATTCTGTACTACTCTGGCGTCGTTCATAAGATTGGCGAAGTACATGAGGGAACTGCGGTTACCGACTGGATGGAGCAAGAGCGCGAGCGGGGTATTACAATTACTGCTGCTGCCATTAGTACAGCCTGGACTCGTCGCGACCCTGACCAGCCAACGCAGCCCCAGCCCGGCGCGCTGGAGCATCGGATTAACATCATTGATACTCCTGGCCACGTGGATTTCACGATTGAGGTTGAACGCTCGATGCGGGTTTTGGACGGCGTAATTGCTGTCTTTTGCTCGGTGGGTGGCGTACAGCCCCAGTCTGAGACCGTTTGGCGTCAGGCTGACCGCTACAGCGTTCCCCGGATTGCGTTCGTCAACAAGATGGACCGCATGGGTGCGAACTTCTTCAAGGTCTATGGCCAACTTCGCGATCGGCTGCGGACAAACGCCGTTCCGGTTCAGATCCCGATCGGCGCTGAAGAGAACTTCAAGGGCATCGTCGATCTAGTTCGGATGAAAGCCTACCTCTACAGAAACGATATCGGCACCGACATTGAGGTCACTGATATTCCCGCTGACGTACAAGATCTGGCGGAAGAATATCGGCTGAAGCTGGTTGAGTCTGCGGCTGAGGTAGACGATGAGCTGATCGAAAAATATCTGGCTGGCGAAGAGTTAACGGAAGCCGAAATTCGTAACGCCCTGCGGAAAGGGACGATCGAAGGCAAAATTGTGCCGGTTCTCTGCGGCTCTGCCTTTAAGAACAAGGGCGTTCAGCTCCTGCTCGACAGCGTGGTGGACTACCTGCCGTCGCCCACCGAAGTGCCGCCGATTCAAGGTACGTTGCCCGACGGCACGACCGCAAATCGAATGGCCAGCGACGACGAGCCCTTCTCGGCTCTAGCCTTCAAAATCATGGCTGACCCCTATGGTCGTCTGACCTTTGTGCGCGTCTACTCAGGCGTAATGGCCAAAGGCAGCTACGTCTACAACGCCACCAAGGGCAAGAAAGAGCGGATTTCGCGCTTGATTCTGCTCAAGGCTGATGACCGATTGGAAGTAGACGAACTGCGAGCCGGCGACTTGGGCGCTGCGCTGGGCATGAAAGACACCTTCACGGGTGACACCCTCTGCGACGAAACCAAGCCGATTATTCTGGAATCGCTGTTCGTTCCCGAACCGGTGATTTCGGTTGCCGTCGAGCCCAAGACCAAGCAGGACATGGAGAAACTCTCCAAGGCTTTGCAGGCGTTGGCCGAAGAAGATCCAACTTTCCGTGTCAGCGTCGATCCGGAAACCAACCAGACGGTAATTGCCGGCATGGGTGAACTTCACCTGGATATTCTGGTGGATCGGATGAAGCGCGAGTACAAGGTGGAAGCCAACGTCGGTGCACCTCAGGTGGCCTACCGCGAAACAATCCGCAAGCCTGTCAGGGCCGAAGGTAAGTTTGTGCGGCAGAGCGGTGGTAAAGGCCAGTATGGCCACGTCGTGATCGAGCTGACGCCGGGCGATGTGGGCAGCGGCTTTGAGTTCGTTTCCAAGATCGTGGGCGGTGTGGTGCCGAAGGAATATATCGGTCCCGCTGAGCAAGGTATGAAGGAAGCCTGCGAATCAGGCATTTTGGCCGGCTATCCGGTGATCGACCTGAAAGCCACGATGGTAGACGGTTCCTACCACGACGTTGACTCATCGGAAATGGCCTTCAAAATCGCGGGTTCGATGGCGATTAAAGAAGCGGTGATGAAAGCTTCGCCGGTTCTGCTAGAACCGATGATGAAGGTTGAGGTCGAGGTGCCTGAGGACTTCATCGGCAACGTAATCGGCGACCTCAACTCGCGTCGGGGCCAAATCGAAGGCCAAGACACTGAGCAGGGCGTTGCTAAGGTGACTGCAAAAGTCCCCCTAGCCGAAATGTTCGGGTATGCTACTGATATTCGGTCTAAGACCCAAGGTCGTGGCATTTTCACTATGGAGTTTAGCCACTATGAGGAAGTTCCTCGCAACGTGGCTGAAACCATCATCGCGAAAAGCAAAGGGAACGCATAGTCAGTAAAGAGGAACGGATAGAGACATGGCACGCGCAAAATTTGAACGGACAAAACCTCACGTTAACATTGGTACGGTTGGTCACGTAGACCACGGTAAGACAACTCTGACGGCGGCTATCACGATGACGTTGTCCGCTCTGGGTCAGGCTCAGGCGCGCAAGTACGACGAGATCGACGCGGCTCCTGAAGAAAAAGCTCGGGGTATTACGATCAACACGGCTCACGTTGAGTACGAAACCGAGAACCGTCACTACGCTCACGTGGACTGCCCTGGACATGCTGACTATGTGAAGAACATGATCACCGGTGCAGCCCAGATGGACGGTGCAATTCTGGTGGTGGCAGCTACCGATGGCGCTATGCCCCAGACCCGGGAGCATATCCTGCTGGCCAAGCAGGTGGGTGTACCCAGCATCGTGGTCTTCCTGAACAAAATTGACCAGGTAGACGACGAAGAACTGCTGGAACTGGTGGAGCTAGAACTGCGCGAACTGCTGAGCAGCTATGACTTCCCCGGTGACGATCTGCCGATTATTCGCGGCTCGGGCCTGATGGCGCTGGAAGCGATGGTCAAAGAGCCCAAAACCAAGCGCGGCGATAACGAGTGGGTAGACAAAATCTACGAGCTGATGGACGCGGTAGACTCCTTCATCCCCACGCCTGAGCGTGATGTAGACAAACCCTTCCTGATGGCCGTTGAAGACGTGTTTACGATTACCGGTCGGGGTACCGTGGCTACGGGCCGGATTGAGCGTGGCAAGATCAAGATCAACGAAACCGTTGAGCTGGTTGGTATTCGCGACACGCGCTCTACTACCGTCACTGGCATCGAAATGTTCAAGAAGAGTTTGGAAGAAGGGATGGCAGGTGACAACGCTGGTTTGTTGCTGCGCGGTCTCAAAAAGGAAGACATTGAGCGCGGAATGGTGCTAGCCAAGCCGGGTTCGATTACGCCTCACACCGAGTTTGAGGGCGAGGTCTACATCCTGACCGAGAAAGAAGGTGGCCGTAAGACGCCTTTCTTCCCTGGCTACAAGCCCCAGTTCTACGTCCGGACCACCGACGTGACTGGAACGATCAAAGCCTTCACCGCAGACGACGGCAGTGCGGCTGAAATGATCATGCCCGGCGACCGGATCAAAATGACGGTTGAATTGATCAACGCGATTGCGATTGAGCAAGGAATGCGCTTTGCCATTCGTGAAGGCGGTCGGACGATTGGAGCAGGCGTTGTCGCCAAAATCCTCAAGTAGCCCCTTCTGATACCTTTAGATTCAGCAGTCTCGGATATCCGGGCTGCTGAATTCTTTGAGAACTCGTGAGGCCCCGACGTTGCCGTCAGCTAGCTGGGTAGTTCTAACCCTCTCCTAGCTGAATTTGACCCCACCGAACCTTGAAAATTAACCGAACCTAAAAATCCTATGGCAGCCATCCAACAGCAAAAAATCCGCATTCGGCTCAAAGCCTTTGATCGCCGGTTACTCGATACATCCTGCGAAAAGATTGTGGAAACTGCTAATCGTACTAACGCTACAGCGATTGGCCCCATCCCACTTCCTACCAAGCGGCGAATCTATTGCGTTTTGCGTTCGCCCCACGTTGATAAGGACTCACGCGAGCACTTTGAAACAAGGACCCATCGGCGGATCATCGATATTTACCAGCCTTCTTCTAAGACAATTGATGCTCTGATGAAGTTAGATTTGCCCGCTGGAGTCGATATCGAAGTGAAACTCTAGGGCTTGCAATGAATTCGGGTCAGACTTGAGAATTCAGCAGGACCACGCCCGCACAAACTAAACCAGGATCTGAACCCCCTGCTGTGATTGTACTCAGCAGATCATTGATCGCAGCCCCTAGCAAATCACCCGATTTTCCTAGGGGTTTAGCTTAACAATGCGATAAACTATTTAGAGTAGTTGCAAGATGTAACTACTCTGTTACTATTTTGGCCGACCGAAGCTTGGCCAATTGTCTTCGCACTGTTTCTGCTTTGCTGCCAGTTTTATACAGCGTAGAGCACCTGTTTTACGAGACCTCAATTCTCACCCTACCCAGATATCAACCGTAATGGCATTCTCTTCATCCGTTGCTGTGCGTGAGCTACCTCTGTTTCCCCTGCCTGAGGTTGTGCTGTTTCCAAACGCCGCTTTGCCGCTCCATGTGTTTGAGCCGCGTTACCGAATCATGACAAACACCATCCTCCAGAGCGATCGGCGGTTTGGTGTCCTGATGGTTGACCCAGTCGAAGACAAGAAGGCGACTGTTGGCTGCTGTGCCGAGGTGATTTATCACCAGCGCACCCCCGACGATCGAATCTATATGAAAACTATTGGCCAGCAGCGCTTCCGGGTGCTGGACTACGTGCGTGAGAAACCCTATTGCGTTGGGCTGGTCGAGTGGATTGAAGACCAGCCAACCGACCGGGATCTGCGTACCCTCACCACCGACATTAGCCAGCTTCTCCAGGATGTGGTTTACCTGTCGGCCAAGCTCATGGGCAAAGAAATTGAGTTGCCAGACGATATTCCAGACTCCCCAATTGAGTTGTCCTACTGGGTAGCTGCAAACTTGCAGGGTGTGGCCCATGAGCAGCAGTTGCTTCTAGAGCTGCAGGATACAGCCGCTCGCTTGGAGCGGGAAGCCGAGATTCTGATGACGACTCGTAATCATCTAGCGGCCAAATCTGCCCTTGAAGATGCCTTCAAGTAAACCAGCTGCATTTCCAGAAGCTTTCAAGCCGGTAGGAACGAGAGCAAGTAGAAATTAAGTCGGGATAAGAAGGAACTGAGGAAAGCCTGAGGAGTTTTCCTCGGACCGCTGTGCTAGTGTTTCGAGTCCCTGATTTATAATTCGACAGTTATCTCCATTAGCAAGAGAACGGGATACAGGGCTGATTTTCCTATGTCTTTGTCGATCAGCTAGAAGTCAGCCGTTGCAGCTCTGGCTAAAGCTATTAGATCCAATTCCTTCTGGTGCTTCTGGCTTGTATGTCGTGACCTTTGGCATCGCTCTGGCTGGACTAGAAGCTGTGATCAATTATCTGCTGAACCCAGTTGCTGAACCCAGTTATGGCAGGAAGTTCAGCCCCTAGTTGGGTTTGTCAAGGCGGGCGTGACTCTGCCCTCAAGGCTTTTAGCCTTATTAGCCTTAATTGATGACAAGCCCGAGGTGAACTTACTTCTGGTGAACCTACTTAACGTTTGAAAATAAATGTAACGCAGTATAAAGAAAATTCAGGAACTGTTGACTTGGACCCCAGTATCCGGCCTAAAGTCAAGGTAGATTTCTGGGAAAAATTGTAAAATTTATTAAAACGCGAGCGCACGAGTACCTTGCCATGGACGTTTGCTTTTCTGCCACGCAGTCAATTGAGCTAGTTGTGCCAGAGCAACCTATTTCGGTTCAACACTATTTGCGTCAACCCCAACGTCTGGTTCGGTCCTTAATTGATCCAGCTCAAGTTGAATCCCTGGGCAGCGATCTATTTCGATTTAAGATGCGACCGCTTCACTTTATGGCCTTGAATCTACAGCCCATAGTGGATCTCAATATTTGGGCAGAACCAAACGGAGCAGTGCATCTGCGCTCAGTTGCTTGTGAAGTACGCGGAATTGATCAAATCAATCAGCTGTTTAACCTGACTTTAGTGGGCCAGCTTGCTCCAGTGCAGGTATCTACCCAGACTTATCTGCGGGGCAAAGCTGATTTACAGGTGCGGGTAGACCTACCGCCCCCGCTGTCTATGACACCCCGACTGCTGGTGGAAACGGCTGGAAATGGCTTACTGCGCAGCGTGCTTCTGACAATCAAACATCGCCTAGCCCACCAACTCCTTGTCGATTACTGCAACTGGGTCACAACCGAACAATCCGCGATTTGTGGGAGTTCGGAAGCCACCCAGTGGTCGTCCCTCTAAACACCTGCTTTCAAGGCAATAAATTTGTCGGAAATCATCACAGGATTTCAACCTTAGAGTTAAGGATGTAGATATTTCTTCCTAACCTTCGCCGGACGAGCTGCCGTCGGTCCAGTTCAGGAGCGAGCCTTTGGATGGGCGGCAGGGACTAAACGAACGGCGGTGGTATCGGGTCAAACCAATCTGCTGAATGGCTTGCTTGTGCTTGGCAGTGCCATAGCCTTTATTGGTTTTGAGATCATACCCAGGGTAGCGATTCTCTAGTCGAGTTAGTAGCTGGTCGCGCCAGACCTTAGCCACAATGCTGGCCGCAGCGATTGCAGTTGACTTTTGATCGCCCTGAATCATTGTCTGCTGGGGAATGTCCAGGTTAGGAATGGGCTGGTTGCCGTCAATCAAACAGAACTGGGGTAGAGGCTGCAGCCGCAGCACCGCCCGCCGCATGGCTAAAAGGGAAGCTTGAAGAATGTTGAGCCGGTCAATTTCGACAGAAGAGGCCCAGCCGACGCAGCTGGCATCGGCCACCGCATAAATCTGCTGGACAAGATACTGGCGCTGTTTGGCCGCCAGCTTTTTGCTGTCGGTGACGCCCAAATCTTGTAGTAAAGTCAGGGCGGCGGGGGACAGAATCACTGCCGCTGCTACAACGGGTCCAAATAGGGCCCCTCGGCCAACTTCGTCAACGCCAGCAACTATTTGGGCTGAAGGCAGTTGCAGGTCGGGTCGATTGAGCAACATAAAGCATGACAACTGGGTGAACGCTCGACTGGCAAAACAATCCGCGCAAGCCTAGGGCGCGTCATCAATTGCATCATTAATTCAGGTAAAGCGCTTGCGGCATCAGGCAGACCGCGCCCGTTTCCTGATAAACCGGCTAGGAGCCAGCTAGGAGCTGTAACCCTGCCGTCGGATTCCAACGCTATCTAATCAAAGCCCCTAGAGCACTGTCGAGGAACGGCGACGACGGCGACGACGGTTGGGGTCGATCCCGACGGGAGCAGCATTCACGTCCGCCTCACCTTCTAGCTCTGCCGCTTCATTGACATCAGGCATAAAGGCATCCTGCTCCTGATCCAATTGGCTGGCATCAGTTGGGCTGGGCTCTGATTCGCTTGGACTGGCTGCTTCACGCAGATTGGAGCGTAACAAAGGAGAAGAAACAGACCCATCCCGGCTGGCCGCATCTCCATTGTCGCCTCGGTTAGCTCTACCGTTGCTGGCCTGCAATGCTAGATCTGGGGTATCTGCCGCCGCTACGGAAATAGGAGGAGGAGTTTCGCCAGGACCAACAATTGAAATGATGGTCGATTTCGGATCTTTGACGGTTTCAGAAGACAGCACCAAGGGTGAAATGCCCATCAGCGCATAAACATCCTGTTCTTCAGGTGTCATTTCAACAGCAATCACCTGCGGCGGCTCCGAAGATTGCTTGTCTCGCCGGCTCGACCGACCGCGTTCTGGCTTGTCGCCACGAGGTTCACGCGGTTCACGCGGCTCTCGACCTTCACGCGGTTCTCGACCTTCACGTCCCTCACGCGGCTCTCTTCCCTCACGTGGCTCTCGAGTTTCACGCGGTTCTCGAGTTTCACGCGGTTCCTTGGGAACGCGCACAGGCGTAACGCTATAGGGCGACTCTTCGGTCGTTTCCTCTTCTTCAATTTCTGGATCTAGGCGCGGTAAGCCACCCTTGAGGGCAGGCTGATCATTTACCTTTAGGCGCGTGCTGCGTCGCCGTCGTCGATCTCCCCGGCCCCGCTCTTGATAGTTGGGGTGATTAGTTAGATCCAGCTCCTGCAGGTCGGTGGAGGCATCCGAGTCAAACTCTTCGGTGGATTCCCAATCTCGCGGCCTAGAATCGCGTCGCGACTCCGTAGAGCTGGAACGCAAAGCCTCGATCGGTTCTACCGCATCTAGCTCGCCTTCACCCGGCAGATGCACCAAGTGGCCCATGCCGCCGCAGGTCGGGCAGGTCTGACCAAACAGTTCATAGATGTTCTGGCCCTGCCGCTTGCGGGTCAGCTCGACCAGACCCAGTTCGGAAAGTTGAGCGATTTGGGGCCTCGCTTTATCAGCCCGCAAAGATTTGTTGAACTGCTCCAGAACTTGCATCTGATCGCGGCGGGCATCCATGTCGATAAAGTCCACCACAATCACGCCAGCAATGTTGCGCAGGCGCAGCTGACGGGCAATTTCTGACGCAGCCTCACAGTTAGTCCAAAGCACCGTTTCGCGAGCAGTTGCCGAGCGAGTAAACGAGCCGGAGTTAACGTCGATTACCGTCAAAGCCTCGGTGCGCTCAATGATAATGTATCCACCCGAGGGTAGATCTACACGCGGCTTCAGGGCTTCCCGAATCGCCGCATTCACCCGGAAATATTCCAAAATTGAGGCACGTTCCCGATGGTGATCAACCAGAACACCCTGAGGCGTTTTGCCGCCGTTCCAATGCATCAAATGCTGTTTAACCCGCTTTAAGCCCGTATGGGAGTCCACCACAATCCGGTTTACATCGGCACTGTAGACATCGCGCAGCACCCGTTGAATGAAGTCGTCGTCGCGGTTCAGCAGACTAGGAGGCCGGACTGACAGCGCTTCCTGCTGAATACTTTCCCACTGCTTTTGCAGGGTTTCCAGGTCTTCTAAAATGGCTTCTTCGGGCACCCCTTCCGCTTCGGTGCGGACCAGCAGGCCCATGCCAGCCGGCTTAATTAAAATTGCCAGCGCCCTGAGACGATTGCGCTCAACTTCGTTACGGATGCGTCGGGACAGATTCACACCACGGCCAAACGGCATCAGCACCAGATAGCGGCCCGGCAGGCTGATATTGCCCGTGAGACGCGGCCCCTTGTTGCCGGTCGGCTCCTTCATGATCTGCACCAGCACCCGCTGTTGGGGAGCCAGCAGTTCTGTGATGGACCCAGCTGATTTCTTCAGACGCAGAGGACCGAGGTCGGTAACGTGAATAAACCCATTGCGCTCGCTGTCGCCAATATTGACGAAGGCGGCATCAATACCGGGCAGAACATTTTCAACAATTCCAAGGTAGACATCGCTAACCTGGTGCGTACCTTTTGCAACAATTAACTCTTGAATCTGATCTTCCGAGAAAACAGCAGCAATCCGGTGCTGCTCAGCGATAATAATTTGCTTTGACATTCAAAATCCTCAAAAAGGGCAGCAATCAAGGCTCTAACGCTATCTTTGCCATTGATGCTGTTACGGACAATTGCGTAAGACAATTCCAGCATGGCACCCGCCACTCAGAACATCCTGCTTTGAGTCACTTTCAGAGAGGTCTACCTTGAATGGCGGAACCTTATCCAGGGAGCATGACAGTCAGGGAGCATGACAGCTGGATAGATCAGTAAATCAATGAATGATTGAAGAACAACCAAACAACGAAACCCTATGCCCAGTACCTCTTTGCATCCAGATATCTAAACCAGACATCGGCAGCAGATAGGCGTCCAGGAACTGAAAATAAATTAAAAGCTTTGCAGGTACAGACTCTTCTCTATACCCGATGCCGAACTAAACCACTAACGGCCTGGAAGAGAAATGGAAGTCTGCAACGGCTTCTCTTGCAAAGCATTATAGCGTGGACCAAGCCGGACGCCATAGGTAGGAGCAACATTTTATCCAAAATTAAGACTTTGCTGGAGAAATTTCCGTCGCTACCCGACCGGAACAGCGAATTGAAAACCCCGAATTTTAGCTCGAACACTCGAA
>QLAH01000601.1_pt1 | contig 16039 bp, 16 predicted proteins | sample 4693081 | NCBI WGS metagenome assembly QLAH01 (sample SAMN09425401, study PRJNA476045) | Lake water metagenome, whole genome shotgun sequencing project.
GACGTCGCATCCACGACCTGCAGTCCATCCGCACCCAGAGGGAGATCGCCACCCTTGCCGGCCTCAAGTCGGTGAACATGCTCTCGATGATGAAGGACGGAACTGCCAAAGTTCCGCTCGATCGCGTGGTGAAGCTGGCTGCCGCCCTCGATTGCGATCCAGGGCACCTGTTCCGGCTCACCCTCGAGCAGATTTACAGCGCCGATGTGCTGGAAGACTTCTACACCTATGCCGCTACCGCCGCCTCGAAGAACGAGCGCGTCTTCCTGAGCGAGCTCCGGGCGCTGTCCGCTGACAAGGACCCCGAGCTTACCGACGAGCGTGCCAGGATCATGGGCAAAATGTTCTAGCGGGCGGAGGTGCCGTGTCGGCGGGGTGGCGCATCAACTCGGTGCCCACCTGCCAGCGGCGGTTTGGAGACCTGCTGCACATCAATCGGTGGGTTCAGGCGCGACCACCGATGTCAACTTAGCAGGCCAAAACGTCAACTTGGGTGTCAACTTAGGCTCTCACGCCGACCCGGCCCAGCCCCTCAAACACTACCTCGTCTGCAGGCCCTTTGCAGAGCAGGTAGCAGAAACCGCCCCTAAGTTTACCCTAAGTTGACATGAAACCCCGAAAACCCGGTTTTTCCCAAAGTGTCAACTTAGCCTCCGCTGATTCGGCCATATCTGGCGCCTCGATCCGGACCGAGGCTGGCAAGGGGTGGTGGTCTGAGGCCACGACGTGAATGGCCATAAAGCTATCTGTCTATGTGGCTGCATGGCTAAACCCATATCCATACATCCAGATATTACGATGGAAATGCAGCGCCGATACCCAGGCCTGCTGCAGCTGGAGAGGTATGTCTGTCGATGACGGAGAACGTGGCGCAACATCGCACTCAGACCGGCACCTACGGGCGACAAGATCGGGATTTGGCGAGGTCAGGATCCGCATGTTCGGAATTGCACCCTGACAGGATTGATGGTCGGAAACGCCGCCTCGGCGCCGGTTGCTCTGCTGGAGGCGGCGCACAGCCTCCTGCAAACGGCAAGTGCGCTAGGAAAGCATCGCGGGCGTTCCAGGCAATGATATGCCAATGCCCCGCCTCTGAGTGACCGGCGGGGCGAGAGGAGCGCGGGCTGGGATCCTGCTCGGGACAGGAAGCCGAGTTGTTAAGTCATGCGGCCAGGCCGACGGCGCCCGGCCTCGATGTTGCGGTGCGCCGCCTCATTCTGCGCATGGTAGCCCGTGGGCGTGGTAGCTTTCCTCGTTGGTGCGCCGATAACCGGACTTCGCTGACGCGGAGATCAAGCGCATGTTCCCATCTCGAGCCGCTCCAGCAGCCCGCAAAGACTTCCGTAAGTGGCTGCAGGAGTGGCAGTTCACACGGTTCGTAACTCTCACATTCAACGACTCAATGGTCGGTGATGCACCGGCAGCCGGCTCTGCGCAGAAGGGTGGCTTCGTATACGCGCGACTGAAAATGTGGGACGCCCGGGTAAACGCAAAGCTACTTGGCAAGCACTGGGCGAAGATGGCACCGGACAGGACGTTTGCATTCTTCGTCCTCGAGAAATCTGCGTCCAATCCTCATTGGCATGGTCTGGTCAGGTTCTACACCGAAGATCCGGCTGAGCTACTCCGGCAGGAGGGGCTGTTTGATCAGCACGCCGGAAGGATCTGGCGGCGCCTCGTCAAAAGTGGAACGTCGGACATTCAAATCGTCACTGATCAGGCCGGCGCGACGAAATACATTACAAAGAGCTTCGGGAATGATGTAGACTACTGGAACTTCATCGTCCCTGATCAAATGCAGGGCGGTTAGGGCTTCGGGACCGCTTAGAGGTCAGCCGCCACGCGGCGATAGGCAAGCAACCGACGACAGCGCCGTTCAGTCACACGCAGGTGGAATTCCACCTGCAATTGTGGGCTATGGATGAAGAGCTTCTACCTCGCGATCAACCAGAACGCCTGGAGCCGAAGGCGACAGGGCAAGGCCGAAGGCCGCGCAGGCGAGCGAAGCGAGTGATGCCGTGACCGTGCCCCTTCCTCTAGATGAGGAACTGCCTTTCGTTGCCAGCCTTTGTCGAGGTTTGCTTCCTGTTCCTGCAAACCGGTTCACCTGCGCTACGTCTGACGTAATGCGTGGCTGTGGTTCATGCGACCATCATCTCTTTTTGGCCTGGACGGCACTCTTGATGCGGCGACCCTGTCGCGCATCGCTGAACAGCTTTCGGTTACGCTGATCCTTGTTGCGTCGCGCGTCGTTGCGCCCGGTCTGCACGTCTCTTGCCAGTGCGCGGATACTTGGCACTTGCCGCAGCCCCAGGGTGAAAAATGCCGCCAGCGTTACCCTTGAAACCCGACGCACCTTGCCGGTCGCGCGAAAGATTGGCTTTCGGATACGAGCTCGCGAGATCGTCGGCGCACTCATGCTGGTGCCGATGGAACGTGGACCTCCTCACCGCGGCACGGACTTGTTCTGCACAGGCGCCAGGAAAGACTGACCGCGCCTATAGTTCCCCATGGCCTTGACCAACGAAAGAACTGTCGGGAGCGGATCGGCCAGATCGATGTCAAATCTGCGATTGCGGCGTGGCGTCAGAATTTCCTGCCAGAGCCCGCGGCGGATCCTGTCGCGCAGAAGCAGATAGGCATACGGAACCGGCCACGCCATCTGTAGTCCGACCCTGTAGGCGGAGCCCGGCACTACCGTTTGGCCGAGAGCGATCCTGCAAGCGATCACGGGAAAGTTGATCCCCGCCTTGATCGCGAGGGCCAGTGTTCCCCAGAGTCTGCCATTCACCTCAATCAATGTCGGTTTGCCGTCTCGGCTGTCGATCTTGAACTCTACTTGTGCCGGGCCGTGCCATCCAAGCTGTCGCAGGATGCTCAATCCCTGGTCACGTATGGCGGGACAGGACGTCGTCTCAACCAAAATCCCCGCTCCTCCGTCAGCTGGGTATGTCAGAACGCGCCGCGACGTCATGGCCGTGACGGGTTCGCCGTTTCGGAAGACGGCGCAAAGGTCGTGCGTCTCGCCAGGAACAAACTCCTGGACGAGAACCTTGGCGAAATCGAAAACGGGATCAGCGTGTTCGGGCTTCTGAGAGTAGTAAGCCTCAATGTCGCGTGGGCCACGCGCGATGCTCACACCAACGGCGCCGTTGCCGCGGCCGATCTTCAAGATGACCGGATACCCAATCCGGGCTGCAACGGTGAGCGCTTGCGACGGCGTGTCTGCCCGGCTGGTTTCGGGTATCCTTAGTCCGATGCGCGCCGCCAGCGCTCCCGTGGAATGCTTGTCCTGCGCCACCCCATATGCCGCCGAGGGCGGGATCGGCATCGGCAGTGTTAGCCGGCCGTCAGCAAACGCTTCGGACAGGCAGTGGACGGCGTAGTCGTCGGCTGGCAGCACCGTGTCGATTCGGTAGGCTGAGATGGCATCGCGCAGGGCCTCAACGTAGTCTTGCGGCGCCCAGATCGGGCTCGGCAGATGAATCCTTGTCTGAGTGTGCCGAGACCTTAGCGACGGCGCGGACAAATCGTCACTACCCACGCATACTTCGATGCCTTCCTTGCCCAGGGCGCGTGCAGCTGCCAGACTGATGCGGTCGCCGGCCGACCGGTAGGTGCTCACAAGAACACGCAATTGAGCCTATCCATGATCGAGAGGTTTGGGCCGGTCCATTCGCGGCGTTTTGCGTGGCGAATGAACACTGCCGCCTACCTGACTAATCCGCTCTTGGTTGGCACTTTTCGCCGAAAGCTAGGATACTGGCCGAATGTCGCATTCCCAGTTTCCCTACAGGAAAAGTTCCTGTGGCGAAAGATTTTCGACCGTAATCCGCTGTTCGCCGTCGCCAGCGATAAACTGCTCTCCAAGCGCTATGCCGCTGGGCTTTGTCCTGGCATCAACATCCCGCGGGTGATCTGGCAGGGCGCGTCTCTGGCCGCGGCACCGAAACATTTGTTTGGTGCGCAGACCGTGCTGAAGGCCAATCACGGGTCCGGTTACAACCAGTTCCTCCCAATGGAAGGGCTTGATCAGCGCGAACTGCAGATACGGACGGACCGGTGGCTCGCGACCCGTTACGGAAAATACAAGGGGGAATGGGCCTACGGTCGGGTCGAACCGACGCTGTTCTTCGAAGAGCGTCTGCAAGGCAGCGCATCCGATCCACTCGTCGAATACAAGGTCCATGTTTCCAGCGGCAAGGTGATCTGGGCGTTCGGCATTCAAGATCGGTTCGGAGCCGATCGGTCTGCCACCTGCTTCAGGCCGGACGGAACGTGCTACGATGTCCCGGACAGTCGGCATTTCAAGATGAGACAGACCGCGCCCGGGAGAGGCTTCGAGGAGGCACTCGCTTTGGCCGAAAGACTTGGCGCGGAGTTCGACTATGTCAGGTGCGACTTCATGGTCGCGGCGGGCGCGGTTTGGTTCGGAGAGCTGACAATGTATCCGTCCTCCGGATATCCCGACGTTACGGGCGACACCATTCTGGATGACTGGAACAACGGCTGGGACCTCTCGAGGTCTTGGTTCTTCGGCGCCGCCAAGGAGGCAGACTACGCGAAGGCTTTGCGCGCCAGTCTCGATGCCCGCCGGGATTGAGCTTGGGCCATCAAATGTGCCGCCCGTAGCCGCTGTGTCTTTTTCTGCAGCAGATTCGTCGGCATAACCGCCTGGGCCGCAGGCAGCCAGAGGATACGTTCGGGATGCTGACCGACGCCGAGATTGTTGAGAGTGAGACGTTCGTGGAAGATCATTTGATGACTATATCCAGATTCATGTTTGTCACCGCCAGGACGAACAGGAGTAAGCCGATCTGCGATGACCGCCGGTGACACCCCAGCGCGCGACGGGCCGCCTGCGAGGCCTATGACGCTCCTGCTCGCTGGCGATGCCCTGATCGTCGCGCCATGGTCGCACATCGCCGATCCAGATTTCGTGCGGCTCGTCGCTGAGATCCGCGCGGCGGACGTCTCAATCGTCAACCTCGAGACGGTCGTGCACGAGTTTGAGGGCCATGCGCAGGCGGACAGCGGCGGCGCCTACATGGCATCGCCGCCCCGTATCGCCGGCGAACTGAAATGGGCCGGCTTCGACATGGCTTCGGCGGCCAACAACCACGCCTTCGACTATGGTAGCGGCGGCATCCTCGAGACGATCAAACACGCCGCTGGCGCCAACCTCGTCCTCGCCGGCATAGGGCGCGATCTCGCCGCGGCGCGAGCGCCGGCATTCTTTGAGGGCGGTGCGGGAACCGTTTCCCTCGTCTCGATGGCCGCGTCCTTCGTCCCCTATGGCCGCGCCTCGGCATCCCGGCCCGATCTCGGGGGCCGGCCCGGCATCAATCCGCTGGCCCTGACGCGGAGCCAGACCGTCACGGTCTCGGCATCGGTCCTTTCCTGGCTGGCGCGGCTGCGGCGGCGCGGCGAGCCTCGCACCATTGCCGGTGAGAGAGGGCTGCGGCTCCTCGGTATGGATTTTCGGCTTGGGGCACCCGGGGAGTATGGCCGCGGCAAACGCGTCATCGAGGCCGACCGACGCGGCAACCTCGTGGCGATACGTGCAGCCGCCAGCCACTCGAGGCTCACCGTCGTCGCGCTCCACTCCCACGATCAACGCCCCTGGCTGCGAGGCTTCGCCCGCGAGGCCATCGACGCCGGCGCCGCAATCGTCCATGTGCACGGCCCCCATGCCGTCCGCGGCATCGAACTCCACCGGGGCGGGGTAATCTTCTACGGCATGGGCGACTTCGTCTACCAGACGCACCTCATCGATCGCTTCCCGTCGGACGCCTACGAAAGGCAAGGTCTCCCAGACGACGCCACGCCCGCGGACCTCGTCGAGGTGACCCGTCGCCAGGGCGGGCTGTATCGGCGCGAGGTCTACGAGGGCTTCGTCACCGTCCTCGAGCACGGCGCCGCCGGGTTTACCGGGGTGCGCCTCCTACCGATTGACCTGCAGTTCGATGCCGCCGACGCCGACCGCGGCAGGCCTCGCCTCGCCGGCCCGGCGATCGGAAGCAAGATCATCGCCGAAGTCTCCGAGCGCTCGAAGCCACTCGGGACCCACGTGCGCTATGACGCCGAGCGCAACGAGGGCATCGTCGAACTGCGTTTCCCCGTTCACTGAAATCACCGCCTGGCGACCAGCACTTCGAGTTTCTTGGTATTGCAGATGCAGAAGTCGCGCCGGCTGCTTCTTGAAGGTAAGGTCGACGACGTGGGCGGTGGTCATCAGCATGGGTTATGCGAGTCCCAGCGTCCTCGTCTTGAGAACTATCCGGCCCGGTTGATCTGACTGCGGCATCTCGGAAGGCGCGTGCGCACCATTGCCACACAGAGAGCCGCTGGCGGGCATCAGCTCTATTGGGCGCAAACCTACCAGCACATACCACCAACGCCGCCAGCGGGCATCCTGGAGTCAAGGAGAGGCATCTCCGGTTCAAGGCGCAGACCTTAGCGAACTTGATCTCAGGAATCTCCACGCGTGGAACTAGGGCGAGCGCCGTCGCCTTTGGAGTTGGGCACGGGATCTAGCCCGTGCCCTAGACTTTAGTGCGTGGCGTGCTTGGCAACGAGCGACGTGAACTGCGCCCCCTCTTCCTCGGCGCGGTTGCGGCGAGGTTCCACAACTCCCGCTTCGTCGCCCTGTTGAGACCAATATTCAAAGCGACACGAGCATGGGCGTCAACATCGGCAGCACAGTTCTATTCGCCGCACTCATACTTAACAGATGCCCGACCATTGCACCAAGAATGGCGAACGGGCTTAGCAGTATCGCCCACCACACCGCCACGGCTGTGCCGGCCACTGCCAAGCCAATCGCCGGAGGCGCGAACGCTGCCGCGGCACCACCCCACGTCCACCGCTTGATGGGAGTGTTCAGCGCGGCTTTGGCGACATCGCCGGAGGCCTTGGCCACGTCACCGAGCGGCTTCTTCATCGGTCGACTCCCCGTTGCCTCCGGAAGTCACAGACGGGTGACCTTGGGCACGTGTGCCGGTTCGATACAAAGGAAAAGGGCGCCAGAGGGGCGCCCTTCGCGGTTGCGTCTGGTCTTGGAACCCGGTGAGGCGACGAACTGGGGAGTAGCCGCCCAACCGGTCAGTGCTAGGCTGTCGCGTCCATCAGGGCGCGAAGGTTGGTAAGGAACCTGTGCCGGTCATTGTGACCGCCCTCCCACAGCCCCTTGCTGAGGCCACCGACGAACGAAATGTCGAGGGGCTGAAGGGCCAAGACAGCGTCGATGAGGTCGACCATGCGATAGCAGACTTCGATGGCTTCCTCGGACTTGGCGTAGGTGGCGTCAGTATCGAAGTTGGCCATCACGCGGCCACCGCCGTCGACGCGACAGAATCAACTGCCGGGCGCATCACGTCGACGCTCTGGTAGTTGAAGCCGCGGAAGTTGCTGTGAACCGCGATCATCAGCCCATCAGGGGAGTTCAGGAAAACTTCGACATAGAAGTCGTCCGCCTCATAGATAGCGTCGGCCACAACGTCATTTTTTCCCTTGCACTTGTAAAGCTCATAGAGAAAGCAGTTGAACTGCTTGCGGCTCATGCGCCCACACTGGAGGTTGGCCACGGCGGTTGCCGGCACCAGGGGGATGGTGTTATTCTGAGTAGTCATTTGCGGTTTTTCCTTTGGAGAGTTCGCGGGTGAGGATTGGTGGGGCTGGAACCCCGGCAGTCTCAGATTTTCAGGTCTGCGAGGCGGCGCGGCTTAGGTCGCGCCGTCCTTGTTTTCGGCAGTCTGCTTGGCTCTACTCCCCCTTCACTTTCCACTCAGGTATGGACAAGCGCACCCGCTTGGTAAGGCGCTCGCGTATTCTGGTCAGTCGCACGATGTCGGCGAGGGCCTCTTTCCTCGCCGCAGGCTTGGTGAAATCTGCCTGATCAAGCTCCGCAATCCGGGCGTTGATTTGCTCGGTCTTGTAGGAATTGATGATGCTAGCAAGCTGGCCAGCGGCACTTAGCAGGCAGTCAACCATCACCTCAGCGCGACCGATTGAGCCGGCGTGACCGTCAAATGGACTGTGGTCAAACCCGAGGGCGGTTTCCTCAACGCTCCCCGAGATTGACTTCGGCCCACTATCGTTATCGAAAACGGGGGGTTCGACTCCCATCATGTCAAAATAGAACTCGAAGTCAGACCAGTTCCCGTCATGCTCCAGGTATTCAAAGAAGGGCTGCTTCAGTAACCGATGCGTGCTTTCCGGAGCTGCCTTCAGCTTCTGCTTGAGGTTCGCCCGGTAGCGCCGCTGCTTCTCCGTAGGTGTAAGTGCCATTTCCTCGGTCCCTGCATTTCACAATCAACGGTATACATCTACGGTAGACCGTGACGCAACCCCTATTCGGTGTCTTGAGCGTCTAATTTCGTGAGCCGGCCTTTGCCGCCGCGCCTGACCTGAGCCCCAAGATCTTCTCCAGTTTTTGATAACTTCGACGTCGAGTAAGGATGATCGGATGAAGCGCAGCAGGTTCAACGAAGACCAGAGCATTTCAAATAGGAAGGAGCAGGAGGCCGGGTTGAGGGTTGAGTCGTCCGACCTGTGCCGCAAGTATGGGATCAGCAGGGCCACCTTTTACAAGTGAAGGCCAAGTATGGCGGGCTGGAATTGTCCGATGCGCGCCGGCTGAAGGGTCTGGAGGAAGAAAGCGCCTGCTCAAGAAGCTTCTGGCCCAGGCGAGGCTGGACAACGCCATCCTCAAGGATGTCGCTGAAGAGAAAGTGGCGCCCGACGCGAAGCGAGATGCGGTGGTTCAGCGGCGCGCGTATGAAGCACTTGAGTTCGATCGATCGAGCGTTCGGTTCGCAGCATGAGACATTTAGGTTCGGAAGCGATGAAGGCGGTAGGGTCGGAGTGTTGACGGTTCGGCTGGCTGCGGCCGCGCCGGGTCTGGCTCTCATCTGTTTTCACCTGCTTTCAGCGAAGCGTAAGAACACTAAGGACAAAGCCGTCGCATACAGGCGGGTCAGGACCGGGACGCCGCCTTGCCAGATGGAACGCCGCTGTGAGTCATCCTGGTTTCAGGCCAGCACCCTAGCTGGCGACCCCACCAACGCTGCCTGCGTTCAACTCTGAGCGAGTCGGCCGTGAAGAAGCCGATTTGGGCGATTTGAGAGTTTAGGTGAAGGCCTTGCGGTTGATAGTGATCGGTGTGCGCTGCGAGGCGGCCAAGATCGCGGCCCGGATCAGGGCACAAAGAAGCTTCAGCCATGCCAGGAGCAGTCGGATGTTGTGGCCGGCGGCGACGAGGACGACGTTGATCGCGTCGCCGTTGGCGCCCTTGAGCCAGTGACGCTCGAGTTTTCCGTCGGCCTTCATGTGTCCGATGATCGGTTCGACGGCGCTTCGCCGTCTGAGTTCGCGCTTGATGGTGGGCGAAGCGATGCCGCGGGTATTGGACAGATAGACTTGCGGGGTGGTCAGTCCGTGACCGCGATAGCCCCGGTCGACATAGGCCCGCTCGACCGAGGTGCCGGTGAGGCGCTCAACCTGGGCGATCTGGCTTTTCAGGGTATGGCCGTCATAGGGCAAGCCAGGGCGGGCCTGGGCGCCGACGATGAACTGTCCACCCACGGCGCGGGCATTGGTGACGGCGAAGGACGCTTTAACCCCGAACTCGAAACGGGTTCGCGCCTTACCCTTGGCGATGCATTCCACCTCCGGGGCGTGCAGCGCGTAGAGCTTTTTGGAATCACCCACCTTCTGGGCGAGCAGCCGGGCGATCGGTTCGCCCACGGGCCGGAACGCGGTTTCCAGGTCCGGCTGGCCGGCGATCTTGCGGCCAATGTCACGATGCAGCCGCCCCACATAGGTGCGCATGCGGCGCACCTCACGTAACGCCTGCTTGTGGCCGCTGGTGTGGATCAGACGCGAGACCTCGCGCCGGGAGCGGACCGCCAGACGCACGAAGGATTGGCGCAGCACCAGGCGGTGCTGCCGGGCGAAGCGGTTCAGCCATTGCACCGCGCGCAGCAGCAGGCCGCTGTCGGTTGGGTGCGCCACAGCCTTGGTCTGAGCGGTGGTATCGATGGTGATGCGTTCGAACGTGCCACTGCCCACCGCCTTGGCCCTCAGAGCGGCCGCCAGCGTTTCGGCCAGCAGCACCTCGAGCTTGTCCTGGCCGATCCGGGCCCGCCAGCGCGTCATTGACGAGCGGTCCAGCGGTAGCCGGTGCTGGAAATGGGTCTCGCCACAGAACGACTGGAAGTAGGGGTTCTCCAGCCATTGGGCGCACACCGCATCGTCCGACAGACCCTTGGCATGCTGGAGCAGATGCAAGCCAGCCATCAGTCGTGTCGGCAAGCCCGGCCGACCGGTCTTGTCCACGTAGAGCCCACCAAAAGCGGCGTCGAAACGATCCCAGTCAATCAGCCGGGCCAGCCGGACCAGCTCGTGCCGATCATCCAGCATGGCGTCCAGGCGCGACCGGAACAGGTCCTCGTTGCTGGTTTTGGACGGCGGCTTTGGACGCATCTCGGGCTCCCGGATCTCGACCTGACCACTGCATCACACTCCGTAAAAGCCGGGAATCCCAAACCAATGCCGCCGACAAAATCACAAGCTTCTTCGACCGAACGCCCAAAACCCTTGCGAAACCGAATACTTCAAATCGCCGGAAAACCCCCGCCAACCGCGGCGTTCCAGACTTCTTCACGACTGACTAGCTTAGGGACTGGATGACGGGCAGGTGGCCGAGGCGGGGGTCGGCGGAGACCATCTCGCGATAGGTAGTGCTCAGCGGGCCGCCGAGCTTGACGGCGACGCCGAGGAGGGCGCGGCCGGCGCGGTGGGAGCCTTCGCGCATTTCGGCCGAGAGGGTGGTGGCTTCCGCCAGGCGGTCGGTGGCGGCGACGGCTTCGAGGTCGTCGGTGAAGGCGCGGCGGAGGAGGATGCGGTCGGCGGTGTGCCAGCGGTGGGCGAGGTGGGTGGTGATGGCGTCATCGAGTTGCTGGACTCCGTCCAGCAGACCGTCGGCTGCGAGGCCTTCGATGCCCCAGGAGAAGGCGAAGCCGCCGGCCGGGTAGGCGCTATCGCCGAGTTGCAGAAGGGTGAGGGCGGTGGTGGTATCAAACACCGGGCGTTGGACGCCCCCTCCACCATGCTTCGCATGGTCCCCCTCCCCCGCTTCGCGGTGGAGGAGCAAGGCGAGGTCGGTGTTTGGGGTGAGAGTCATGCGGCAGACCTCGCCGCTCTGTCCCGTAGGGCTGGGTTTGCAACAGGCGCTGAGTCTTGCCTCATTCCGTCACTTCCTCGACTTCGCCACTCTCGAGCAGCGGCAGAATCCTTGCGCGGTAAGTGTGCAATGGGGCGTCGAGGAGGATGTGCAGGACGTCGCCGTCGAACCTCACGCGCCAGTGCAGGTTGCCGGCGTTCCAGCCGAGTTTGAGGGCGGCGGCCTGGTCGGTCGGCTTCAGGCGCCAGATCTCCTGTTCGCCAAAGCGGGCGATGATGGCCCGTTCCGGATCGAGAAAGAGGACGGCGCCATCGACGAGGTCCTCGTCGCGGTCGAGGCTGACGGCGCAGTCGGTGCCGCGGTCGGTGACGAGGCGGAAGCGCTTGCGGCCGGCATCGGAGGGCGGCACGAACAGAAGTTCGATGCCGTCCCGGTGCTCGAGATCGTGGATGAGGCCCGCATAGGCCGCATCGTGGGCGGTGCCGAGGATGCCGTGGAGACGCAGCACGTTGAGCTCCGTCAGTGGGTGTGGAACACGGCCTGGTAGTTCGCGAGCGCCGCCTTCAGCGCCTCGAACTCGGCCGGGGTGGGGTTGGATGGGTCGGCGGCGACGGGGAGGGCGCCGAACTTCATCAGGCAGGCCATCAGCAGCAGGCGCGCCTTGGTGGAGGTGAGGTTGCTGCCAGCGATGGTGTAGGGCTCGGGGTCGGAGAAGCCTTCGGGGTAGCCGCGGCCGGTGCGGGCGACGGGGATGCCCATGAAGCTGGCCTCGCGCAGCATCTGGCCGCGGAGTTCGGAGGTGATGTTGCCGTAGGGCACGAGGCCTTCGATGACGAAGCCGCCGAGCCGCTTGCCGCTGAGCTTGTGCTTGATCAGGTAGGCGAGATCATCCTCGGCGGTGGGATCGTCGCCGAACTGGTCGGCGAAGTAGCCGCCTTCCTTGATGATCGAGACGGACGGGATGGCGTCGGCGAGGAGGTGGCCGAGGCCGTTCTTGATGGGCACCGAGTACGTGACGGCCTTGCCGTCGACGAGCTTGGTGCCGGTGACGGAGTTGGGGAGCTTCGTCAGGTTCACGTCGGACGATGAGGTGTGCTTGTAGGCCGGGACGTACATCATGTACGGCGCGCCCATGTGGGTGACCTGGCCGAGGATGCCGCCATGGCCGCCGGTGGCGACGTAGCCGCCGGGGCGGGCGTCGACCTTGGCGACTTCGCGGGCGGCGAAGAACTGCTGTTCCTGGATGACCACGGTGCCGGCGCGGTTGCCGCCCTTGCCGTCCTTCCAGATGCCACTCTCGATGTAGGTGACGCTGTCGACGATGTTGGCGGGGCCGTCGTTGGAGATCTGGCCCTGCGGACGCTGCGCGGCGTTGCAGGCGATGGGCAGGTCGGTGTCGATGAGCAGGTTGAACCAGTATGCGGTTTCCTCGACCTGCGGGGAGCCTTGGGTCCAGATGGCGCCGTCGTATTTGCCGGAGGACATCACCGACTGGACGTCGTTGGTGATCTTGGCGAGCAGCGGGCGGGGCGGCGACTTGGCGAGGTGCCAGGGCTTGTAGGCGAAGAAGTCGTGGCCGAGGCGTTCGGCCGGGGTGTCGCCGTCGCCGGTATCGGCGCGGCTGTCGTGCGGCAGGCCCTTGGTGAAGCCGCCCGGCGGGGCGACGCGGTAGAAATCGACCTCGGCACGGCCGCCGATCTGGTTGACCTTGCCGTTGGCGTCGATCGAGAGGCGGTCGATTTCCTCGAAGCTGCGCGAGCCATCGGGGAAAAAGCCCTGCCGGGCGATGGGGCTGCCGGGGTAGGTGGCTTCCTCTTCCCAGGGTTTGCCGTCGGCCTGGAGCGCCACGTAGGGCAGGGGGTAGAGGCCGTCCTCGGGCTTCAGTTCGATCTCGTAGACGGGCTTGTCGGCGTCGGAGGTTTTCGTTTTCGAGAAGCTGCCGTCGGGGGCGAGCCAGCCGTCGGGGGCGCCGTAGAGCTCGGCGGTGTCGGCTTCGAGCGGGTGGGCGGAGAACTGCTCGACATAGACCTTCACCGGCGCGGCGAGGCGCTGGGCGCGCAGCGGGTCGAAGTCGCCGGGGAGCGGCGGCAGGCCGGCCTTTTCGCGGGCCTTGTTGGAGGTGACCAGCGGCGGGGTGTTCTGGATGGTGGCGGTGGGGCCGGCGAGGTGGGCGATGCGGAGCTTGGTCATTTCGCGAAGTTCTTCTTTTCCATCATCATGTGGACGCCCTTGTTGCCGTTCACCGTCTGGGTGACGTGCAGGTCGCCGGCGAGGCTGCAGAGCATGTAGGCTTCGGCGTGGGTGAGGCCGGCCTTCTCCCCGAGCAGCGCGATCATTTCGCGGAGCGCGGTGACCGAGCAGGTGTCGAGGTCGGGGTCCATGCCCATGGTGATATGGTGGGTTGGGGTTTCGGCGCGCGGCCAGGTGAAGGTGAGGTCGTCGCGGACGATGAACTCAAAGACGCCGCGGAGGGCGGTCTCGATGGCGGTGACGCAGACTTCGCCGTCGCCCTGGCAGCCGTGACCGTCGCCGCAGCTGAACATGCCGCCTTCGGTGAAGACGGGGATGTAGAGGGTGGAGCCGGCGACGAGCTCCTTGTTGTCGAGGTTGCCGCACATCGATTGCGGGGCGATCGAGCTGAGGCGGCCCCAGCCCTTGGGCGGGGCGAGGCCCATGACGCCGAAGAACGGCGCCAACGGGAGTTCGAGGCCCCAGGGCATGATGCCGACATTGCGCGCCTGGTCGATGGCGATGTTGTTGTAGACCATCTCGTCGTAGTCGTGCGGGAGCGTTCCCATCTTCGGGATGATGACGTTGAAGCCCCAGTCCTGGATGACCTGGACATCCTTTATGCGGACTTCGAGCACGTTGCCGGGCTTGGCGCCCTCGACATAGACCGGGCCGGTGAGGATGTGCGGGCCCTCGGGCTTCACCCCGGCGATGATGTCGTCGAGGGCGGGCGGGATGTGGAACCTGTCGCGCGGGGGGAGGAAGGCGGGACCGCCGGTGACGGTGTCGATGGTGACGGTGTCACCCGACTTCACGGTGAGGGCGGGCTTCAGGGTGGCGTCGAAATAGCCCCAGTGGACGGTTTCGACGCTGGGCATGAGGTGATGTGTCGCCACTGTTGTCCCCTAGAAAAATCGGCGCCCTGCAGACCGCAATCGGCCGTTCGGCTTGCCCTCAGAACTTCGCGCAGCTCAGCATTATAGTCAACAATTCAATTACTGCAATTTCAAGCAATCTTCTCCGCTACAAGCGCCGCGGCGTTCCGGGCGTTGGAGCGGATGACGTAGAACGTGGTGGCGACGACGATCGCCATGCCGACCAGCAGCGTCGGCTCGAGGTGCTCCTCGAAGAACACCAGTCCGGCCAGTGACAACAGTACGAGACGGAGAAAATCGAGCGGCGCCAGGCGAGCCGCCTCGGCATGCCGATAGGCGGCCACGAAGGTCCAGTGGCCGGCAGTGCTGACAAGGCCGATCAACAGCAGCAGGAGCCACTCGGTGAGGGTCGGCATCTGCCAGGTGAGCAACATTGGCACAATCAGGACGGGGACGACGAGCATGCCCTGATAGGTCAGAACAGTGCTGATCGTTTCGGACGGGAGAAAGGCCCGGACGGTCAGGATGGTGCCGGCCGTGACGACGGCGCCGCCGACGGCGATCAGCACGTAGAAGAGTTCGCCGCCTTCGCGGGGGCTCAGCATGATGATCACGCCGGCGAGCCCGATGATGGTTGCCGCCCAGGTTCTCAAGTCGACCTTCTCCTTGAGGAAGATCGAGGCGCCCATGGTGACAAACAGCACAGCCGAAAAACTGATGGCGCTGGCAAGGGCCAGCGGCAGGTAGATGAAACTGACATAGATGGCGAGGGTCGAGGCCAGGGCCAGCGCGGATCGCCAGACCTGCAGCCTCAGGTTGGAGGTGTGCAGCAGCGTCCCGATATTGGGTCCGACAACCAGCAGGATGATGACCTGCATGATCACCTGCCGCACAACGACCACGGTGAACACCGAGACCCCGGTCCCCACGAGGCGGATCAGAATGAGCAGGACCGTGAAAATCAGCACGGAGGCGATCATCAACCACGTCCCCTTCAGCATAGGGGAGCTGGACTTCCAGAATTCGACCATGATGATGCGCCTAGCAGCTACTGACGAGCATCATGCGGACAGCAGATCGGTTGATGGGCGGGCCATAGCCTCATCGAACATCAGCAACCCGCCCATGACGCGCACTTTCGAGCAGCGCGCCATATGGCCACGGCCATCACTGATCGGATCGGGCATGGCCGCGAGGCATTCGGGGCCGGCGTATTTGCAGCGGGGCGCGAAGCTGCAGCCATCGGGGAGGGCGCGGAGGTCGGGCGGGGTGCCGGCGATGGTATCGAGCGGCGCGCTGCGGTCCTGGTCCTTGATGGTCGAACTCAGCATGGCGCGGGTATAGGGGTGCTCGGGGTGCATGAGCACGTCGCGGGCATTGCCGTATTCGATGATGCGGCCGGCATACATGACGGCGACCTTGTCGGCGATCTGGGCGGCGACGCCGAGATCGTGGGTGACGAAGATCATCGACATGCCCATCTCGCGCTGCAGCTTGCGCAGCAGCACGAGCACCTGGATCTGCACCGAGGCGTCGAGCGCCGTGGTGGGTTCGTCGGCGAGGAGCAGGCTGGGGCGGCACGATAGCGCGACAGCGATCATGGCGCGCTGGCGCAGTCCGCCGGAGAGCTCGTGCGGGTAGGCCTTGAGGCGGCGCTCGGGCGAGGGGACGCGGACCAGCTCAAGCAGTTCGAGGGCGCGTTTCCAGCCGGCGTCGCGGTCGACCCTTTCGTGCCGCATCACCGTTTCGG
>QLAH01000602.1_pt1 | contig 16004 bp, 16 predicted proteins | sample 4693081 | NCBI WGS metagenome assembly QLAH01 (sample SAMN09425401, study PRJNA476045) | Lake water metagenome, whole genome shotgun sequencing project.
AGAAGCGCCCCTACCAGCGCCCACTCCCCATCAGTCAGATCGCCACGCGCCAAAACTGCCTCCTCTGAAAGGAAGCCTTGAATCAGTCACGCAGCGATTTGGGAATCCCTTTTGTCAACAGAGCCTAGCTTATCTTGGAAAAAGGCACGTCGATTTTCATGGAGAACCTGCTGATCCTGGACCTTCCCACTCTGAATTTCGTCAGTGCAGCCGCCGTTGGCGCTCTGATCGGCGCGGAAAGAGAGCGGCGCAAGGGCGAGGGCCCCGCGCGATCCCCGGCAGGCATTCGGACGTTTACGATCACCTCTGTTGCTGGGGCCGTTGCGCTTAGCTTGGGGGGTGTTGTGTTGCTCGCCGTGGTGACTGTGTGCGTTGCCGCGATGGTCGCGGTTTCCTATTGGCGTAGTCAGGATCAGGATCCGGGCCTGACCACAGAGATCGCTCTTGTCCTGACGTCACTGCTAGGCGGCATGTGCATTCAGGCGCCTCAGACTGCCGCCGCAATAGCGGTATCGGTAACGGTGATCCTGTATGCAAAGGCTTGGCTGCACAACCTTGTCACCACTGTCATCTCGAAAGACGAACTGGATGACGCACTGATCTTTGCCGCGGCGACACTTGTCGTTCTGCCTTTGGTGCCGGACCGTCAGATGGGTCCATATCTGGCGCTCAATCCACGCTCGATCTCGATTGTGATCGTGATGGTAATGGCCATCAGCACAGCGGGCTACATCGCGGTACGAATGTTCGGCGCCCGGTTCGGATTGCCGCTCGCGGGAGCCATTTCGGGCTTCATCTCCAGCACTGCAACCATTGGAGCGATGGGATCACGGGCCAAGAAGTCCAAGGACCATTTGGCGGCATGTGTCGCGGGTGCTGTGCTGTCAACCGTCGCCACGATTGCCCAGATGGCACTGGTCGTTGCGGCCACCAGCATGCCCACCCTGTTCAGCTTGTCGGGGCCTCTGCTTCTGGCAGGTGGCACCGCTGTCGCCTACGGGGTTGCCTTTACGCTTTTGGCCACGCGACATTCTGAAAGCAATGCAGCGCAGTCTGGCGGCGTCTTCAGCCTCAGGACGGCGCTTGCGTTCGGCTCGATACTTGCTGTCATCCTGGTCATCTCAGCGGGTCTGCAAGAGCGGTTCGGGGGCGTGGGCGTGATTCTCGCGGCCGTGGTCGCAGGCCTCGTCGATACCCATGCCGCGGCCATATCGGTGGCGACTCTTGTGACATCGGGAAAAGTCACGCCGGAGGATGCCGTCATTCCGATTCTTGCTGGCCTGACCTCGAACACGCTAACAAAGATCATCATGGCAGCGACCAGCGGTGGCTGGGCATTCGCACTTCGGGTTGTGCCCGGCCTGGTGCTCGTCGCTCTGGCGATCTGGGTCGGTACATTTGCCACGCTATTCTCGGGCGTTTACTAAAAGCCCGCGAGACGGCGCCGCGCAAACAGACCGATGCCATAGTCAATCGGGCGAAGCGGGGAGCGACTACAGGGCCCGATGAATTTGGCATTGACCGATCCCACGCCCGTTCCGCCGAGACCTGCCTCGTCGCGCTGGACACCGCAGCCACAGGTCTGACCGTTGTGGAGACCACCAGTCGGCGGGAGCCGAGATGCCGGTAAAAATCCACACCCGAGCAGATCAGAGAGGTGCGGGTGCGCTGTGACTATCGGCGGGGCTACGTGCTGTCGCGGCGGCCTTGATCCTGGTCAAGTCGGCATCCGCCACCGTCGGATAGGTAGTGTGTATGGTCAACGGGGATTTCGCAGCAAATCTACTGGGGCCCCCGTCGCCTATGGCTTCAGCGCCGACCGGCTCGCTGCCGGTACTGCGAGCAAGGGGGCTCACCAAGATCTATCGGATGGGCGAGGTTGAAGTCCTCGCTCTCGACGGTGTCGATTTCTCAGCGAATGCGGGCGAGTTCGATGTGATATTGGGGCCGTCAGGCTCGGGAAAATCGACATTCCTCAACATCGTGGGCGGACTCGACACGCCGACTTCCGGCGATGCTTGGTTCCTCGACCATCAACTCGCCGACGCGGATGAGCGGGCCCTTACCCGCTACCGCCGAGATCATGTCGGCTTTGTTTTTCAGTTCTACAACCTCGTTCCTAGCCTAACGGCTCGCGAGAACGTGAAGCTCGTCACCGAGATTTCTCGCCGACCGATGCGACCGGAGGAGGCGCTCGACCTCGTGGGGCTCTCTGATCGCATGAACCACTTCCCGGCGCAGCTATCCGGTGGAGAACAGCAGCGGGTGGCGATCGCACGCGCCATCGCCAAGCGCCCCGACCTGCTGCTGTGCGACGAGCCAACCGGTGCGCTCGATTCGAAGACCGGCGTCGTCGTGCTCGAAGCCCTCACGCGGGTCAACGCGGAGTTCGGAACGACCACGCTCGTGATCACGCACAACGTGGCCATTCGCGGCATCGCCCATCGGGTGATCAACTTCGCCAATGGGCGTATCGCCTCAATCGAGACCAACCAGACTCGCCTCCCCGCTGCTGCGATCACTTGGTGAAGCACGATGTATGCGCTTCATCTCAAGCTCCTGCGCGAATTGAGGCGGCTCTGGGCTCAGGTGGCCTCTATTGCGCTGGTGATGGCGGCGGGGGTCGCCACGTTGATCATCGGCATCGGAACATATCAGTCGCTGGCGCAGACGCGAGCGGAGTACTACGCCAACCACAACTTCGCGGATATCTTCGTCAGCCTCGCGCGGGCGCCCCGATCACTGCTCAATGAAATCGGCGCAATCGATGGGGTGCTGGCAGTGGACGGACGGATCGTCAGGCTCGCACCCGCCGACATCGAGGGGCTCGAAGAGCCGGCGTCGGTGCTGCTGATCTCGCTGCCCGACGGAGCCCAGGCCCTCAACAAGCTCTATCTGAGGAGCGGGCGGCTGCCCGAGCTTGGTCATGGAACCGAAGCGGTGGTGAGCGAAGTCTTCGCCAAGGCACGCGACCTGGCCCCCGGCTCCCGCCTTGACGTCGTCATGAACGGCACGCTCCGTGCGGTCACCATCACCGGCATCGCCCTCTCGCCCGAGTATATCTATGCCATGACGCCCGGCGACGTCATGCCCAGTGAAGGCCGGTTCGGCGTGCTCTGGGTGCCCGCAGACCTGCTCGCGGCGACTTATGATCTGCAGGGGGCGTTCAACACCGTGTCGTTGAAGCTCCTCCCTGGCGCTTCGCCCACGGCCATCATTGCGAACATCGACCAACTTCTGGCGCCTTACGGGGGGCAGGGCGCGTACGGACGCGACCAGCAGACGTCGCACACCTTTCTCGACGCGGAACTGACCCAGTTACGCGGCATGAGCGCGGTGCTGCCGCCGATATTCCTGCTGGTGGCTGCATTTCTCGTGAACATGACTCTGACGCGTCTCATCGCCCTCGAGCGCGAGCAGATCGGCCTGCTGAAGGCTCTCGGCTACTCATCCCTCGCGATCGCCTGGCACTATGTCGAGTTCGTGCTCCTCATCTCGATCCTCGGCACGGCAGCTGGCTATGGTTTCGGTATCTGGGCCGGCAACGGGCTCACCGTGCTTTACGCGCAATACTACAGTTTCCCCGTGCTGGTCTTCAGCCGGGATCCGGTGCTCTACGTCATCGCGGCGGCAATCACGATTGGCGCTGCTGTCCTTGGGGCCATCAGTGCGGTTCGAAAGGCGGCCTGGCTGCCGCCCGCCGTGGCCATGCTGCCGCCGGCGCCGCCGGTGTACCGGCAGTTGCTCAGGGGGCGTAATCCGATCGTTGTTGACGCTCCTCAAACCTGGATCATCATTGCCAGGCACCTGCTGCACTGGCCTTGGCGTACCGCGGGTGGCGTGGTGGGCATGGCCCTCGCCGCAGCGATCCTGGTTGGCTCGCTCTGGTCGATCGGAGCCATCAACTACATGGTCGACTACACCTTCAACCGCACCGAGCGGCAGGACGCGACCATCAGCTTCCTCGGGCCCAGGCCGGCAGCCGCGCTGTATGAGGTGGCTCGCCTGCCGGGCGTGATGGCGGCGGAGCCGCTTCGAACCGTGGGCATCGAAATCCGCAGCGGGCATGTAAGCCGCCGCGTCGGGCTAAGCGCCTACGCAGCGACCAACGACCAGACCCGATTGCTCGACGCTCATCTGGGCCGGATCGCCCTCCCGGAGCAGGGGCTCATTATCAGCAGGACGCTCGCGCGGGTGCTGGGGGTTAGACCAGGCGATACGGTGGAGGTGAAGTCGCTCGAAGGCGATCGGCGGGTGCGTCTGGTGACGGTTCACGGCCTTGTCGAGGGCTATCTCGGACTTGCCGCCTACATGGATCTCAATGCCTTGCACGAAATGCTGGATCGCATGCCACTCATTTCGGGAGTCAATGTCGAGATCGATGAATCCCGGCATTCCGACCTGTTTGCCGCACTCAAGGCCACCCCCGCCCTTGGCATGATCAGCCTCCGCTCGGTGGCGCTGGATCGCTTCCGGCAGACCATGGCCCAGAACATGTTCGTGATGATCGGTGTCCTGGTGGCAATGGCGGGGGTCATCGCCTTCGGCGTGGTCTACAATTTGGCCCGGATTTCACTCTCCGAGCAGGGCCGCGAGATGGCGAGCCTGCGCGTGCTGGGGTTCAGCCGCGGCGAGGTTTCGATGCTGCTTCTAGCAGAAATCGCGGTGGTGACGCTGCTGGCCCAGCCGCTCGGCTGGATCCTCGGCTACTGGCTCGCCCTCGCAATGGTCAGCAACTTCTCGAGCGAGATCTTCACCATGCCCCTGGTGCTGGGGCCTGAGGTGTTCGTCTACTCGACCGGAGTTGTGATCGCTGCCGCCGCCCTGTCGGGCTTCATTGTCCGACGACGGATCGACCGGCTCGACATGATTGCCGTCCTCAAGACAAGGGAATAGCCATGGTGGGCCGAATCGTCAGCATCTTCGTCGTTGTCGTGCTCCTGGCGGGCGCGGCGTGGGCCCTTTGGCCGCGCCCGCTCGCGGTGGAGGTAGCAACGATCGCGCGGGGAGATCTTGCGGTGACCGTCGAGGAGGAAGGTGTCTCGCGCATTCGCGAGGTCTTCCAGGTCACCGCACCGGTTGCCGGTCGACTCGTCAGGGTGGTTATGCACCCGGGCGATGCCGTGTCAGTCGATCAGACGGTGGCGACCATCGAGCCTTCGCCTCCTGGCCTCCTCGACGAGCGCTCCCGCCTGATCGGGCAGGCTGCGGTCCAGGCGGCCGAAGCTGCCGTGAAGCTGGCGGAAGCCACGCTGATCCAAGCCGAGGCACAAACCAGCTATGCCGAATCAGAGGCGAGGCGGAAGAGTGCGCTCGCGGAACGAGGATTGGTGTCAACTCAGGTCGAGGAACAGTCGGCGCTTGAGGTAGCGACGGCGCAGAGGAACGTGGACGTCGCGCGGGCCAGTCTGGCCATGCGCCAGCAGGACCTCGCGAGCGCACGAGCGGCCCTTATCGAGGGGAGCGACTCCTCAGGCCTGAGCGAATGCTGTGCTACCGTACGCAGCCCCATTGCTGGCCAAGTGCTCGCGGTGTTTACCGAAAGCGAGCAGGCAGTTCAGCCTGGCACGCCGCTGATGGACATTGGCGACCCGACGAACATGGAAATCGCCGTGGACGTCCTGTCCACCGACGCAGTCAGGATCATGCCGGACGCTCCCGCTACCATCGAAGGATGGGGCGGTGACCCCCTGGGGGCCGTAGTCAGTCGCATCAACCCGACCGCGAGCACGAAGGTCAGCGCACTGGGAATCGAGGAGCAGCGGACTGAAGTGGTTCTCACCTTGCTGGATCCGCCGGACCAGTGGACGAGGCTCGGACATGGGTTTCGCGTGGTCGCGCGCGTGGTGGTTTGGCATGGCACGGACCGCCTGCTGGTCCCAATCAGCGCGCTGTTCCGGGACGGGGATCAGTGGTCGGTCTTCAAAGTTGCAGACGGAAGGGCGAATCTAACCTCGATCAGTCTAGATCATCGCGACAGTACTTTCGCCGAGGTGGTATCAGGAATCGAGCCAGGCGACGTTGTCATTATCCACCCAAGCGACACCATAACGGACGGTGTGACGGTCACCTTTCCGGAGTTAAGTGCGCCATGAGCGAACCTATCCGACGAACGTTCGCTGGCGGCAGCTTGGTGAAGGTCATGTGACGCTTGATGGAGCACGCTTCGTTTCGGCTATCCCGTCGCCCGCATAGCAGCCGATCGAAAGAGGGGTGATGGGGTACCGCCAAACTCACTACGGCCAGCTCGTCGCAGCTTCATCCGAAAATGGTCTCGTCCTGTGGTGACAACAGCGCGGCAGCTAGGAGCTGCGCGAGGTGAATCCCATTGGTGATGTGGCGCACACTGTCGGTCGACACGATCTGCGAGACCCCTGCAGCATAGAGCGCCGATGTATCTGCTTCCGAGCTCAGCATGTGCGTCGCGAACAGGTCCACCCGATCTGCTCCCGCATCCAGAAGACGGGACGCCGCAGTGCACACGGTCGAACCCGACGATACAATGTCGTCAACGAGGACTGCCGTCCGGCCCCTGACGCGGTCCAACCCCTGGATCTCTATGGCGACATCGCGGTCGCCGCGGCGCACCTTCTGTCCGACAAGCACCTCGAGAGCCGATGAACTCGCCGCAGCTTCGACCCATCGGCGGGATTCCCAGTCGGGCCCGACGAGGACAACATCCCTCCCCGCCTTGGCGGCGGTGATCGCGCGACCCAGCAGCGGCGCGGCGCTCAGCTGCGTGACAGGTATGCTGAACACGTTGCTCAGGTCATGCGTCCGATGCAGATGAGGATCGACGGTCACCACCCGGTCGAATGCATCTGACAGCAGCCGGGCAATCACCTTCTGGCTTACCGCCTCGCCCGGCTGGAAAGCCGTGTCCTGCCGCATGTAGCACAGATAGGGCGCGACCAGCACGATTGATCGGGCACCTGAATCCCGCAAGGCCGACGATGCGAGCAGAAGGTCGACCACCCGGCTGTTCGGTTGATCGAGACTGCAGTAGACGACTGCCGCTCCCGCTCCGGTTTCCGGCGATATCCGTACGAGGCTTTCGCCGTCCGGAAACCGCCGCAGTTGCACCATCCTGAAGTGCGCGCCGAGTGCATTCGCGAGCCGCCGCGCGGGTTCCTCCTGGTCGCCGAAGGCATGGATGGAGACCGGATGGGGGCTGCCATCAAGGCCCATCATGAGCTTCCAGCGCAAAGCCGACATTGCGTTCGGCAGCTTCGGTTGCCAAAGCCAGGTCGCCGGCGTGGGCCGCGTGAATCCGATAGACGACTTCACCCGCCTCCACGACATCGCCAGTCTTCCTGAAAAGATCGATGCCCGCGCCCCGATCGAGGGGAGCCCCCGCCAACCTCGCGATCCTCGCCAATCGGTAGCAATCCATGTCCCGAACCTTGCCGCTTACTCTTGCACGCACCTCGTGGGTCAACTCGCCGAGCTTGAAGGCCATGGGCGGGGCACCCTGAAGCCCCATTATTCGTTCCATCGAACGCAAGGCAGTGCCTGAGTCCAGCAACTCCCTTGCCCGTGAGTAACCGGTTCCGCCGCGGCACGAAGGATCCAGTTCGATGAGGCGTGCCGCTAGTTGCAGGGACTTTTCGCGGAGGTCGGAAGGGGCGCCCGCCTCACAGCGCAACACGGACATCACGTCACGCGCCTCTAACACGGGCCCGATGCCCCGCCCGATCGGCTCGACGGCCGGAGTGACCGCGACATCGATGTGCAGTCCGAGCCGGTCGCCGACAAATTCGAACAATTTTCTTAGCCGCACCGCATCTTCCGTCGTACGGACCTTGGCCGAGGGTCCTACAGGGATATCCACCACCAGATGGGTGGATCCTGCCGCCACCTTCTTTGACAGGATCGAAGCCACCATCTGCTCACGCGTGTCGATTCCAAGCGGACGCTGGACCGAGATCATTATGTCGTCGGCTGGCGAGAGGTTCACGTTGCCGCCCCAGACGATGCAGCCACCACACTCGTTCACGACATGGCGCATTTCGTCGACCGACAGGTCGACGCGCGCCAGCACCTCCATCGTATCGGCTGTGCCTGCCGGAGAGGTGATGGAACGGGAGGAGGTCTTTGGAATGGTCAGGCCGTAGGCCGATACGATCGGCACGATGATCATCGAGGTGCGATTGCCCGGAATTCCGCCGATGCAGTGCTTGTCGACGACAATCTGCTGACGCCACTCAAGCCTTTGGCCGACTGCGATCATGGCCTCCGTGAGCGACAGGAGTTCGTCTGTCGTGAGGAAGCTCGCCGAACCGATCAGAAAAGCCGCGAGCTCCATCTCGCTGTATTTCCGGTGGGCGATGTCGACCACGATGTTCCGGATATCATCGGACGAAAGCGTTGCGCCCCTAATCTTCGAGCGAACACTCTCGAGGCTGCGGGGAGGCACTGCCGGTGCAATCGTGACGGGTGATCCTTCGGGGAGCCCAAGGCGTTCGAAACCCTGCTCCGAGAGCCCGATTTCGTCGTCCGCTACGATGCCCTCATCGTCGGCGATGGCGAGTGACGCGAGAACTTCGCCCCCTCCTTCCCCCGAGACGCTGACCTTTTTCAGCGCCCGGTGCTGGCCGGGCCTGAATAGCTGGCAGTGCCTGTCAACATAGGCGATGATCTCGTTATGTGTGTCGATCCCGATGCGCTTCAGCTTTAGCAACGTGGACAGATTTCCCTAGGTCACCGCCCGTGATTGTCGGGCGCCTCACTACTCTTATGCTATCATGGAACTCAGCGCCCTACGAGGCTGAACCAGATCACAGGCGTTCAAAGGATACCCGCCCGAGACCGCCGAATCCCGCCAGAAAACCATCAACTGATGTCGCGGGTGGGAGGGACTACTCTTCCTGACCGGCTGACCCGCGGCTCATATCAATCTCGCCATCGCCGTAGCACAGGCGAGATGAGCAGAACTTGGGCTAGCCGCCCTACCTGTCGTTACCGACATGAATCCGTCAGCCCGCTACCAACCATACTGGGCAGCCAGGGCGGAGCTGCTCGCCCAAGTCGGCGAGAGCCTTAGTTCTAACGCGGCTTTATGCGGTAATCAGCCTGGAGGTCGACCCTGCAGTAAAGCGCTTCTTGGAGCGGCGGCGAGTGGACATCCTTGCTCGATTAGCCGATCCCGCTCAAAATAAGCCTCTATGCTTCGGTTCAAGCGTTTCGTGCGGCCGCTTTGGGCCCAAAGCGGTCCCAGATGGACGAAAAGGTATACTTTCTAGCACACTCCGCTTGACGTGTACCTTTCGCGTCCACTAATAGCTAGTTCGTATCTGTCAGAGAGAGAAGGGTACAGAGATGGCTACAGTTGGATATGCCCGCGTGTCTACCGGGCAACAGGATCATGCCGCTCAGGTTGAAAGGCTCCAAACGGCGGGAGCGCACAAGGTGTTTGCCGAGAAGCGATCTGGACTAGACGGGGACCGCCCCGAGTTGCTCCGTTGTCTAGACTACGTTCGGGAAGGAGACTTACTGCTCGTCACCAAGCTTGACCGCTTGGCACGCTCGACAGCCGACCTATACAAGATCGTCACGGGGCTTGAGGCAAAAGGTGTTGCATTCAAAGTGCTTGACGACGCGGCAGTGGACACCACAACCCGCACGGGCAAGCTGGTGATGGGCATCCTGGCACTTATTGCGGAGTTCGAAACTGCTATCCGAAAGGAGCGCCAGATGGAGGGTATCGCAAAGGCCAAGGCGGAGGGGCGCACTGGTGGGCGACCAAGGCAAGTCACGGAAGCGGTCCGCGACAACATCGCGAGGCTACGGTCGAACGGCATGAGCATCAGAGCCATTGCCGCCGAGGTGGGGTTCTCCAAGGCGACTATCCAGAAGATCCTTTCGCCCGCTGCACCGACCTGAGCGGACCCTGGCGAGAGGGCCGAGCAGAAGTCCCTTGAAACCGAAGCCGCGACGGGGTTCAAAATGGCGACATGATCAGCGGAACGTGCCGTCTCATAACCGTGCCCCGCTACAGTCGTCGCCTACACCACCAGCAAAGTCTACGTCATGTCCTCAGGCAAAATCGCTGAAGTCGGCAGACCGCTCGACCTGTTCAGCATCCCGCAGGCCGGGACGACGCAGGCGCTGGTCGGCGCCGTGCTGAGCGTCGAGGCCGGGCTGGCCGGGAAGGCACTCGCATGAGCCAGTGCGTCGCCATAACAGGTTCTACCACCGGCATCGGCTACGCGATGGCCGAAGCTTTCGCCCGCGATGGTGCCCGCCTCGTGATCAACTCGCACCTGAGTGACGATGGCGGCGCGGCTGCGCGGCTGGGCCAGTTGGCGGAGTGCCATTTCGTGAACGCGGACCTTTCTACCGTCGTCGGTGCGCAGGGATTCGTCGCGGCGGCGCGTGAAAAGCTCGGGCGGCTCGATACCCTCGTCAACAACGCCGGCACGTACCTCGACACCAATTTCGACGACCTCACCGAGGCGGTGTTCGACCGCACCTTCAATCTCAACGTGAAAGGCTACCTGTTCGCCTCTCAGGCCTTCGTGAAAGGTCTGGTTCCGGGGCAGGAGAACCCGAGCATCGTCTGCACCGGCTCGACCAACTCACTGGCGGCCGAAAAGAACAGCGTCGTCTACGATACCTCGAAGGGCGCAGTGCTGATGCTGGTCCGCAACCTTGCGGTCACGCTCGCCGAGCGCGGCATCCGTGTGAACGGGATCGGTCCGGGCATTGTCGAAACGCCGCTGAGCGCAAAGGGCCTCGCCACGCCCGGCGTCCGCCCTGCCCTCGAACGCCAGATTCCCCTCGGCCGCATCGGCATGCCGGACGATATTGGCGGCGCGGCGGTGTTCCTCGCCTCACCCGCTGCCCGCTACATCACCGGGCAGATGCTCTATGTCGACGGCGGCATCCTCGCCAACCAGATGTCCTGGGAGCCCGTGTCGTGAAGACCCGCTGGGACCAATGTCACGGTCGTGTCCCCGACGGCGGAAGTCGCGAGCGACCTGCTGATCGAAGGTAACCGCATTGCCGGCATCGTTCCTTCGACCACCAGCACTGGCGATGACTGGCAGGCGATAGACGGGCAGCGCGCCGTCCTGTTCCCCGGCATGATCGACCTGCTGCAGCACGGCTACGGGGCAGCACATCTACAGCTATACCGAGCAGGGGTAATTACCCACCCCCTTGTCAGCGGGGTAAATCCCTGAATCCATAATGCTATGGATCGTGGTGATTTTTAGCAGCTCAGCATCTAGGACCGCTTGCCGATCTCAGTGCGGTCAACCGTCCAGGCAAGGGCCTGGTCGCTCAGGGTAAAGCCAAGGCCAGGGCGGTTGGAGACGAGCATACGGCCGTCCTTGATCTCGAGATGCTCGTTGAACAGCGGGTCGAGCCAATCGAAGTGCTCTACCCAACTCTCGTGGGCATAGGCAGCGGCGAGATGGAGGTGAATCTCCATGGCGAAATGGGGCGCCATCTTGAGGTACTTCTGCTCGGCGATGGTCGCGATCTTCAGAAATTGAGTGATGCCGCCGACGCGCGGGGCGTCGGGCTGGATAAAGTCCACCGCACCATGGTCGATAAGGGCGAGGTGCTCGGCGACACTGGTCAGCATTTCGCCGGAGGCGATGGGGGTCACCAACTGGGCCGCCAGCCGGGCGTGGCCCTCGACGTCATAAGCATCGAGGGGCTCCTCGATCCAGACGAGGTTGAACTCTTCGAGGGCGCGTCCGACCCGTTCAGCAGTCGGGCGGTCCCATTGCTGGTTGGCATCGACCATCAGCGGCACGCGCCCGTCGACAGCCTTCTGCACCGCTTCCATGCGCGCAAGGTCGGCCATCGGATCGAGCTGCCCGACTTTGATCTTGAGGCCCCCGATCCCCGCTTCGATGGACGCTTCGCAGTTAAAGATCAGCTGGTCGGTGGGGGTCGAGAGAAAGCCGCCCGAGGTGTTATAGCACTGGACAGAGTCCCGGCGGGCGCCGAGGAGTTTGGCCAGTGGCAGATCAGCGCGCTTGGCCTTCATGTCCCACAGCGCCACATCGAACGCCGCGATGGCTTGCGTCGCGAGCCCGCTGCGGCCGACCGAGGCGCCGGCCCAGACCAGCTTGTCCCAGATGCGTGCAATGTCGTTGGGGTCCTCGCCGATTAGGTTGGGGGCGATCTCCTTGGCATGGGCATACAGGCCGTAGCCGCCGGCGCGCTTCGAATAGCTGAAGCCGATGCCGTAGTGGCCGCGTTCGCTTTCGATCTCAGCGAACAGCATGGCCACTTCGGTAAGCGGCTTCTGGCGCCCGGTCAGCACTTTGGCGTCGCTGATCGGTGCCTTGAGCGGCAACAGAATTAGCGAAAGCTTCACCCAAGTGATCCGGTCGGTCGCCGCGGCGCCGGGCGCCAAACCGGCAAGCAGACCGCCAGCTGGAATCGTTGAGGTTGGTTGATCAGAAGCACTGCTGTTCATTGCATCCTCGCTATCGCAATCGCCGGATCGCGGTGCGGCTCTAGTGGTCGGGGGCGTCGGGTAGTCGCATGGACGTCGTTACCCTCCTACTGCAGTCGAAGCCTAGCGTACCGGAAAACCGCCGTCGACCCGCACAGCCAGCCACTCAGCATGCTGGCTACATCACTCAGAAGGAAGGAGATGGCATGTGCGGACATCGAGCGGCTCGCCCGAGAGCCGCGCAACCTCAAGTGGGTGAAGCACTGCGACCCCATGCAACTGCCGCTTCCCGGTGAAAACGGGCGGGCGGAGATGGAGCAAGTATATGTGAACCCTTAAGGCACGATATCCCAACCAATAACGGCACTACTTCGATCCGTGCTGGCTTCGGTGCATCGGGCCTCAGCAACCTCGGGCGCACTATCAGCGATGCCTCGGCGATAGCGACGCTGGCCGTAGAATGGAACGCCGGCTACAGCTATTTTGATACCTCGCCGATCTATGGCTACGGGCTCAGCGAGTTGCGGCTGGGCCAGTTCTTGCGCAGCCGGCCACGCGAGTCGTTCTTGCTGTCGACCAAAGTGGGGCGCTATCTCGTTCCGCAGCGCGGCAGAGGCTGCAGGTCGGGAGCCCGGCGCTCTAGTGTCGTCGTCGCCTCGAACTGTCTTCCACACTCGGCCACACCTTGACCATCGCCGCGAAAGGCCTATGTTTCGGCCAGCATCAAGAGTAGGGCTTGCGCCCTCGCCAACCTGCCCGCCCGGGCAAGGTGGATCCCGCAAGGGGATGCGGCCGAACAGGGCAACCAAACGGGCCGTCGAGCGCAATTCCTTAATCTTGGTGCACCCAACCAGTGGGGATGCACCATGTCGACCGACAAGATCCCCAACGACCACCCTGTCACGGCAACCGAGGGTCAGCCAGCAACGCCGCAACCGATCCAACGGTACATCGGCGGGTTCGGGCCCACCCCCGAACAAGCCCGCGCCTGGCGAGAGGCCGCCATCAAGCGGCGCCTCGAGCGAGAGGCCGCGTCAGGTGCGACTGCTAACAATGCCGACAGCGATGCTAACAATTCGACCGAGCCGACCGCGAAACTCGGGGCCGGACACTCCGACGATCAGGCGAACAAGAACGTAAGGGTGACGCAATGATCAAGGATCCGGTCGTCCCCCTCAGCCCGAGCCTGCTGCCCCAACAGCGGCTGTACGAGGTGAAGGCCCTGATGACGTGGCCCAGCAGCGTGCTGCCCGTTGTCGGCAATCCCGGCGAGCTGGGGGTGCCCAACCTGCCTGGCGGCGGTCCCGACATGCGGTCTGCTTGTGCCAGGCGTAGTGGGCGTGGACGCCCGACCATGACCGCCTAGAGGCCTACTACTTCCCCCGGGGCTCGTCGAGCTGCCGAAGCTGAAGCTCGGCGACCTGTTCGCCCCGACAAGCCCAAAAAGTGACCGGGCCGGGCAGTCCCCGCGCCCGTCGGCGGCTGCTCTACGCCCCGACGGGCGTGGCGTAGTGCTGCAGCTTTCGTTTGAACCCGGGACGGTCGATCACCTCCCGGTTGACGATGCCGAACGGGACCCTGCCCCGCTGAACGTCCAGAACCGCCCGGACATCGGCGGCGCCGTTGCCGGCAAAGCACTGGTCCGTCCAGCACAGCGCATGCGGCGACAGGATGACATTGTCGAGCTGCAGCAGCGGGTCTTCGGGGCTGGGCGGTTCGAGCTCAAGAACATCCAGTCCCGCCCCGGCGATCCGTCCGTCCCGCAGCACCTTCGTGAGAGCCTCCTGGTCGACGATGCCGCCCCGCGCGGTGTTGATGAAGAAGGCGGACGTCTTCATCAAACTTAGGCGCCTGGCATCCACCAGGTGGCGCGTCGCATCTGTGAGGGGGCAATTGACGGTGAGGACGTCCGAGCGCGCGAACAGCTCGTCGAGGGACACGAGTTCAATCCCGAGTTCGGCCGCGGTCCTCGCGTCGGCGACGGGATCGTGCGCGATGAATTGCATTTCGAAAGGCCGCGCCAGCCGGAACAGCTCCGCCCCGACATTGCCCACGCCGATCGAGCCCAGCGTCCTGCCGACGAGGCCAACGCCCATGTGATCGCCTCGAGCCGCAAAGCCCGCGGGGCCAAGTCGGGTGAGCCGGTCCTTGACCATCACCTTGCCGGTCAGTGCCAGCATCAGCGTCATGATCGAGACGGCGACCGGGCGCCTTACGCCATCAGGGGTGATGACCAGCGCAATATCGCCCGCGGTGCAGGCGGCAACGTCGACCGTGTCGTAGCCAACCCCAAACCGCGCGACGACCGAGAGCCGACCGCTCCTTGGGACGCTCGACGCGGTGAAGCGGTGCGCAAGAAGGATGAGGGCGTCGAAGTCTTCGAGTTGCTCTGCTTCCAGCGGGTTCCGGCTGTCGAGAAAGGCCATTTCGACACCGGGTGCCGACTTGAGCGGCGTCAGATCGAAATCGGGAAAGGTGGGGCTGCCGTCGCTCTTCCGAAAATCACCGGACAGCGCCACGCGGAACGTTCGGCTCATGGCTTGCACGCCTCGCGCAGCCTGCTGACGGCGCTGCTCAGGGCATCGCGCAGCACCCAGACGTCGCCCGAGTAGCAGCAGAAGTCAAAACCCTGCCCGAACAGCCTCGCGCCTTCTTCGACACTCGGCACCAGACGGCCCAGTGACTTGTGATGCCGCTTGGCCGCCGCGACGATCCTGTCCACCGCCTCCAAAAAGCGCGGATGGCCGAACTGGCCGGGAATACCGAGCGACGTTGAGAGGTCGAAGTGGCCGATCCACAGGCAATCGACGCCATCGACCGCCGCGATCTCGTCGGCGTTGTCGACGCCCTCCGCCGTCTCGATCAGGCAGAACAGCGTCGTGCGGACGTTGCTTTCGGCCATTGCCTGGCCCGCGGCTAAGGATGCGAAGTTGTCGTGGGCAATGCCCAGAGCCACGCCTCGCCCCCCCGCCGGAAAGTATTTCATCGACCGAACGATGGCCTGCGCCTCCGCGGCGGTGCCGACCATGGGCACCATAATGCCTTCGGCCCCGATATCGCAGGCCCGCGCGATAAACTGGTAGTCCTTGGCAGGAACCCGAACGAGCGTGGGTAATGCGGCCGCCTCGAAATAGCGGAGCGCGCTCTTCGCCGTCTCGTAGCCAAACCCGGAGTGCTCCAGATCGAGGAAGGCAAAATCGCAGCCAGCGGCTTTCAGGATATGCCCGATCCCAGGTGTCGCGAACTCCATGACGAGGTGGCCGAGTTTGATATCCCGCGTCCGGGTCATTTCTTTCAGGCTGGTGCGCGTCAAGAGCAGCTCCTCTGGGTCGGCGTTGATCTGGCCATTGGGTTCCGGAGCTACCAGTTGGTTAGCGAGCCATCGACCCTGTGAAACAGCGGCAGGGACTCGTGCTCGAACGGGTAGCGTTTCAGCCCCTCCCAATCGACCTCAAGGCCGAGTCCAGGCGCATCCGAGGGGATCAGCCAGCCATCCTCCCAGCGGTGACCGCTGACGATGATGTCTGAGAGGCTCTCTCCCGGTCGCCGCGGAAGCTCCTGTACCAGCATGTTCGGCGTCGCCATGTTC
>QLAH01000603.1_pt1 | contig 15983 bp, 8 predicted proteins | sample 4693081 | NCBI WGS metagenome assembly QLAH01 (sample SAMN09425401, study PRJNA476045) | Lake water metagenome, whole genome shotgun sequencing project.
AGCCCAGGCTCCCCTCGGATTCACTCCGAGGGGAGACACCAGAGGCCGCCACCGCGTCCGATCACCCCCCGCAGCCCAGGCTCCCCTCGGATTCACTCCGAGGGGAGACACCAGAGGCCGCCACCGCGTCCGATCACCCCCCGCAGCCCAGGCTCCCCTCGGATTCACTCCGAGGGGAGACACCAGAGGCCGCCACCGCAGTGGCGGCCGCTCAAACATTGAATAGGAAGTGCGTGATATCGCCGTCGTGCATCACATACGACTTGCCCTCCGCGCGCAGCTTGCCTGCCTCGCGGATGGCCTTCTCGCTGCCGAACTGCTCGAGATCGGCGAGCGAGAAGATCTCGGCTCGGATGAAGCCGCGCTCGAAGTCGCTGTGGATGACCCCAGCGGCCTGCGGCGCGGTGAAGCCCTTGTGGATCGTCCACGCGCGGATCTCCTTCTCGCCCGCCGTGAAGTAGCTCTGCAGGCCGAGAAGGTCGTAGGCGGAGCGGATCACGGCGTTCAGCGCAGGTTCCTGCATCCCCATCGACTCGAGCATCTCGTTGCGGTCGGCCTCTGGGAGTTCCGCGAGCTCAGACTCGATCTTGGCGCAGACGACGACGACATTGCCGCCCGTCGACTTCGCGTGCTCGCGCACCTTCGCGACGAGCGGGCCTTCCGCGCCGATCTGCTTCTCATCGACGTTGGCGACATAGAGCGTCGGCTTCGCGGTGATCATGCCAAGGGTCTTGAGGATCTTCGCTTCGTCGCCCTCGAGCGTGATCGAGCGGATCGGCTGGCTTGCGTTCAGGCACTCGAAGCAGCGCTCGAGGACAGCAAGCCTGAGTACCGCCTCCTTGTCGCCCGACTTCGCGTTGCGGCGCGCCTTGTCGAGCGAGCCTTCGATCACCTGGAGGTCGGCGAGGAGGAGCTCCGTCTCGATCGTGCCGATGTCGCGCAGCGGGTCGACGGTGCCGTCGACATGGGTGATGTCGGGATCCTCGAAGCACCGCACGACATGCAGGACGGCGTCGACCTCGCGGATGTGCGAGAGGAACTTGTTCCCGAGGCCCTCGCCCGTCGATGCGCCTTTCACGATGCCTGCGATGTCGACGAGGCGCACGGCCGCGGGAATCACCTTCTGCGTCTTGATGTGCCTCTGGATCCGCTGCAGGCGGTCGTCGGGGACGCTCACGACGCCGACATTCGGCTCGATGGTGCAGAAGGGGTAGTTCGCAGCCTCGATTCCCGCCGCGGTGAGGGCGTTGAAGAGGGTGCTCTTGCCGACGTTGGGGAGTCCGACGATGCCTGCTTCCATGGTGAGTCCTTCGCGAAAGTCCGAAGGGCGGAGATGGTAGCCGACCGTGGGGCGCGCCGTGCGCGTTTGCGTACGATGCCGATCTATGTTCCGCGCCGATCGTGTGCCGTTCTCAGTTGGTCTGTCCGCCGTGCTCGCGCTGCTTGCGGCGCATGCGTCGTTTGCGCAGGAAGGGGCACCCAAGGGCCCGCCTCCGAGCCCCGTGCGGGTGGCCGAGCTGCGTGAGGAGGAGCTTGCCCCGCGGCGAAAGGTCTTCGGAGAGCTTCGCTCGGCGCGGCGGACGACGGTGGCCGCGGAGGAGTCGGGCATCGTGCGGGAGATGCTCGTGCGCGAGGGTGGGTCTGCGGAGGCGGGCGCCGTGATCGCGCGGCTCGATGGGACGCGGCTTGCGCTCGAGCGGGCGATTCTCGACGCCAACATGTCGGTGGCGCGGGCAAACCTCGTGGAGCGCGAACTCGGCGTGCAGCGCGCGGAGCGGGATCTTGAGCTCCTGCGGCGCGCGGCCGCGCAAGGGGGCACGAATCCGCGCGAACTCGCCGATGCCGAGAGCGATCTCGCGGTGGCCCGGGCGCAGGTGTCGCAGGCGCAGGCGTCGATCGCCGCGATCGAGCGGCAGATCGGACTTCTCTCGCAACGGATCGCGGACCTCGATGTGCGCGCCCCCTTCGCGGGCACCGTGACGCTTCGACATGCCGAGGCGGGGGCGTTCATCGCGGAGGGCGGCGCCGTCGTCGATCTTTCCGAGACCGTGCAGCTCGAGGGCTGGTTCGATGTGCCGCAGGAGCTCTACTCCGCCGCGGTCGAGCTTGCGGCGCGCGCATCGGGTGGTGTGGGCGCGATCGAGATCCGCACCGCGACGGGCGCGGCTGTCGAGGGCGGCGCGCTTCGCGTGATTCCCGAGATCGACCAGCGTGCGCGCACCTTCCACGCGGTGGTGGGCGTCGACAACGCAGCGGGTGCATTCGCGCCAGGCCTCGCGCTCGAGGCGTTCGTGCCGCAGGGGGCGCCGCAGCGCTGGATGATCGTTCCGAAGGACGCGCTCCTCTATCAGGGCACCGCTGCGAGCGTCTATCTCGTCGACGGCGGCGTCGCGCGGCCCGTTCCCGTGCGCGTGGCGTTCCCGACGGGCGACTTCGTAGCGATCGATCATGCAGCGGCCATCGTGGCGGGGCTGAGGCCCGGCGCCGCCGTGGTCGTCGAGGGCAATGAGCGGCTGATGCCGATGTCGCCGGTCGTGCCGCTTGCAGGCGAGCGGTCGAAGGCGGAGGGCGTGAAGTGAAGCTCGTCGAGGGAAGCGTCCGCCAGCCTGTGACGGTCGTCGTCTGCATCGTGCTCGTGATGCTCGCGGGGTTCCTCGCGCTGCGCAGGCTGCCGATCCAGCTCACGCCGACGGTGTCGAGCACGGTCGTGAGCGTGTCGACCTTCTGGGAGGGCGCGAGCCCGTCTGAGGTCGAGCGATCGATCGTGGAGAAGCAGGAGGAGAAGCTGCAGGGGGTCGCCAACCTCGTGCAGATGACAAGCGTGTCGAGCCAGAACTCAGGTCGCGTGCGGCTCGAGTTCGCGGTGGGTACCGACCCCGACGACGCAGTGCGCGAGGTGAGCGACAAGCTGCGGCAGGTGCAGTCGTATCCTCCGAACGTCGACCAGCCCATCGTCGAGGCGAGCGACCCCGAGAACCGCGACTACATCTCGTGGATCGTGCTCGAGGGCGGCGCGGGCGCGGTCGGCCCCGATGGTCAGCCGTTCGACATCCGCACGCTGCAGGACTTTGCGGAAGACCGCATCAAGCCAAGGCTCGAACGCGTCCCGGGCGTGTCCGAGGTCGGCGTTCTCGGCGGCCGCGAGCGCGAGCTTCAGGTCCGCTTCGAGGCGGAGCGCCTGGCGCAGCGGGGGCTTGTGGTCGACGATCTCGTGTCCGCGCTCGTCGCAGCGAACCGCAACGCGAGCGCCGGCACGGTGCGCGAGGCGAAGAGCGAGGTCGCCGTACGCGCGGTCGGCCAGTTCGAGTCGCCCGAGGCTGTCGGCGCCGTGGTGGTCGCGATGCAAGGGGGGCGCGCGGTGCGCGTCTCCGACCTCGCCGACGTCGTCGTCACCTACAAGAAGCCGACGGGCTTCGTGCGCAGTTCGGGCGCGCCCGTGATCGCCATCAACGTGCAGCAGGAGGTCGGCTCCAACATCGTCGAGGTGATGCGCGGCGTGCGCGCCGCGATCGAGCAGCTGAACGCGGAGGGCGGCGTGCTGGCGACCGAGAGCGCGCGGCGCGGGCTCGCGCGGCCGCTTTCCCTGCGGATGGTCTACGACCAGACGACCTACATCGACGATGCGCTCGAGCTCGTGCGCACGAACATCTGGCAGGGCGGGCTTCTCGCGCTGCTCGTCCTGTTCGCGTTCCTGCGCTCGTGGCGCGCGCTTCTCATCATCGGCGTGTCGATTCCGATCTCGATCGTCGGCACGGTGGTGGTGCTTCTCGCGCTCGGGCGGACCGTGAACGTCATCAGCCTCGCCGGGCTCGCCTTCGCGGTCGGCATGCTCGTCGACAACTCGATCGTCGTCCTCGAGAACATCTGGCGCCATATGGAGCGCGGGAAGACCGCGATGCGCGCGGCGATCGACGCGACGACGGAGGTCTGGGGCGCCGTGCTCGCCTCGACGATGACGACGGTGGTGGTGTTCGTGCCGATCCTCCTGATCGAGGACGAGGTGGGTCAGCTCTTCCGCGACATCGCCATCGCACTGTCCGTGTCGGTCGCGCTGTCGATGATCGTGTCGATCACGGTCGTTCCGACCGCCGCATCTCGGATCCTCAGGCCCCATGGCGCGGCCAAGGCGGCGTCGCTTGCGCGCGGGCCGATTGAGCGGCTCTCCACGTTCTTGGCACGCACCATCTTCCGCGCCACGCGCTTCCGCGCGGTCGCGCTCGGCGTGGTCGCGGTTCTCACGGCGCTTTCGATCGGCGGAAGCATGACGCTCGTCCCGCCGCAGGACTATCTCCCGCGCGGAAACCGCAACCTTGTGTTCGGCCTGATCCTCGCGCCTCCGGGAACGAGCTTGGACCAGCAGGAGACGATGGCGCGGCGCATCGAGGACGGCATCCGGCCGTACTGGGAGGCGGGGCGCCTTCCCGTCGGCTCGCCCGAGCGGGCGCGCGCCGAAGAGGGCTTGCCGAAGGTGCCCGTGGCGCCGTGGATGCAGTGGAAGGTCGGCGCCGAGATCCAGCCGGGCGCCGTCGAGAACTACTTCGTGGTCAGTTTTCCAGGCGCGATGTTCCATGGTGGAGTCTCCGCGGACCCCGCGCGCGCAGGCGCGAACGAGTATCTCCTCAACCATGTCACGCGCCCCGAGGTGCTCCCGGGGTCGCTTGCATTCGCCTTCCAGGTGCCGCTCTTCCGCACGGGAGGTTCATCCGGAAGCGCTGTGCGCGTCGACTTCATGGGCGACGACCTCGACGCGGTCACGGTGGCGGCGGGCGGGGCGTTCGGACGCTTCATGGGCCGCTTCGGCCCCGGGTCCGTGCAGCCTGATCCGCCGAGCTTCAACATCCCCGGACCCGAGGTGCGGCTTGCGCCCGATCACCGCGCAATCGCCGAGGCGGGGCTTTCGCCCGCGCAGTTCGCGACGGCTGTGCTTGCCGCCGGCGACGGCGCGATCGTGGGCGAGTATCGCCTCGGCGGCGAGTCGATCGACATGAAGGTCGTCGACGGGAGGGCGGCCGAGGCCGCCGCGACGGGGGTCTCGCGCGATCTCGGCACGCTTTCCGATGTTCCCGTGGCGACGCCTGCGGGCAGGACCGTGGTTCTCGGTGCGTTGGCCATGGCCGAGCGAGGCACCGCGCCGTCTCAGATCAACCATGTCGATCGCCAGCGCGCCGTGAGCCTGCAGGTGACGCCTCCGCCCACGATGTCGCTCGACGAGGCGATTCAAGGGATCGGCGAAGAGCTCGCAGCCGCGCGCGAGGCGGGCGTGATCCCGCCTGCCGTGCGCACGGAGGTCGCGGGCAGCGCGAGCAAGCTCGCCTCGATCCGCGCGACGCTTCTCGGCGACGGATCGCTCGCGGGGCTTCTCGCGAGCTCGATGTTCCTCGCGCTCCTCGTGTGCTACCTCGTGATGGTGGTGCTCTTCCAGAGCTTTCTGCTGCCGCTTGTCATCCTCTTCAGTGTTCCGCTTGCGTGCGTCGGCGGATTCGCTGCGCTCTTCGCGGTCTTCCTCTGGAGCATGACCGAGCCGCTCATGCCCATGCAGACGCTCGACGTGCTGACCATGCTCGGTTTTGTCGTCCTGATCGGCGTCGTCGTCAACAACGCCATCCTGATCGTGCATCAGGCGCGGAACTTCATGCGGGGCGAGGGCGACGAGGCGCCGTCGGACCTCGCGTTCCGCGGGCTGCGCGGAGCACCGGAGGCGGTGCAAGGCAGGGGGCTTCCCGCGCGCGCCGCGATCGCGGAGAGCGTGCGCACGCGCGTGCGTCCGATCCTGATGTCGAGCCTGACGAGCTGCGCTGGCCTCCTGCCGCTGATCCTCGCGCCGGGCGCGGGAAGCGAGCTCTATCGCGGGCTCGCTGCAGTCGTGGCGGGCGGGCTGCTGGTGTCGTCGATCTTCACCATCGTGCTCGTGCCGCTCCTGATGTCCGCGGTGGTGCGCGACAAGCGGGCGGCGTAAGCGTCTGCGAAGACCGCGCGATCTCCCCCAGACGCCGCCAGCACCGAAGCGCGCAAGTTGCGAAGCAGGTTGCGAGCGCTCGGTTCACGAGCACCAAAGCGAGCAAGTTGCGAAGCAGGTTGCGAGCGCTCGGTTCACGAGCACCAAAGCGAGCAAGTTGCGAAGCAGGTTGCGAGCGCTCAATCCTTGTAGGCAACGAACATCGAGTACGGTGGCAGCGTCACGGTGCCGCGTGCCGTGCCGAGCGGCGCCGTGCCAGCGCGCGTCGCGTCGACGACCACGGTCCATTCGCCCGCGGGCAGCGTGATCTCGAGCGGCGCCGGCTCGTCGTTGTAGGCGACATGGATGAAGGACCAGCTGTCGCCCGCGACGCGGCCGTCGATCGTGAAGGCCACATCGCGGCCCGAAGGGGCGAAACGGATCGCCCTGCGCACATCGGCGTCATCGGCCATGCGGAACGCGGGGTGGGCACGGCGCAGCTCGATGAGGCCGCGCGTGAACTCGTAGATGTCGCTGTACTCGGTCTTGCGCGACCAGCCGAAGTCGTTGATCTCGTCGCCCGCGTCGTAGCTGTTGTGGTTGCCCTGCTTCGTGCGCGCGAACTCGCATCCGCCGTGGAGGAACGGGATTCCCTGGCTCGTGAGCACCACGCCGATCGCGAGCTTCTGCATCATGCGGCGCGTGGCGTCGCCGAGCGAGGGCTGGGTCTTCGCGATCTTGTCCCAGAGCACGAGGTTGTCGTGCGCGCTCGTGTAGTTGATCGTCTCGATCGGTTCCTGCGTGAAGTCGTCGATCGCGCCTACGACTCCGCGGCGGATCGCGTCGACGTCACCGCCGAGCCCCGTGGCGAAGCCGATCGCCGTGCCGTCGAGATCGCCGCGGATCGCGTTGCGCAGGTGGTCGTTGAACACGGCCATCGGGAGGCCCTTCTGCGCGCCCTTTCCGAAGTGGATCGGCCCGCCGCCCGTCCACGGTTCGCCGTAGAGCGTGGCGTCGGGGCGGATCGCCTTCGCGCGATCGCAGATGGCGCGCACGGTCTCGGGCTTGTGGCAGCCGAGGAGATCGAAGCGGAAGCCGTCGATGCGATACGCCTCGAGCCAGTGCGCCACGCTGTCGACGATGTACTTGCGCGCCATCGGACGCTCGTCGGCGAAGCCGTTGCCCGTGCCCGAGTCGTTGGTCAGGCGGCCAGCGGGCGTGGTGCGGAAGAAGTAGTAGGGCGCGGGCGCACCGAACGGCGAGAAGAGCGATCCGTCCGAGGTGTGGTTGTAGACGACGTCGAGGATGACGCGGATGCCGTTCTCGTGGAGTGTGGTGATCGCCGCGCGGAGGTCGCGGATCGCGCTGAAGGGATCCTGCGGGTTCGTCGCGTAGTTCGACTCGGGCACATTGAAGAGCGTGGTCCAGTAGCCCCAGTTGTACTCGCCGACCTTCGCGGTGAAGTCGTGGATCGGCAGGAGGTGGACCGCCGTCACGCCGAGGTCCTTGAGGTGCGCGAGGCCCGTGAGGGGCCCGTCGCCCGACGGCGTGCCCGCGTGCACGAGACCGAGGTAGGTGCCGCGCGCGCCGTCGGCGACATTCGGGCAGCGCTGCGTGAAGTCGCGCACATGGATCTCGTAGATGATCTCGTCGGTCGCCTGGGCGAGCTTCGGCTGGGGCGATGTCGCGAAGCCCTCGGGCTCGAGGCGCGAGAGCTCCGCGACCACGGTTCGGCTGCTGTCAGCGTTCGCGGCGAAGCCCCACATGTCGGGCACCTCGCGCGCGACGCCGTAGTTCGTGAAGCGGTAGCGGTACTCGACGCCGTGGAGGTCGCCCGCGACGGTTGTCCGCCAGAGGCCCTTCTCGCCGCGGGTGAGCGCGATGGTGCGGGTCGGCGCAGGTGCGCCGCGTGGCTCGAAGACCAGCAGTTCGACGGAGTCGGAGACGGGAGACCAGGTGGCGAACTCCGTCTTCTCGGGCGAACAGAACGCGCCGAACCGTTCGCCGAGCGGCGAGAAGGCGGCGGAATCCAGCACGCCGCGTGCGTAGACCGTGACGGGCGCGATGTCCGCGAGCGCGCGGTCCGCGGGGGCCTTCGGGGCGAAGCGCAGCATCAGCTGCGCGACATCGGCGGGGTCGATCTTGCGCGCGAGCTCGATCGCGAGCAGGCGGTCGCCCTCGACGGACTTGATGCGTTCCGTGCGAGTGGGGTCGCGGCGGTCGAACACCTCGATCGCGCGCCGTTCGGTGCGTTCGAGGGGCCGCGAGAGCGCGAGCGTGATCGTGCGGTCGCCATCGAGGAACGCGCCCTCGATGCGCAGGCTGAGATCCACCTTCGACGGATCGGTCGTGAACCCGCCCTCGCCCGAGGTCACCCAGATCTCCGTGACCGCGCCCTTCTTCAGTTCGACGAAGCGGTCCTGATCGAAGTCCTTCTCCTCCCAGTTGCCGCGACGGATGAGGAAGCCCGCGCGGGGCGGTGTCTTCGCGAACGGCACGATGGCATAGCGCCCGAAGGCGTCCTCGCCGCCGAAGCTCGACTGGGCGCCGTCGCCGCCTTCGGGCCAGACCCACAGGTTCCAGCCCGCGTAGTCCTTGGCGGGGCGGTGGTAGTGGACGACAAGCAGCGACTCCGCGGGCTGCCCGCCGATGGAGTACTCGCGTACCTTCAGTTTCCCCGCGAGAGACGGGAAGTCCTTGGCCTGCGGGGCTGCCTGGGCGCGCTGGGCGGGCAGCGCGGCGAGGGCCGTGAGCAGAATGAGGGCGAGCGCGGCGAGGCGTTGAAGGATGCGCATGGGGTCGAGTGTATCGCCCGACTTCCCGCAGGCTGCGGTACGCTCTCCACATGAGCGATGCATCGAGCCCGTTCGGCAAGCGGCCAGCAGCGGTGCAGGCCGCGCTTCTCTCCGAGATCACGGCCAAGGTTGACGCGCTCGCAGGAATGGACGCTGCGGCTGCGGGTCCGCAGTGGGGCGTGCTGCACAAGTTGCTTCTCAAGGCGAGGGTCGACCCGCACGCCATCATGCGCCTGGTGACGGCGCGCGATGCTGCGCAGGCCGCGCTCATGCTGCGTTGGCTCAAGGGCGAGGAGGTCGAGGTCGCCGCGCCCGTGGTGGCGGAGGCCCCGAAAGTCGACCCCGATGTGATGAAGGCCGCGATGAAGGCCTTCCGCAAGCGGCTCAAGTTCGCTCGGCTCGATGCTGAGAGCCGCCTCGGCGTTCGGCCCACGACGACGGGCAAGAAGGCCGAGATCGACGCGATCATCGCCCCAAGCGACTACCCGCGCTCGGTATGGGAAGCGCTCGTCGCAGCGGGGCGGCTGCGCAACGAAGGCGGGGGGTTCTACGCGTTGGTCGATGAGATCGCGGAGGATTGACGCGCGCTCACGGAAACGGTGCCTGGCACGTGCCGGGAGGTGCCAGGCACCAGACGGCACGTGCCGTGCACCGTTTCCCTGAGCGGTCGCGGCTGCGGCCGCTCCCCCTGGTGCTGGGGAAAGGGAAGCGGTGCCTGGCACGTGCCGGGAGGTGCCAGGCACCAGACGGCACGTGCCAGGCACCGTTTCCCTCAGCCGCAGATTGTGGCGAGCTCAATCGTCGCCCCCGGTGCGTCGACCGCGGGGTCGCCGCCTGCGGCGCGCGTCGCGGCGCGCAGCAGCGTGACCGCGCGCGTGAGGTCGGCGGCGAGGGGGGCGGTGAACTTCATCGGCTGCTCGGTCATCGGGTGGCGGAAGCCGAGCGTCGTCGCGTGCAGCGCCTGGCGCGCGAGCAGCATCGCGTCTCCGTCGCCGCCGAGGTCGCGCTCTGTCGTGTGCTTGCCGCCGTACATGTCGTCGCCCACGATCGGGAAGCCGAGGTAGGAGAGGTGCACGCGGATCTGGTGCGTGCGCCCCGTCTTGAGCTCGAGCTCGACGAGCGCGTACTTCGCGCCTGACGGCGCCGTGTAGCGCTCGCGCACGCGGAGAATCGTGACCGACGGCTTCCCCGTCTCGTCGAAGCGCACCGCGTACTTCTCCTTGATCGACGGGTGCTTGCCGAGCGGCAGGTCGATCGTCTCGACATCGCGCTCGGGGTGGCCGTGCACGAGCGCGAGATAGCGCTTGTCTGTGCGGCGCATCTCGAACTGCTTGCCGAGCCGCCAGTGCGCTGTGTCGTTCTTCGCGCTCACGATCGCACCCGAGGTGAACTTGTCGAGGCGGTGGACGATGCCCGGCCGCGCGAACTCCTCGCCGACCTTCGACAGCTCGCCGCCCGAGACGAACTTGAAGCGCCACGCGAGCGCGTTGACGAGCGTGCCCGACTTGTGGCTGCGCGCGGGGTGGACGATGAGCCCCGCCGGCTTGTTCACCACGATGATCGCGTCGTCCTCGTAGATCACATCGAGCGGGATGTCCTCCGGCGCAATCGCGCCCGACGGCGGCGGGGGCAGCGTGGCGACGATCCTGTCGCCCTTCCTCAGCTTCGTCGAGCTCTTCGGAACGCGCCCGTTGACCGTGATCGCCTCTTCCTCGATCAGCCGCTGGATCTGCGTGCGCGAGAGGAACGGCACGCGGTCGACCATGTAGCGGTCGAGGCGCTTGTCGAGGTCCTTCAGGAGTTCGAACTCGACCGTGACGGGGCTCTCGTCGTCCTTCGCCGCGTTTTCCTCGTAGATCGCGAAGAGCGCGTCGCGGTCTACGGCGCCGCCTGCGCCGAGCAGCGCCGCCGTGCGGTCATGGCGCGCGCGGGCGTCGTCGTCCGCGTTCTCAGGATGATTCGATTCGGCCACGGGCCGCTCGCGTCAGCCGCCCGGGGCGGGCGCGGGTGCGGGGGGCTCGGGAGAGGCAGGGGCGTCGCCGCCGGCGGCCTGCTCCTCGATGATCGCGTTGAAGAGATCGTCCTGCGGCAGCGTTGGAATCGGCTCCACGGTGCGCACGACGAGCTCCGACTGCTTCGGAAGCGGCAACGGCTTCTCGAGATCTGCAAGGCCTGCGATGCGGTTGTTGGCGATCTCGACGAAGCGCGGCCAGCGGTCGCCCGCGACCTTCGCGGCCTCCTCGAGGAATCCGCGCGCCGCGTTGAAGTCGCCGCGGCTCTCGGCGATCGCGGCGCGGCCGAAGAGGCTGGGCACGATGACGGGCGCCGCACGGGAGCGATCGCCTGCCACGGCGCGCGCGGCCAGCTCGGCTGCCTTCGCATAGTTGTCGTCGGCCGCCTCCTGCGCGATCTTGCGCCCCGCCTCGTCAAGCGGCACGGCCGGAGTGTCGCCGACCTTGGGAGACGCTTCACCCGTCTGGATCTGCTGCAACCGCTGGTCCGCGGCGCGCAGAAGCGCCGTGACGGCGACCTGAGGGAAGGCCTCGTGGTCCTTGGCCACCTGCTCGAGCGACTCGGCCAGGCTCGCCTGCACGTAGTCCTCCCACGCGATGGTCGCCTTCTCGATCTGCTTGCGCTGCCACCAGTTGTAGCCCATGAAGGCGCATGCCACGAGGAGCGCCACCAGCAGGTAGTTCATGCCGCTGCGCTTCAGCCAGAACACGAAGTCGTCGTTGAGACGGCTCTCGGTGAGGTCCTGGGTCTGGACTTGGCGCTGACGGTTCTGGTCGGGAGCCTTGTCGCTCATAGATCGGACACTCTATCGGCAGATGGGGTGCCGCGCCAAGGCTCGGAGCGCGTCGATCGGGTGCGGCGGGCGGAGTCGGGCCGCCGATCCGCGGGAAGGGGCGAAAATGGCGCGTTCCCCGCCGTTCCTCAGCGGTTCGCGGCAAGCACCAGCTCCGCAGCGTCCGCGAAGCCGTGGGCGTCGTGGTGTCCCGCCCGCGCATCGGCCACCGCCGCGATGCGGGGGTCCGCGTTCGCCATGGCGATCCCAAGGCCCGCCTCGCGGATCAACTCGAGGTCGTTGAGCCCATCGCCGACGGCGGCGGTCTCGCGCGGGTCGACGCCGTACTCCGCGCACAGCGCCTCGATCGCCGTCCACTTGTTCACGCCGCGGTCGAAGGCCTCGAGGATGTGCGTGGGCGACCCGGTCGCGTGCTCGGCCGTGAGCGCGGACCAATGCTGCACGGCGATGAGTTCGCCAAGGTCGCGCCTGAGCTGCGACACGATCTCGGCGAGGCGCTCGCCGAGCGCCACCGTGCCCACCCGGACGGTGTGCCCCGCGTCGTCATGCTCGGCCAGGGTCGACACGCGGCGATAGCTGAGCGGCAGATGCTCGAACCACCACCTGGTGGCCGGGTCAAACTCGTGGTCGCCGATCATCACATAGTCGACGCCCGCAGCCGTGTGGTCCTGGAGGAGCTGCGCAAGCTGCTCGCGCTCGCCGAGCACCTTCGCGACATGACGCACGACCTCGACGGGAAGCGTGCGACGCAGCACCACGGCGCCGTCGCGCGCGTCATGGATCAGCGCGCCGCCCGCCGTCACCGCGTGGCCCTCGTGGTTGATGAAGTCGAGCACATGGCCGCACTCGCGCAGTGCGCGGCCCGTCGCCGGAACCACCTCCACGCCTGAATCCTGCAACCTGCGGATCGCCTCGAGGTTCCGCTCGCTCACGGCGCCACGGCGGTCGAGGAGCGTGCCGTCGAGATCGGTGATGAGCAGGCGATAGCGCATGCGGGTCGGTGGGCTTGCTGCGAGGAGCTTGGCCCCGTTGGAGGAGAGAGCATCGTAGACCCTCTCGCACGATGGGCGGAGCGCGTTTCCACTATCTTTCCGCCGTGCAGGCAACGGGCACCAGCGCTCCGCAGACGCCGCTCCAGGCGGCAGACGGCCCCGTGTTCGTCGATGCCTGCGAGGCGCTTCTGAAGGGCGTACTCGAGTCGCAGGTCGCCGTGGGCCTCGTCGCGGCCGCATCGTCGCAGCGCTTCATGCGCCTCGTCGGCGTCGCGCAGCAGGAGGCGGCGCAGCGTCTTCTCGCGCGGCATCACACGGAGGTCCTCGTCGGTGGCGACGGCGCGCGCGCGGTGGCGCTTGCGATTGCAGCCGTGCGGTCGCGGCGGAGCGCGATCGCGCTCGTTCCCGCGGCCGACCTTGTCGTCAGCGTCGACGCGCTGCGCGATGCCCGTGCATCGTTCACAGACCCCGAACACGGCCTCGCGGTCCTTCTCGAGGACGACCCCGTGGGCGAGCCCGCGCTCTGTCCGCGCCGTCTCGCGCGCGATGCGGGCCTCGCCATCGTCGAGCCAGGCGACCTCTCGTCGCTGCGCGACGCCATCGAGCACGCGCTGCGGCTCTCGCGCGCGGGCATCGTGCCCGTCGCGATCGTGGTCGACCGCACGCTTCTCGAGAGCCTCGAGACGATCCTCGCGCGGCCGAACCGCGTGGTGACGGGGGTCGACGAACTCATCCTCCAGCGCCGCAGCCGTCCGTCCGTCAGGCTGACGGATGCGGGCGACCTCATGCGCGTCGCGCGCAGGCTCGAGCTGAACGAGGTCGCGAGCCTTCCGAGCCCGGGCGAGCGCGAGGTCGTCGGCTTCATCGCGCTCGGCGTCTGCGAGCGGGCGCTCGCGCATGTGCTCGAGGAACTCGGGCTCGCGGGGCGCGTGCCCGTCCTTCGGCTCGGGCTTGTCGCGCCGGTCGACGAATCCGTGCTGCAGCGCTTCCTCGACCGCGTGCAGCTCGCCGTCGTGCTCGAACCAAGGCCAGGCTCCGCGTCGGGATTCGTGCTCGAGGCGGTGGATCTCCTGCGTCGACGCGGCGTGCGCGTTCCGCCGATCGCCTCGCGCGAGCTTCCGCCGACGCCTGAAGGCGAGACGCCCGTCCTCGCCCGAGGTGATGCCGTGCGCGCATCGATCCTGGTGCGGCGCATCATCCACCTGCTGCATGCCGTTCGTCCGTCGCTCGCCGTGGCGACGCGGCTCGAGGTGAGAGACACGGCGCTCGAGGCGCTCGTGCTCCCTGCTCGCGACGGGGAGATCGGCGCCGCGAGCGCGTCGGCAAGCGTGAGGAAGTTGCTGCGCGAGGTCGACCAGGAGCTGCGCTCGCGTTCGGCCGACGAGGCCGAGCAGGGCGGGACCACGGCCTCGGCCCGCACGCTCGCAATCGAGGCGCTTCCCGCACGGGCGGACGCCGAAGGCACCGTCGTCGTCGAGATCCACACGCGTCGCCGCTTCCTGCGCGAGGCGCCCGCGGTCATCGAGCAGGCAGCACGCGACGGCATCGACCGCCTCATTGTCGCGCTCGACATCGGCGCCGTGTCGTCTGGCGACTCGCGCCTCGCGCGCATCGCGGATGCGTCGATTCCCGCAGGCGCAAGTGAGCGCGCCACGGTGGTCCGTGCGGACATCTCCGACGCGGACGCCGTGCGCGCCCGGATCGTCGAGGCGGTCGAACGCGGCGGCCTCACGGTGCTCGTCCTCGTAGACGGCCCGCCTCCGCGGCTCGACCCCGCTGCGATCGACCGCGCGTTCGTCGAGCGCGATCGGCTCGGCTACCAGCCGCAGCAGCGCCTCGTGTGGAGCGCCGACATCGCCTGCGAGATCCGCCCGCCCGCGGTGGCGGGGCTTCTCGACGAAGCGGAGGAGCAGGGCGCGATTCCGATCCAAGGGAGCTTCACGAGCGAGGACCTCGGCGTGCGCGTCGACGGGCTGCAGCTGCACGCGACGGCGATCTCGGAGCAGGTCGAGGTCGTGCGCACCAAGCCGCCGATCACCGCCTACTCGCGCGGCGCGGCGGGCCTGGTGCCGCCGAGGCCGATACACGCGGACCGCGGGGTGTTCCGCGCACATATCGCGGGTTGCCGCGGGCAGACTCCTGGTCTCGTGGCGTCCGTCCTCGCCGACGTCGGCCGCGCGATGGGCTACCGCGTCGAGGTGCTCTTCTCCGACGAACCGTGCGGCCGTGGACGCCGCGCGTGGGCGCAGGTCCTCTTCGTGAAGCTGCGCGCCGGCGAGTCTCGCGCGCCGCGCACGGCGGCGATTCCCTACGGCGAGGCGGACCTCGTGCTCGGTGTCGACGGCGTCGAGGCACTTCGCGCGCTCGGCCCCGACCCTGCGCTTCGCGTGGCGAGCGCCGCGCGCACGGCGATCGTGGCGAACGACGGGCCGCTCGAGGACCAGTTCGACGAGGAACGGCTCGCCGCGTGCGCAGAGCTCGAGGGCGCTGTCGAGCGCATCGGCCTCGCGGCGCATTCCTCGGTCGACGACTACGCGTCGCTCTGCCGCACGAACCTCCTCTCCGAGCGCCTTCTCGATGCGGCGCTCCTCGGCGTCGCCTACCAGCGCGGGCTCGTGCCCGTGTCCGTCGAGGCGATCGAGCAGGCGTTGCGCAACGCGGAGCAACGCGGCTTTGGCCGCAGTTTCGAGGCGTTCAGCTTCGGTCGCCGCCTCGAGGCGGGCGCCGTCCTCCGCCGCACGGTCGAGGAGCGCGAGCCGATCGAGCGGCTCGTGCGGCGCCTCGCGCTCGAACTCGTGCGCGAGCGCTTCGGCGGCAGCCGCCGCGCGGAGCGCTACGCCCTGAGCGCGGGCGGCATGGTCGTCGCGTTCTCGCGTTTCGGCGACGGCGAAGAGGTCGACCGCGCCACCCGCGCCGTGGTCACCGCGCTCCATCGTTCGATCGTGTGGGGCGGCACGCGCATGATGCGGCTCTACGAGGGGCTTGTCGCGGGGCTCCTGCGCGCCGACCCGAGCGGCGACCTCGCGGTCGTCGCCGCGGAACCGCTCGCGGACGCCGTGCTCGTCCGCGACATCCTCTATGTCCTCGCGATGTCGACGAGCCTCGAGCAGCGCCGCCGCATCCGCGAGCGCCTCGGCGTGCGCGCCTCGCACGGCGACACGGTCGAGCGGCGCTTTCTCAGCAGGTTCGAGGTGCTTTCAGGCACGCGCCGCTATCGGCTCGACCTCCGCACCAGCGACTGGCCCGCCGAGGTCGTGCGGCTCCTCAGGCCCGTCGTCCCGTGGGGATTCCGCGGCGACGCGCGCGGCCAGGAAGTGCGCGCCTACGCGATCTCGCTCGCAGAGCGCGCCGCAAATGGCTTCGCGGACGACCCCGCGCACTGGTCGATGTGCCTGCGCCGCTTCGCGATGCTCGCCTCGGACGGCGGCCTCCGCTCGCTCGGCGCGACGGAACTG
>QLAH01000604.1_pt1 | contig 15973 bp, 27 predicted proteins | sample 4693081 | NCBI WGS metagenome assembly QLAH01 (sample SAMN09425401, study PRJNA476045) | Lake water metagenome, whole genome shotgun sequencing project.
GCCGAAGATCGGCAGCAGCACAGCGCCCTCGTGCATGACGGGCTTGCCGCGTTTCTTCTTGATACCCTTCTCGCCGGTCAGGGCCTCGAGCGCGACCGCGCCGACAGACAGGATGAACTTAGGCCTGACTCTGGCAATCTGATACTTCAGCCATTTGTTGCACTTCTTGATTTCAGACTTAGTCGGAGCCTTGCCTGAAGGATCACGGCAGGCGACCGCATGAGTGATGAAGAGGTTCTCTTCGTCTTGAACATCCTCCATCACTCCTACTTCGACCAGGAAATCTCGAAGCTCAATTCGAGCCTTGTCACCAACAAAACCCATGTTCAAGGAACTGGGCTGCTCGAAGATAATCATAACCTCGGCTGTGCGGTCACCAGTGCCGAGCTCGCATACAGCGTCGGCTACCTGGTTGCGCTTGCAGAGTTTGCAGGCGGGATCATTCCTCAAAGAACGTGACCTCTACACCAGCCTGGTTCATCATTGTGAGCGACTGTATGAACTGTTCACCCCAGGTCGGGTCTGCCCAGTCAGGCTCAGAGCAGAACACTTTTTCGATGCCCGACTGGATGATCGCGCGGGCGCAGTCGCAGCAAGGAAACCACCTGAGATACATGTGGCAGCCCACAAGGCTCGTGCCGCTGCGGCCGGCATTGTAGATTGCGTTGCGCTCGGCATGCTCAGTCCACAGGTACTTGAGCGGACGCCGGCGGCGGTGATCGCAGGTATCGTCTACTCCGCGAGGAAAGTCATTCCAGCCGTTCGACTTGATGACGTGATCGGGTGATGTGACGATGCAGCCTACTTTGGTGTTAAGGTCCCGGCTGCGCTCAGCGCTCAGGTCCACCATCTTCATGATCCAGTCCTGGCGAGGCGTCGGCGCCTTCCTGTGGACCATCATCAGTTGTTCCGCGAGATGTTGCTTGTCCATTTACTTTGTCCACGAAGTTAATGCGAGTATCCTCGGAAATGATACCTGACTCTTTCAGGTCGCACAACACCGAGTAGATATGCTCTCCAAGGTCTTTAGCCCGGAGGTAGCTCATCCACTCTCCATAGCTGTACTCTCCGACGGTGAGCTCGTACTGACGCTCTCTAGTCCTTTGCAGGGAGATCGTGACCGAATTTGACATAGACCCATTCCTTTAACCGTTTGCCCCACATGGCTCGTGCGCCAGTGACTCCGTCATTGTGCACCATCTTGACCGCGTGATCGATGCAAATCTTTTCCCACTTGTTGCGCGGAGTGCTCGCGAGCCATTTGCGGAAACCTCGAGCGCCTCGCACGTCATAAAAGAACACCGGAACAAAGACACGGTTCTGGTGGACAACGCCGATGCTCCACGTGATCAGGCAGGTATCAAGATCCAACACGATCCCGAGGTCTTGCTTAATCTGCACAAGGCACTCATAGATAAACTGCATGTCTGCGAGCATCGCCATTGTCGACTCGATGGCCCGCGAGGTTATAAGGACTTCGTAGTCCTTGTCCGCTTTACATAAGACGATGGATAGCAGGCATCCGCCAGCCTTCGGTCGGTCGCCTTTGCGGTTAAACAGGAACGTGTGGGAGGCTCCTTTAGGCTGGGAGTGGAAGCGCTTGTAGCACTGCTCCCATGTTTCTGGATCAACATACCGTTGCCTCAGCAGTTCGATGCGGGCCCCACGAAGAAGGACCGACTCATAAGGAGCGCCGAAGCCTTTGGCATTCAGCACAACCCGAGTCCTGGAGGTATATACGCCAGCTGACGCTACAACCTTCAGGCCGTCGAGTTGCATGAACTCCTCGTTGAGCCGCATCCATTCGTCGTATAGAGACCCCATCATTTGTTAATCTTTCTCAAAGCTTTAACCAGTGCTTCAAGTTCTGCTAGCGTAGCATCATTCTTCAACTTGTTGGCTCTCCAACTTATAATCCACACGTTTCCTGGGATGTAGCCTTTCGAGCTATCTATCCTGTCGAGTGATGGACTATTGTCGGTCCTTCTGCCATCTGAGATAAAGAGAGGTATGCCAAGTATCGGACACTTGTCAGGAACTCTTATGTCTTGCGGAGTGATGGTTAAAGCCAGGCCGCTTTTCTTTACCCTAGCCTTGGCCCTTTGAATGAGGTATCTCTCAGGCGCTTTTGCCTGAGCCCTCATACGAAAAACTTTGGTTTCGCTGTAGGGCTTCTTCAGTCGCCCGTTAGGGTATCGAGTAGCGGTCATTGTGGAGGATTGACGCCCGGAAAGAGGGTGCGCCAGTCGTTGGCGAACACGTGGAGGCTCGTCATGTGCATGGTGAACACACCGAGCTCGACGTTGCGCCACACATCAGGGTTAACCTTGCGACATTCATCCCAGACCCAGGCTACCAGCGCATGTGTCAGGAACACGTCATCCCGGAAGTGCCGGAGCAGGTCACATGACCGAATGTAGTAAGTCACGTCCAAGCGATCATTCCGCATGATGAAGTGATAGCCGAGCGTACAGGGTGCCCGCTTGTTGCCGCCGCCCGTATCCTCGGGGAACCACACCGGCAGGTACGCCTGGCGAGTGTACGGATCATTGGCGAGGAGCTTCACGATATCGCCGAGGTCGCCATACTCGTACTTGATACCGGAGCGAGGCTCGATGAGCACGGTCTCAGGACCGCCGAACGGATGCTCGGGAACAGTCTCAGTAGCCTGACGGAACGCGCCTTGACCCGCGTACTTCGGCCAGTAACGCTCCATGTAGTTGTGATTGAACCTGCCGCTCGAGTCCAGGAAGCTCTTCGCGCTGTGACCGTAAGGCCACTTGGCCCATTGAATGCCCGGATTGATCGGCCAGCCGCACACGCGCTCCTGGAAATGGTTACTCGCCCAGGGCTGGTTCGCTTTGACGTGTTCTTGAACCGCTTCCATGTCGCCGTCATAACCGGTCATTTCGACAGACAGCGTTGGGTGCAACAGCTCATACGTTTTCATCTCGGGCTTCTTCGAGATATCGATGCCCTGCCAGTGCTTCGTATGCACGGGGCTCGCAAAGAACTTGAAGTCGGCGATGAGCGCATCGATGCCGGCTTCATAGTTTCTGTGGACAGTCCTAGTCATTCGTCGTCTTCCTCTTCATCGACGGGTGGAACATAGTCGGCTCGGTAGCCGGGGTGGTGTTTGCGGACATACGCCTGCATCTTCTCGAACGTGCCGGCCTCGGCAAGTCGCTTGCGCGCGTCCATCCTTACACGAAGTGCCTGGCTGAACTTCAGGATGCCGCGCTCGAACTCCTCGCAGATGTAGCGAGCCGTCCACTTCACGAGCCAGTCATGATAGTAGGGATCGGCCTTCTTGATCGCAATCATCTCGGCGAGCGGCGAGTCCATCAGCGGAGTGATGGTCACGAAGTACATGGGATGGACAGTGATATTGGCAAAGTGACAGACGAGTCGGATGTCCATGCCATCGAGCGTGAAGCCGGCAAGCAGAACATCTCGAATGAATACGAGGTCTGCAGGGAACTTCTTGAGCACCTCTGTAGTGCGGTAGAACACGTCAACTGTGACTTTGTCTTTGGCAATCCACGTAAGAGTGACTGATTGGATGCAGGGTCCAAATACGGAAGCCCTCTTCGACCTCTTAGCATCGATGCTGCCGCCTTTGACAAAGTGAGCATAGCATGTAAATCCGACGGATCCATACTTCGCCTGCCCGAGGCGTTTATCCCACAGCTGAATAGCGACGGACTTGGACTCCTCATGGAGATAGTTCCTTGTCAGGTGTGAGAGCTTGGACTTGGTGTATCCCGCGTCTTGTATTTGCAGGCTGTCATCCAAGCTCTCGAACACGAGTGTCCGATTGGTCAGGATCTTTCGACCGCCCGCGTAGAAATCAGCCGGCTCCTTCGCGAGCTGAAGGCAGGCCTCTACCCAATCGGACTTGAGAGTCATTGGTCGCACACCAGGTCAGAGTGATCGGGCGGTGTCCAGCCTTCCGGCTTAACAACGTCGAACTTCGCATCTCTGTGGGACCGACTGTCACCTTCCGGGTTTGCGATCACCTTTGCCATGTTCGCGGCGTGAACGCGGCGCCAGCCCTCGCGGAAGTCAAAGCCGTTCAAGTAGGCGGTGCCGATTGCCACATAGACAAGATCAATCAAGGCATCGAACTGCTTCTCGCGGTCGCCCTTCTCGACGCCTTCTTCCTCATATTCCGTCAGCTCCTCTTCAAGGAAGCCCAGGCGAAAGTCCTGAAGATCCGTCGGCAGGTCGCGCGGCGGGCCGTCATAACGAGCCATGAACTTTTCATGGAACTCGACGATATCCCGAACGGGGTCGAAAGACATGACGGCAAGGCCGCCCGTTGCGTTTGCGTTCTGCATGGGAACTCCTAGTACTTGAAGCGGATGAAGCAGGCGACCAGGTCGGCAACGAAGCGTTGGCTGTCGCCGATGCGGTAGATAACGTGTGCATGTTGAAGCGCCCACGTGCGATATTGTCCGAGCATAACTTGATAGTTGCGCTCAAGGCCGGCGAGAAACTCAGGTGTATCGATGTGGCCTTCACCCGTGCGGGCTTTGTGTTCGCCCAGGCCGCGGTCGCCCGGGTCACAGTACACGATGAAAGGGCGCGAGGCGTAGAACTTCGCCGTCTCCTCGGCCTCGACCAGTTGAACGTCCGGGTTGATGCAGGCGTAGATGGGTTGACTGATGACAGGGTGACGGTCGAACAACCACTGACCTTCATATGCGGCGTACTTGCGAATACGGTCGTTGATGTTCTCGCCCTCGCGCGGCGGACCCTCGCCTCTTTGGACCTGCATCTGAGGCCAGTCCTTCTTGATGTAATCAACCAAGGTGGACTTGCCTGAGTTGTCGATGCCTTCAATGACGATGGGGTACTGCATGGATGTGCTTCCTGTTTTGTCTGTATTGCTGGACAAGTGAACATGGTATAAGGAGCCTGTTCGATCCTGTCAATGAAGGCCCAAAATATGCAACCAGCAGAAGATTACGTGTCGGTAGCCGAAGCTGCCGCGACCCTGAAAATCGGGATTGGCACACTGCGGGCCCGGATCAAAAGAGGTAAGCTGCCCGTTCATTATATTGTCGGGAGGCAGGCAATAACCCGCGCTCAACTTGACGAGCTTCAGAAGAAAGGCTTCCGTAAGCGGAAGAAGTCGTCAGGCCCCCAGCAGTAGCGTCGGAGTAAATGCGGTGAGCATTACAATAAGAAAACTATGGAGAGAGCAGGAAGGCAAGTTCTTCTGCATCTCGACGCGCGTTCCCAACGTGGACAACACGTGGAAAGATCACTTCTTCCGCAAGGAAGAGTTCATGGATATCCCGCAGTGGCTCGAGGAACACTCGCACCTTGATATCTACTTCTGCCCGCATGGGTTCAACCGTCGCTCTCGCACAGTGGATGAGGCCGTACCGCCTCAGCTCTTGTGGGCCGACCTAGATGAGGTGAGCCCTGAACTCATACCCGACAAGCTGAAACCCACATACGCTTTCCAATCATCGGAGGGCAGGTTCGTCGGCCTGTGGGTCATCACTGATAAGCCAATGACGCTCGAGCTCAACAAGCGGCTCAACGCGCACATCTGCCCCGAGTCCCACAGCAGCTGGATCTTCACCAAGGCCCTGCGAATGCCGGGAACGATGAACCGAAAGTACAAACCGCCACAGAAGGTTCGCATCCTCTGGACAGACGGACCCAAGTACACGTTCGCTAAGCTCGACAAGCTTTTGCCGAACTTGGATGAAGGCGAAGTCAGCGGCAACAGCGCTCGCGAGATATTCAACAAGTATCGCAAGTGGATACCAGTCGCCATCCAGCGCGAGATGTTCGGCACCACTGCCGTCCCAGGCAAACGTAGCGAGATGATGTGGAAGATTATGCTTCACTTCATCGAAGCGGGTGCTTCGGAAGAGGAAGTCTACGAGATCCTCAAGGTCTCTCGCTGGAACAAGTTCGCTGGGATGCGTAACGAGGAACGCAGCATCCGCCGACAGATCGCCAAGGCGTTCGGAAACAAACTTGCCGATGCTCCCAAGAAGCTCAAGAAGAAGCACGTCGCCAAAGAAAAGTACGATGATGAAGACAAGCCCGATTGGCTTGATAAAGACGAAGACGATGATGGCGAGGAAGCTCCATTCAAATTCAACATCCGCTCATTGGCCGAGGTCGAAGAGCGCGATATCGATTGGCTGTGGCCTGGGAAGATCCCGCTCGGAGAATTGACGATCCTAGAAGGCGACCCTGGTGTGGGTAAATCGTTCCTTGCTCACTGGCTCGCCGCCCAGGTGTGCGATGGCAATCGTCTGCCTACAGAGTATCCGTCTGGCCTCAAGCCTATCAAAGGAAACGTGGCTTACTTCGACTTCGAGAACGATCCCGGCACTACAGTTAAGAAGCGTGTGAAGGCGGCAGGCTGCAAGAACCTCGATAAATTTTTCCAGATCGAAGATCAATTCGTTATGGGTGACAAGAAAGCCGAGGCAGCCCTCGAAGCATTGATGGACCAGATCGACCCTCAGCTTGTGGTCTTCGACACACTCAACCACTTCCTTGGTCTCAAGGGCGATATCAACAACTCGAAAGATGCCACACAGGCGCTCGCGCCGTTCCATAAGTTCGCTCGTAAGTATCACTGCGCAGTCGTAGTGCTTCGCCACCTTAACAAGTCCCGCAGCGACTCACCCGCGATCTACCGCGGTCAGGGCAACATTGCACAGACAGGCGTCGCTCGTGTTGTGCTCTCCTGCGCTAAGCTCGACAATGCCACCGAGGAATATGAAGGCGAAGGCTGGGTGGGCATGGGTACTACAAAGAACAACCTGTCCGCGCTTGGCAAGACCCTTGTTTATCGCATCAAGTTCAACCCCGAGGCGTCAAAGGGCCACGATGACAAAGCCCACGTTGTAATCCACGGCTTTATCGACAAGACCTCTGACGAGCTGCTGTCGCCGCCGAAAGAGGAACGCGGCAAGAAGGATAAATGCATGACGGAGAAGGAGGCCACAGACAGGGCCGCTTCGTTCCTGCTCGACCTTCTCAATCAGGGCAAGATAATGACGCGGGATGAGATCATGGAGAAGGCTGAGAAGTCGGGCCTGACTCAGAAGGATATCTACAACGCTTCCCGTGACCTGCCGATCAAGAAGAAGAAGGGGGAATGGTTCCTAGAAACGAAATGACTAGGTACGTCCCCAGAAACCAAAGCAACAAAGTAGCCAGAAGTATGCGGGGCACCGCCTCATACCAAGGCATACGCTCGTCGGGGTGAACCCAGTCGTTTGGATCTTCATCGTCTGGCAACATAGTAAATACCCTCCGGTGATCGATGTGTGTGGAGATGAGGCCTTGCCCAGAAGGGCGGCTCCCTGTGTGACCAGGTCGGGGATCGCACGTCGGCCTGCCACTTGTCAAGCATTTGCTTTCTGTAAGCTCTGATCACTTCCTCGTCTTTGTAGTCAGTGCAGTTGGCGAACGGCGTGAGCGGACCTTCCGGTATCCCTTCCTTCAAAGCCAAGCAGTGCTCAATCGTACCGTGCGAGGCGTGGACCTTTCCATACCGGCAGGAGTACTCCTCCGACAAGCAGAAGGCGTGAAGGCCGAGCCATTCAAAGTTCTTCCTCGTCTCGGCTGTCCACACAGTGCAAGGATGACCTGCGTGAGTCGGTCGATACATATCAGGAAACCCGAAGCCTCTGATATCGAGAGCGGTGCACAGCATTTGAGCTGACTCGAGCACCATCTTGACTACCCGCTTGTCATCGAGCGCGAAGGCGCATTGCTGGGGATCTTGATTTGTAACGAAAATATTCATATTTCTCTCCGGTCAAGAAAGGTATTTTACCAGTCAAGAAGGTGTGATACGTTCTGTTCTACGTGCAAAGGAAGGAACACGCAATGACTGATGAAAGGGTAATCTCCAAAATCCGGGCAATGCTTGCGAAAGCGGCTGAAGGATCGGGAGCAACTGAGGCCGAGGCAGCAAGCGCACTCGCAATGGCGATGGCGTTGATGACCAAGCACAACATCAATCGCAGCCAGCTCGGCGAGGATGACAAGGAAGCTGTCGAGCACGGCGACTACTCTGAGCTTGAATACCTCAAATGGCACATCTACACAGCTCAGGCTGCGGCCTTCCTGTACTATTGCAAAGTCGTGCAGTGGACTGAAGGCAGCAAGCGGCGTATCGCTTTCATCGGCAAGCCTTCCAATATCGAGGCAGCCCAGATGACCTTCCTGTGGATTAACAAGCAGGTCGAAGCGCTCTACAAGAAAAACCTCATCCCTGGCTTGCCTCAGTCGGTTCGCGCCGAGCTGCGGCGCACCTTCAAGATGGCGTGTGCCTTGCGTGTCAGGCAGCGAGCTTGGGATATCGTGCAAGCGATGGCGAATGACGACGCGCTTGCTATCGAAATGACTGGCTCGACCGCGCTGGTCGTCAAGTCTCACATCCAGCAGGAGCAAGCGGCGACCGAGGCGTTCTACAAGGATCAGAATTTCCTGCCCGCGCGCAGTCGCCCTAGCAAGGCAGGCATCGGCACTCGCATGGGTTTCGAGGCCGGCAATCAGGTGCAGCTCAATCGCGCGGTGAAGCAGGACCGCCTCATGATCGGCCGCGACAAATGACGCGCAACAAGCTTCCACACGAGTACGATATCGCAGGCGGCGAGTTCCCGTGCGGCATCGAGCCTGAGCCTGTCGAGTTTCAAGACGTGAACGTTGACAGCTTCAGGCCGATGTTCACGCCCGTTCAGATGCTGACGCTCGGCGTGTTCCACAGCAATTACTTTGGTCCTGAGCTGCCGAAGGAGTTTCCTCGGTCTTGGGAACGCATCAGCGGCTACTCGAAAAAATCGGGCGTTCGATCCAACCTGTTTCAGGTTCACAGCGGCATGACCCTCGCTGAATGGGAACGCCGAGGCTGGATCAATGAGGCCGACCCCTTAGGTTGGTTTCAGTGGTACTGTCGTTTCTACCTCGGCCGCAGGATCAAGGATGACAAGCGGCAGATTGCGAGGTGGCGCGCTTTCACGCGGCATCGTGACGCAATCCGAATACACGGCAACAAAGACTTGACGAACCGAATGGCCCAGCGTCAAGCTCTACTTCAATGGGCCTACAACCCCTACTGTGATATAGTGAGATAACATGTTTACAGAAGCGACGCGGCAGGCAATCGACACGGTTGCTCAGCAATGTGCTGCAGATATGGATTATGAAAGCTACTCGGATCCCGAGGTGATGGCTGAAACGGCGTTGGACGCAAGCCGGCTCATGACGTTCGGTCATCCCTGGGCTCAATTTGAAGTCCATATCCTCATCCAAATGCACGGATACCGAGCTGTGCTTGCCGAGGCGGCCAAAATCACGGTGTACGCATGAGGTTCATTCTCGGCTTCGCTCTCATCTTCGCGCTTGTGTCAGTTATTGCCATTCGCGTCGGTACCACAGCAGCCAACGATATCAAAGAGACGTTCGGCGAACTCAACCGTGAAATCGAAAAGGCCCTAGACGATGTTGAAGCCCTCCGCTGAGACTCGGCCTCCCTGTAAGTGGAGAGAACACGACTGGGATTGGCCCACATACATTGTGATCGCGGGTCGGCCTTTGAAAGAGCAAGGCTGCCTGAAGTGCGGGCGTATTCGCCTGCGATAATTCTAGACCAGCTAGTTGTTGGTCATAGGTTTCTGTGCTAGAGAATATGCAAGGCAAGAAAAGGAGACACATTATGCCCGCAGTAGTAGAATCCATGGCATACGCCGGTGACGTACCCTGGCACGGCCTTGGCGTCAACGTCGAGAATACGATCAGCGTTGAAGATATGGTCGAGAAGGCCGGCCTCAATTGGGGCGTCGAGACGCGCGAGATCTACAACAAGAAGGGCGAGGTCATCCCCGGTCACTACGCTCTCACCCGCGACTCGGACGACCGCGTCTTCGACATCTGTGGCAATCGTTACGTGCCCGTCCAGAACACCGAGGCTTTCGAGTTCTTCAAGGAGTTCGTGGAGCAAGGTGACGCAAAGATGGAAACAGCCGGCTCGCTGCGTGACGGCAAATACGTGTGGGGCCTCGCCAACCTCGGCGAGTCGTTCAGCCTCGGCAAGGGCAAAGACAAGGATACCGTCAAGGGGTATATCCTGGTCGGTTGTCCACACGAACAAGGCAAGTCGCTGATGATCAAGTTCACCCCTATTCGCGTGGTCTGCAACAATACGCTGACGATGGCGATCCGCGGCGAAGGATCGAAGACGGCGAAGGGCATTGTTATGCCCGAGGTGCGGCGCTCGCACCGCTCGGCGTTCGATGCACAGGCCGTCCAGGTGGCGAAGGAACAGCTCGGCATCGCCCGCGAACAGATGCACCAGTTCGAGGAAATCGCCAACGTGCTCAAGAAAACGAAGATGGGCATGGACGATCACATCGCGGTCCTCGCACCGATCTTCTCGGCGAAGCACGAAGAGGAAGATATCAAGGAAGGCAAGCGTCCGCCTCGGCTGCAGGCAATCCTTGACGCGCTCGAGAAAGCGCCTGGCGCCGACCCTCACTCGGCCTGGGGTACGCTGAACGCCGTCACCTACTGGGCTGACCATATCGCTGCGCGCTCGGTCGACAAGCGATTGCAGAACAGCTGGTTTGGCAAGTCGGGCAATCAGAAGCTGCAGGTTATGGAAGCGCTCCTCGCCTGACACCTAACGTTTGGATAATGAAGAAGGCGGCCGTAAAGGTCGCCTTTTTTCTTCCTATTGAAAAAGCCATGCGCCTGTGGTAATTTCCGCGGGCAACTTAGCCCCCCGAAAGAACAGACCCATGCCAGCTATTCAATTTACTATCTTGCAGTCGCCGATTAACTTGACCGGCACAATCAAAACCCCTTTCGGTAATTATGAAATCGGGCCTGACGGTCTTGTCACAGTGGACTCTCGAGTGATCGGTCCGCTCCTTGCTGCAGGGTTTGTGGTTGCCACACCCGAGTCGGTGACTGAACGTCTTCTTCCGTCGGGCGGCGTAACAAATGAGGGGTTGGGTAAAGTCTCGGACATTGACTACGATGTGAACTGGTTCCCTGGCGGGGGCGGCGGCCTCCCTGGTCCTCCGGGTCCGCAAGGTCCACAAGGTCCAGTCGGACCCGCGGGCGCACAAGGAGCAACAGGTATGCTCGGGCCTCAGGGGCCGGCTGGTGCAGAAGGGCCGCAAGGTCCGCAGGGGCCGCAGGGTCCCATCGGGGAGACGGGGGCTGCAGGGGCTGCAGGCGCAGATGGTGAGCAGGGTATCCAGGGTCCAATGGGAATGACAGGTCCAGCAGGACCAGCAGGACCAGCAGGCCCAACTGGCTTGACAGGACCAGCAGGGCCTCCGGGACCCGAAGGTCCGGCGGGTGCGACTGGCGCAACAGGCCCAGCCGGCGCAACCGGCGATACGGGACCAGCGGGTGTCGCAGGACCGCAAGGACCACAAGGTATCCAGGGTACCCAGGGCGAGACTGGCGCTACTGGACCAGCAGGACCGGCAGGACCCGCATCCGACCCTCTGGATCTGACGGTAACAAATCCGGCAGCTCCGGCAGCAGGAACCGTGCGGGTGTTTCGTCGGGAGATCGCAGGTCGGCAGATGCCCGCGTTCGTGGGCCCAGCTGGGTTGGACAGTGCTCTTCAACCTTTTATAGCTCGCAATAAGATCGGGTATTGGGCCCCACCTGGCAACGCAACAACCGTTCCCGGTGTGACAGGTTTCACCGCACCCACAATTACAAACTTTACTGCTACCGCCCGCAACGTTGCCACAACGAGCGCGTTCACCCGGATGCGTCGTCTCGGGTATGTTACCGGGACGGGCGCCGGAACCGTGGGACATTGGCGTAGCACTGTTGGTCAATTCACCACTGGAGGCCCAGGGGGCCTCGGAGGGTTTACCTACATCCTTCGGTTCGGGATTAGCGACGGAGCGTCGGTCGCTGGAGCTCGCATGTTTATGGGAATGGCCGTTCCGGCTGTTCCGACTAACGTAGAGCCCTCCGTACTTCTTAACTGTATCGGTATCGGGCATCGTGCAGCGGATACCGTGATGCACCTTTTCTATGGTGGAACGACCGCTCAAACACCGATCAGTTTGGGAGCTGACTTTCCGTCAAACACAAGAAGCGTTGATCCATATGAGTTGGCCCTTTTCTCTCCGCCAACCATCACAGAGATCAACTGGCAGGTTACCAACCTTCGCACGGGCATCTCGACCTCGGGCGTTGTGTCTGGCGCAGCCGCAGTAATCCCTCAGGAAACAACCTTGCTCGCCCCCCACGGATATCGCACTAACAACGCTACAGGACTAGCGGTGGCGATTGACGTTATGAGCGCTTACATTGAGACCGACCTCTGAAAATAAATCATCCCGCTCAATTTCATAGTCGTCTTGTTTATGTGATAATCAAATATCACACAGCAGGAGGATAATGTGGTTAGATTATTTTGCGAACACGGGTGGTTCATTACAGGCGGTTCGTTCGAGGAAGTTCTTGCGACAGCAGTCGACATGTACGCGGACACGCAAACGGACGGCGATCATGCCGAGGCTGACAAACTCGTCCGCGAGGATTATAGTCTCGGCATCATCATGACGTACGGTCCTGGAGGCGATTATGCAGTTCACTAGGACAGGTCGAATAACCCCCGTACGGGTAAGTCGTCCGGGAATGGATCCCAAAAAGGAAGAATTGCCTTCGGGCGCTCCCGATGATAAGATCCGCATCGATTACTCAGCGTTAGAGCTCAGGATACTGAGTCAGCTGGAGGAGCATAACCTCACCCGATATGCGCCTGATTGGGTTCGTGAGGCAATCAAGGCGCACAAAAGCAAGGCCTAAGGCCTTGCATATCGCGCGCTGAGCATCGCCTGAGCGCCTTAATACCTCAAAAGGAGCGCTGACAATGCAGGAACTCAATAGGAACAAACTCACGCGAAATCAGATCGCCACATTGCATGGGATTCCCTCGCATGTGATCGACCAGGCGAAAGCGCAGCTCGGCAGATCATTCTCGGGCGGTGCGGACAATGAGTTCGTAACGCTCTGCAAGAGCATCATGAAGTCTGAAGAAGGCGGCTCAGACAAGATGTTTACAAAGGGCTGATCTTGAATTAAACTGATCAGGCTCGAGGGCGTTTCCTCCCCCCCCAAGACCTCGAGTCTTCCTTGCACCCCCTTCGGTCGAAAGGCCGGAGGGGTTTTTTCTTGGCCTGAAAACTTTTCAAGTGGATGAGTCGAAATCAAAAGTCGACTTCGAAAATGGAAAGTGGATGACCAAAGTGGATGAGCAACTTTCAGCCGGGGATCGGCTCCCAGCCATAGGTTAAAGCTGATGGTCCGATTACCGGCGCGGTAGACCGCAAGTACGGGCCGGCCACAAGACTTAATTTGAACCAGGCAGTTTATGGATGGTCGATTATGTCCTATCCTGTGAATGTCAGGAATGATCCTGGCATGGATAAATGAAGGAACATCCACATGATCACCATCGATATGCAAAAGCTTGTTAGCGAGCTCCTCGCCAAACCTGCTATCAACCCTCGCCGTCGCAAGGGCTACAAAAAGCTCACCATCGCGTCGGGCTTCGCGGTTGTCGTTTCGCCTGAACTGGCATCCGATCTGCGCGCACGTAATATGATTGTCGCAATGAACGGCCGACTGTTCTCCGCGAACGGCAAGCAGGAGCGGCTCATCGAGGAAGCACGGCTCGTCTGGTCCCGCGTCGAAACGATCGACTCGGCCGACTATCTGCGGTTCACCGTGAAAGGGGCTCGCTAATGAGCGGCGGCGGCTTCACAATCAACACGCCTGAGGGTATGGCGATGTATCGTGCCCGAGCAATAGCTTCCGCGTTGCGCCTGCACATCAAAACGAACGGCCAGATGCGCGTCAATTCCGCATACACGCCCACCAAGGTGCTGAAGGCGGCCGGCGAAATCACGGGCAAGGCATACAAACGCGGGCAGCAGGCAATCGCCCTGGCCGACCTGGACGCCCTGTTCGAGCAGCAGCTCGCCGCCAAGGCACAGGTGCAATCATGAAGCATCCAATCGTAATGGAAGCGTGGCGCGAAATGTGCCTCATGATCCAGCCGGGTAGCACCGAAGGTATGCAGGCACAAGCCGAGGCCATCGCAGTGGGCCCCGACATCTACCCTGACGATGACACCATCAAGCAGATGGAGGCCTCGAAGAATGACTGGCTTGCGGACTTCGAAGATCACTATAGCGAAGCTCCGACCGCGTTCCAGGCAGTACTTGATGGCGTCATCCATGCAGGCATCGAACCCGAAGAGGAGCGGCGCTTTCAGGAAAACTACGGCAAGTTTATCAAATGGGCTGCCGAGGTTTTCCCAGGGTAAAAATAAACCTGACCCGCTTAATTGTTGGACGGGTCAGGTCAAGATATCGTTAGGTAACAGGTCGATAGGCGGCCTGGGTCAAATGAAGGAATGACCACATGATTAAAACGACACGACCCCAACGCACGTCTTTAGCCAGGCTATGGTCGAGGATGAATGACAATCGCCCATCCTACCGCGACTTCCGCCGGCAGGTTCAATCAACCTACGCAATGGACGGCGCAATCGTTGTGCCTTATTGCGGCATGTACGTCGCTATCGAGCGCGACGGCTACTCCCACACATAAGGAATGACCACATGACCGTAGTTTATATTATGCCTGACGCCGAGGCTGCTTATCGGTGGGACATGATCGGCCCTGTTACGCGCGCCAATGCGCTCTATCTCGGCTACTCATCTGGCAGGATCTCGTTCCACGGCATCCTGCGATCCGGCTTCTACCTTGTCGAAAACATCCAGCCTGGCTACCGCCCGTCTTGGTTCAACGAGGTTATGGCTGACATGATGTGGGCTGCGGCCGGCATCAGGAATGACGAGCTTTATGAGCTGCTCAGCAAGCTCGATGAAATGACGGTGCGCTCATGATCTGGGCAGTTATCGGTTTCCTGTATGTCGTCATCCGCGCGATGGCTCAACAATCAACGAAAGGCTAACACCATGCGTATCCCCGTAACATACGTGGCACTCTACTACTTCGATGACCGCATCGATTACGAGGTCGGTCACGTCCGCGAAATCGTCACAGCCGCCGTGCGTGACACCAACGCACACATGTTCCGCAACCACAAACATGAGGATGTGCAATTGTGGGTCCGTCAACAGGCCGCTGAGCAATTCAATGAAACGGTCCACGAGGATGAAACGATAACTGCGGACGATGTGACTCTCACCGCGAACACGGCCCGTGTGGCAGGCGAGGTGATCGGTCATTACTCCATAAGGAGCTTCACCTGATGCCCAAGACAGCATTCACCTTCGACCGTGTGCAACGCGGCTACTGGGGCGAAACGATCCTATCCACTGTGGTTGTCAAGGCCAAGGATGTTGACAAAGCCTGGGCCGTGATCCAGAACAGGAAGGATTACCTTAAACTCCTCCGCAACGGCGACCGAATATACTACGCGCTGTCGGCTGTGGAATAGGACAAGGCTGGCGCCGAAAGGGTTTACCTTCATTTACCTTTGAGGTCGCCGCTAAGTGGGGCCCTCGCATTTCCTAAGGTGCGAGGGCCTTCTGCTGAGTGAAATACATTCGACCACGCAGTATGTGGACGGGTCCTTTTGTGATACGATTAGGCATCAGGTCGAATTAACGGCCGATACAAATGAAGGACTGCCACATGACTATGACCGCCGACGATACCGAACACTTGACTTGGCTCAACGCGACAATCATCACCGCGTTCAACCTTGACCGCAAGGTCAATCGACAGCCGAACGATATGCTCTCCATCTGCCGCAATGATGACGACGAAATGACCGTTGTCTTGATTGTCCGCGCTGAGGGCGACATGACCGCCGAAGCATACTGGTGCCAGGCTGGCAGCGATGATGACCGCATGGTGTTCCGCTCCATCAAGGATGACAATAAAGCCGTTGTGGTGATGCTGTGAAACA
>QLAH01000605.1_pt1 | contig 15965 bp, 17 predicted proteins | sample 4693081 | NCBI WGS metagenome assembly QLAH01 (sample SAMN09425401, study PRJNA476045) | Lake water metagenome, whole genome shotgun sequencing project.
CGCGAGCCCCTGCGGTGGTGCCGCCAGGGTGGTATCGATGAAGCCACTGAACCGGTCGCGCCGCCCCTGGAGATCGCCGAAGCCGGCTTCGGCCTCCAGGCGGCAGGCCAGCTGCAGGGGCGCGCACCAGCCATCGACTGCCTCCAGGGCGGGCGTGCCCACCCCTTCCCCGGCGGAAGGCCCGGTCAGTCGCTGGGAATCGATGGGGGGCGGATGTCCTGCAGCCAAAGCTGTTCGGCCTGATGGATCCGTAACCGCCGTTGCAGGCGACGGAACTGCTGGGCCATTCTGCGAACCTCCTGGCGATGCTGCTGCAGCCGACGCCGGCAGGTGCGCAGCCGGGGTTCCTCCAGTTCCAGCTCCACGGGCCGCAGCAACACCGCCATGGTGTGGGCCTGGGGGGAGCGGCTGGCGCCGAAGGGAAGGGGCAGCCGCATCAGGTTCGCGGGGGCGGCCATGGTCTCCAGCTGGCCGTCCAGCACCGCGTCCAGCAGGCTCACCGGCAGCAGGCTGCGGCTGACACCGCCCCGCAGCAACTCCACGTTGATGGCGTGGGAGAGGTTGCGGAGCCGGCGGCCCAGGGCCAGCTCCATGCCATCCATCCAGCGCAGCACCAGCTCGGGATCCTCCGGTAGCCGGCCGGCCTGCCAGAGGGAGCGCTCCTCCGGGGACCCGGGCTCCCCGTCGTCGTCCTCACCGCCGTCCACCGTCTGGTCCTGGGAGTCGGAATCGTCGTCCTCCTCGATCTCCTCGGCCTCTTCGTCATCGGAGAGGGTGTCAGCGGCGGGCCCGTCATCGGTTGGGGACCCAGACCCACGGGCCAGCGAAGCCATCAGGAAGGAGGTGCCGCCCAGGGGCGGTGCCAGGGCGATCTGGACGGAGCCCGGCGGGAGGGGCTCCGGATCGGGGGACGGGTCGGCGGCCTCCCCATCCCAGGAGAGTTCCTCCAGGAGCTGCCGGCGGTCGTGGCGCTCCCGCCGCTGGCGCTCCCGGGAGATCTGGGAGGCCAGGATCACCAACTGCTCCACCGTCAGCAGGCTGGAGCAGCGGCTCACCAGCTCGCCGATCTGGCTGAGCAGCAGCCGTCGGCGCTCCACGGGCAGGGCGACGTAGCGCTGGGGGTGGACCTGGGTGGCCAGATGGAAGCAGGCCTGCTCCACCCGATGGGGCAGCACCTGGCGCAACACCTGCAGGTAGAGGGCGACGTGGCGATAGAGCTCCGGGTTCGACTGCGTCAGCCGCCGGGTCAGGTCCTGGAGCTGACCCGGCAGATCGATCGAATCGGACGGGTCGCTCAACGGCTCCGGCTCAGGCCGCCTTGGCCATCGCCGCCACTTCCGCGGCGAAGTCGGACTGCTCCACCTCAATCCCCTCACCGAGGGTGTAGCGGGTGAAGCGGCGCACCCGGATGTTCTCGCCGGTCTTGCCGGCGGCCGACTTGACCATCTCACCCACGGTCACGGTGTTGTCACGGATGAAGGGCTGGTCCATCAGGGCCAGTTCCTTGAGACGCTTGCCGATGCGCCCGGCCACGATCTTGACCTTCATCTCCTCCTTCTTGCCGGCGAGATCGTCGCGGCCCATCTCGATGGACTTCTCGCGCTCCGCCACTTCGGGGGGAATGTCGTCGGTGGTGACATATTCCACGTTGGGGCAGGCGGCGATCTGCATCGCCACGTTGCGCACCAGCTCCTGGAAGAGCTCACCGCGGGCCACGAAATCGGTTTCGCAGTTCACCTCCACCAGCACACCGACGCGGGCGCCGGTGTGGATGTAGCTGCCGACGGCCCCTTCGGCCGCCGTGCGGCCGGCCTTCTTCTCGGCGGTGGCGATGCCCTTCTGGCGCAGCCATTCGGCGGCCTTGGTGGCATCCCCACCGGATTCGGTGAGGGCCTTCTTGCAGTCCATCATGCCGGCGCCGGTCTTGTCGCGCAGGTCCTTGACGAGCTTCGCTGTGATCTCAGCCATGGGGTGGGAGTGGGGGAGGTCGGGAGGGAGAGAACGGCTCAGGCGTCGTCGTCGCCGCCGCGCTGATCCTGCGCTCCATGGCGGCCTTCATTGATGGCATCCGCCAGCCGACCCAGCACCAGCTGGACGGAACGCACGGCGTCGTCGTTGCAGGGGATGGGAACGTCGCAGAGATCGGGATCGCAGTTGGTGTCAAGCATCGACACCAGGGGGATGTCGAGCTTGCGGCACTCGAGCACGGCGTTGGTTTCGCGGCGCTGGTCCACCAGCACCACCACATCGGGCAGGCGGCGCATGTTCTTGAGGCCGCCGAGGTACTTCTGCAGGCGGTCGAGTTCGCGGCGCAGCACGGCGGCTTCCTTCTTGGGCCGCATGGCGATGGCGCCGGAGGACTCCATCCGCTCCAGGTCCTTGAGGCGATCGATGCGGGCGCGCATCGTGCTCCAGTTGGTGAGCATGCCGCCCAGCCAGCGCTGGTTGACGTAGGAGGCGCCGCAGCGGGCCGCTTCCTGGGCGATCACTTCGGAGGCCTGCTTCTTGGTGCCGACGAACAGGAAACGCTTGCCGCTGCGGGCGGCACTGCGGGTCCATTTGTAGGCGTTGTTCATGCAGACGGCGGTCTGCACGAGATCAATGATGTGGACTCCGTTGCGCGCGCAATAGATGTAGCGCGACATCTTCGGATTCCAGCGACGGGTCTGGTGTCCGAAGTGGGCACCAGCCTCCATCATCTCGGAGAGAGTGACGACAGCCATGGGTGTTGGGGGGTTTCGGGTTGGCCTCCACCTGCCAGGGATGCCGCGCCGTAGGACAGGCAGCGGATCACCCGAAACGTGCAGGTGTGCGGTGTTGGGTTACCGAGTCAACCTACCAAATGGCCCTGCTGGCGGGCTTCGGCGTGGAGGGCCCGCACCCCGAAGCGGTTGAGGGGCAGCCGCAGCAGCTCCATCGCCAGGCCCGCCTTGCCGTGGCGGATCAGCCAGCGCAGCAGGGGGCGCAGGGTGCGCTCATTGACCAGGCCGCCCAGGGTGAGCAGCTCCCACAGGGCCAGGTGCAGCCAGGTGTACTGGATGATGAAGCGCACCCGCCGGGTGGGGTGCTTGCGGTAGAAAACCAGGCCCATCTTGGCCCGTTCCCGCTCCACCCGCACCAGGTCGGGGATCTGCTCAAGGCTCAGGGGCGGATGCCAGTGGTAGCCCACGGCCTCGGGGCAGCGCACCAGCCGCACCCCCATGCGGCGCAGCCGTTCCCCCAGTTCGAGATCCTCCCAGCCGTAGAGGCGGAAGCCGGTGTCGAACAGGCCCGACTGCTCCAGCACCCGGCGATCGATCGCCACGTTGCCGGTGGCGAAGTAGGCCCAGGAGAGGTCCCGCAGCTTGTGGGGCTCCGAGGTGGGCGCTTCGAAGTTGTGGGTGTTGATCACCGCGCCGTAGGTGAAGCAGAGCCGGTCGCCGCTCTCGTCCCAGGCCCGCGCCAGGGCCGTGGCGTGGTGGAGCAGGAACCGCTCGGTCACCACCAGGTCGCTGTCAATGAAGACGATCACGTCGCCGCGGGCCTCGTCCACGCCGCGGTTGCGCCCTTCGGCGGGGCCGCCGTGGTCCTGGCGGATCAGGCGCAGGTGGGGGAAGGCGGTGGCATGGGCATCCAGCCAGCGCACCGTGTCATCGGTGGAGCCGTCGTCCACGAGCACCACCTCATAGGCCTGCAGGGGGCCGCCGGTCTCCTGCCGCTCCAGGGCCTGCAGGCACTGGCGCAGGATCGGCAGCCGGTTGTAGGTGGGGATGACGACGCTGATGAACATCAGGTGACGGTGCGGGGACCACGGGGGAGGAGCCATGAAAAAGGGGGGATCCGCAGCGAATCCCCCCGGTGCCATGGCCGGATCGCGCCGGTCAGTCGGCGGCGCCGCCGTTGTTGGCCGTGCCGGTCACGCCGTTGCCGGCCCCTTCACCGCGGCCGTCATTGCGCAGCTTGCGCTTCTTGAACTTGCGGGCGTAGGCCCGGTTGCGCTCCTGCTTTTCCTTCTTCAGGTTCCTGCGTTTCGACATAGGGCTTCGGCGCTTCGAAAAGACTGTGAGGTTCCACCCTACTCAACGGACCCGGGTCCACCGCCCCGTCTCAACCGACGATGGCCTCACTGGCCCACAGGCGCCCATCCTCCATGCGCACGAGGCGGTCGGCCACATCGAGGATGCGGGGGTCGTGGGTCACCATCAGCACACCACAGCCCTCGTCCCGGGCCAGCCGCTGGAGCAGTTCCACCACCTCCCGGCCGGTGCGGCTGTCGAGGGCGGCGGTGGGCTCGTCGGCCAGGAGCAGGCGGGGGTGGGCGGCCAGGGCGCGGGCAATCGCCACCCGCTGTTTCTGGCCACCGGAGAGGTCGTGGGGCAGCTTGCCGAGGTGGTCGGAGAGGCCCACCGCCCGCAGCCACTCCCGGGAGAGGTCGCGGCGGGCGCGGTAGCCCAGATCCGGCAGCAGGTCGGCCCCCATCTGCACGTTCTGCTCGGCGGTGAGGCAGCGCAGCAGGTTGTGGCCCTGGAAGATCATGCCGACATCGCGGCGCAGCAGCTGGCGCTCCTGGCGGCTGGAGCCGTTCAGCTCGCAGCCCAGCACCCGCACCGATCCCTCCATCACCTGGCGCAGGGCCCCCACCAGGGTGAGCAGGGTGGTCTTGCCGCAGCCCGAGGGGCCCGTGAGCAGCACCACTTCGCCGGGGTGGATCTCCAGATCGATGCCCTGGAGCACCTGGCGCCGCATCGTGCCGGTGCCGTACCAGTGGCTGAGACCCCGCACCGACACCGTGGCGGCACCATCGGCCGTGCTGGCGATGGGCGGGGCGGAACCGGTGTGGAGGGTGGTCATCGGCTCAGGAAGGAATGGCTCAGAAAATGTCGGCCGGATCGGCGTCGCCCAGCTTGCGCATCGCCATCGCGGCCGACCCCATGCACATCACCAGGATCATCAGGAAGACGGTCATGGCCCGGTCGCCGGCCATGGACACCGGCAGCTTGGTGGCGGCATGGATGACGCCGTAGAGCACCTGGCCGGCGACGTAGGCGGGCACGTAGCCGAAGATCGCCAGGAGCAGCCCCTCCCGCGCCACCACCCCCAGCAGGGTGACCAGGCTGTAGCCCATGGCCATCAGGGTGGCGTACTCCGGCAGGTGGTCGCTGACATCGGAATAGAGGATCTGGTAAACGATCACGCAGCCCACCACGAAACCCATGGCGGCGCCGAGGGTGAAGATGAAGCCGATGGCGGTGCTGGTGCGCCAGTAGTCCATCTCCAGATCCAGAAAACCCTGCTTGGTCAGCACGGTCACGTCCTCCGGCAGCAGGCGGCGCAGCCGGTCGACCACCTGGGCCGGGTCAGCCCCGGAGCGCAGGCGGATCAGACCCAGCTCGATGCTGCCGGGCGGGTTGTTCGGCACCAGGCTCAGCAGGGTCTCCCGGCTGGTGAGGAGGTTGCCGTCGGCGCCGAAGGAGGGCCCTGAACTGAACAGGCCCGCCACCCGCAGGCGCTTGCCGGCCACCTCGCTCTCGACGGTGCGGCCCTCCCGGAACCACTTCGCCACCGGTCCGAACTCATCGCGGGAGAGGTCGTCGAAAAGCACCCGGCCCTTCTGGGTGAGGCGGGGCGCCAGGGCCGTGACGGCCGGATCGAGGAACAGGGGATCCCCCGGCTCAAACCCCAGGGCCAGGATCGAGCGGGTGCCCTTGGTCTGGGGGTTGCGCCACAGCAGCAGGTTCCAGTGCACCGGCGTGATGCCGGTCACGTCCGGATCGGCCTTGGCCTGCACGAGCCGTCGCTCGGGGAAGCCGGTCATGCTGATCGAGCTCTTGCTGCGGGGGCTGAGCAGCACCAGATCGGTGTCGAACAGCTTGTGCACCGTGACGCTGGAATCGAACAGGGCGTCGCGGAAGCCCAGCTGCATGAACATCAGGATCCCGGCGAAGGTGATCCCGGCCAGGGCCACCGCCAGGCGCATCGGCTGGCGGGTGAGCAGCAGCCAGGCCAGGGGAATCCGGCGTCCCTGCCAGAGGCTCATGGCTGCATGCGGGCGATGACCTTGAGGCCGCTGAGGTCGGCGACCTTCGCCCCGTCTTCAGGGTCGAGCCGCACCCGCACCTCGACGACGCGGGCATCGGCATCACCGGTGGGATCGGTGGAGAGCACCTCCCGCTGGCGGACCTGGGGACTGATGCGCCGCACGGTGCCCCGGAGGGTGCCGTCGAAGCCGCCGTTCTCGCTGGTGAGGGTGACGGCCTGGCCGACCCGGACCCGATCGATGTCGCTCTCGTACACCTCGATCGAGGCCTCCATGCGATCGCTGGCCCCCAGCTCGAGGATGCCGTTGTCGCCGGGCCGCTCGCCGACGCGGGACTGGATGCGCAGCACCGTGCCGTCGATCGGGGCCCGCAGTTCGGTGTTGACCAGGTCGGTGCTGGCCTTGACCAGGGAGGCGCGGGCCTCCTGCAGCTGGCCCTGGAGCTCCAGGGTGCGCTGCTCGAGCAGATCGAGATCGGCGGCGGAATAGGCGCCGTCGCTGGCCAGGCTGCGATAGCGGGCCAGGTCGCGGGTCTGGATGGTGAGCCGGCGGCTGAGGTTGGCGATCCGGGTGCGGATCAGCTCCAGTTCCGCCCGCTGCAGCGGCTGGTTATCGAAACGGGCCAGCAGCTGGCCGGCCCGCACCCGGTCGCCCTCTGCCACCAGCAGCTCGGTGATGCGGGGGCTGCCGCCGATGCCGGTGATCGGCGCCGCCAGGATGCGCACGTCACCGTCAGGCTCCAGCTGGCCCAGGGCCGCCACGGCTTCCACCGGGGCCGGGGGTCGGGCCACGGCGGCGGCCGGGGGCCTGGCGGGCTGGAGGCGCTGATACAGAACGACACCGCCCACCAGCAGACCCGCCACCCCGGCGACGATCAGGCCGTTGCGCCAGGGACCGGTGGGTCGTCGAAGAGCAGGTCCTCGATGTAGCGGTCCGCCCACTGGGGGTTGAACGCCTTCTCCAGGACCCTCCGGGTCTTGTCGTTTTGTTTCTGTTGCTTGCAATACCTCAGCTGCCCGCGCCATCGCGCAACCGTAGCCGGATCGTCATGGGCTTGGGAAGGGCTGGCGGCGGCGGCCTCGGCGAGCACCCCGAGGAAGGTGGCGACCTCCTCGACGAACCCCCGTTCCTCCGCCTCGGACACCGGCCGGATGAACAGCACGTGGGGGGAGAAGATCGATCCCCAGGGCGGCAATTCCCGCACCTGCTCGAAGGCCGGACGGGGGCGGGCCGCCAGGGCCTCGGCGATCGCCGCCGGCAGCGCTTCCCCCACCGGTGAAAGGTCGACGATGGCGGCGCTCACCCCGGCCTTGCCGGCCACGATGTCGGCGCCGAACACCGGCAGGTCGTAGCGGGGATCGGGGAAGAAGACGCAGTGGAGGATCTGCAGTCCGGCCCCGAGCCGAGCCGTCTCCAGGTGCAGCTTGCGCAGGCCCCGGCAGCGGTGCACCTCGTTGCGGATGAACAGGGCATCCCCGTCCAGGCTGCCGCTGATCGCCTCCAGTTCGGGGTCGATCGCCAGGGGGGCCAGATCGGGAAGGGCGTTGCGACAGAGCCGGATCCGCTCCGCCAGGGAATCCACCAGGGGGTGGATGCCACCGTCAACGGCCGGAGCGACCTCACCCATGGACACGTCGTCACAGCAGAATGCGGATCCTGCCATGCATCCGTGAGCGATTCCCTGGGTTGTTGCGGGTCCTTGCTGCCCGGTCTGGCCGCCCCCGTCAGCCACACCCTCGCCAACGGGGTCGAACTGGTGCAGCTCGACCTGGAGGACGCCCCCCTGGTCTGCCTTGATTTCTGGTGCCGCGCCGGCAGCGCCTTCGAGACGCCCACGGAGAGCGGCCTGGCCCACTTCCTCGAGCACATGGTGTTCAAGGGCAGCGACGGGCTGGCGGCCGGGGAGTTCGATCGCCGCATCGAGGCCCTGGGGGGCAGCAGCAACGCCGCCACCGGCTTCGACGATGTCCACTTCCACGCCCTGATGCCCCCGGAGGGCGCGGCCGAGGCCCTCGATCTGCTGATGGATCTGGTGCTGCAGCCCCGGCTCGACCCCGACAGCTTCGCCATGGAGCGGCAGGTGGTGCTGGAGGAGCTGGCCCAGAGCGAGGACCAGCCCGAGGAGGTGGCCCTGCAGCGGCTGCTCTCGCTGGCCTGCCCGGAGCACCCCTACGGCCTGCCGATCCTGGGGCGGCGCCAGGCCCTGGTCGACCATGACCCGGCCGCCATGGCGGCCTTCCATCACCGCCAGTACGCCGCCGGCCGTTGCGTCCTTTCCCTGGCCGGTGCGGTGGGCGATGGCGCCCTGTTGCAGCGGGCCGCGAGCAGCCCGCTGGCGTCCCTGCCGGCGAGCGGCGCCCCGATGGTCCCCGCGGAGCTGCGGGTCACCCCCGGGGAGCACCGGCTGGCCCTGCCACGGCTGGAGGCCGCCCGGCTGCTGATGGTCTGGTGGCTGCCCGCCGCCAGCGATGTGGAGGGGCTGGTGGGGGCCGATCTGCTCACCACCGTGCTGGCGGAGGGGCGCCGCAGCCGACTGGTGGAGCGCCTGCGGGAGCAGCTGCAGATCGTTGAAAGCATCGATCTGGATCTGCATGCCATGGAGGGCGGCAGCTTCGCCCTGCTGGAGGCCGTCTGTGAGGCGGAGGATCTCGCCGCGGTGCGGGGGGCCATCACCGCGGTATGGCAGGAGCTGCGCCAGGAGAGCCTCGGCGAGCAGGAATGGTGGCGGGCCCGACGGCTGGTGGCCAACGGCTACCGCTTCTCCCTGGAATCCCCCGGCGGCGTGGCGGGCCTGATCGGCAGCAGCCGCCTCTGGGGACGGAGCCAGCCCCTCGACCAGCCCCTGGCCCGGCTGGATCACTGGTCGCCCGGGCGGCTCCAGGAGCAGGTGCTGGACCTGCTGGATCCGGCCCGGGCCTGCCTGCTGGAGGCGGTGCCGGCATGAGCCTTGCCCCTCCCTCCACAACCGATGACAGCCGCATCCTGGAAGGCGGCCTGCCCCTGCGGATCCTGCACCGGCCCGGGCCGGCGATCCTGGCGGCACGGCTGGCGATTCCAGGCGGCAGCGGCCGCGACCCGGCCGGTGCCCGCGGCGCCCACCAGCTGCTGGCCGGCAGCCTGACCCGGGGCTGCGGCGACCTGGATGCGGAAGCCCTGGCCGATTGCGTTGAGGGGGCCGGCGCCGCCTTGCGGGTGGAGGCCCATGAGGACGGCCTGGTGCTGGCCCTGAAGTGCGCCGCCGAGGATGCCCCCACCCTGGTGCCCCTGCTGCTGACGATGGCGCGGCGGCCGCGGCTGGAGCCCGAGCAGGTGGCGATCGAGCGGCAGCTCAACCTGCAGCTGCTGCAGCGCCAGAAGGAGGACCCCTTCCAGCTGGCCCACGACCAGCTGCGCCGGTTGCTCTACGGCCATGGCCCCTACGGCCACGACCCCCTCGGCATCGAGGCGGAACTGGCTGGTCTGGAACCGGAGCAGCTGCGGCCCCTGGTGGCGGACCTCGGGAAGGGCGGCGCTGTGCTGGTGCTCTGCGGCGATGCCCCCGCCGCCGTGGGGGAGGCGCTGGAGCGGGAACTGGCGACGTGCCCCTGGAGCACCCACGCCCCCCGGACCCAGCCCTTCGCCGGTCCACCGCAGGCCACGGGGTACTACGGCCAGCAGGTGCAGGACACCGAACAGGTGGTGCTGATGCTGGGGGCTGCGACCGTGCCCCTGGCCCACCCCGACGCCCTGGCCCTGCGGTTGCTGCAGGCGCATCTGGGCCTCGGCATGTCCAGCCGGCTGTTCATCACGATGCGGGAGGAGCGTGGTCTGGCCTACGACGTCGGCGTGCACCTGCCGGCCCATGCCGGCGGCCCGCCGTTCGTGATGCACCTGTCCACCTCGGCCGAGCGGGTGGCGGAAGCCACCACCTGCCTGCTGGACGAGTGGCAGCGGCTGCTGGAGGAGCGGCTGGACGACGGCTCACGGCTGCTGGCCCTGGCCAAATTCCAGGGGCAGGACGCCATGGGGCGTCAGACCTGCTCCCAGATCGCCGAGCGCCTGGCCCTGGTGCTCAGCCATGGCCTGCCCGCCGACCACGTGCGCCAGGTGATGGAGCGGGCCCCCGGTCTCAACGCCGAGGATCTTCGGGCAGCGGCCCGCCGCTGGCTGGCCACCCCCAGCCTCAGCCTGGTGGGGCCGGCCCAGGCCCTGGAGCAGGGGCACCAGGCCTGGCGCAGCCATGGGCTCAGCCGTTCGGCGGGGCCGGCTCCAGATCGGAGAGGTTGATCAGGAAGGTGCCGCGGCGGAAACGGATGGCCCTCAGCTCCAGGGCACGGATTTCCACCACCCGGCCCACTTCCCCCGGGTCCACCAGGTCCGGGGGACGCAGCATCGGCATGGGGTCGGCGGTCTTGAGGTAGCGCAGGGGCTGGCGCAGCCGCACGGCATCGCCCAGATGGATGGCCACAGGCGCCACAGGCTCCGCGGCTTCGAGCGGCGGCGGCTCCGGTGGCGCGGGATCGGTGGGGGTGAGATCCGGCATCGGTACGGCACTCCAGCGGGCTGGGGGCCCTTCTCAGCCGAACCTAGCTGGAGCAGGATGGGCGCCAGCCACGGACGGTTCATTGCGAGCCCTTGCCACCTGGAGCGGAGCGATCGCCGGCCTCCTTCTCATCCTCGTCGGCGGTCTGGTGCCGGCCGCCTTTCCCGTCCATGAGGCCGGCGGCTGGGGTGTGCGGCCCCTGGGCATCACCCTGCAGGTGCCGGCCCTGCTCCTGACCGCCCTGGTCTGCGGTCCCCGCAGTGCCACCCTGGCCGCCGTGGCCTATCTCAGTGTCGGTCTGTTCCAGCTGCCGGTGTTCCACGAAGGGGGAGGCATCGGCTACCTGCTCGATCCGGGCTTCGGCTACCTGGCGGGCTTCCTGCCGGCCGCCTGGATCACCGGCAAACTGGCGCGCCAGCCGGGCATGGACGATCCCCTCACCCTCGCCGGCGCCGCCGCCATCGGCCTGGTGCTGCTGCATCTCTGCGGCCTCGCCAACCTGCTCCTGGGCAGCCTGGCCGGCCGCTGGGGGGGGGACACCCTGACCCTGGTGGTGGGCTACAGCCTGGCCCTGCTTCCCCAGCTGCTGCTCTGCTGCGCCGCCGGCGTGCTGGGCTGGCTGCTGCGCCGGCTGCTGCTGGTGCCGTCGTGATGGCCCGTCCGCTGCGCCGGCGGCTGGGCACGCTGCTGCTGGCCGCCCTCGCCCTGCTGCTGGATCAGCTGAGCAAGGCCTGGGCCCTCGACCACCTGGCCAGCGGCAGCATCCGGCCGCTGGTTCCCGGTCTGCTGCAGCTGCAGCGGGTGAGCAACACCGGCGCCGCCTTCAGCCTGTTCACCGGGGCGTCCATCCAGCTGGGCCTGGTGAGCGCCCTGGTGAGCCTGGGGCTGCTGGCCTGGATCCTCTGGCGCCCTCCGGCGGGCCCCTGGAGCGGCCTGGCCCTGGGCCTGCTGCTCGGAGGGGCCCTGGGCAACGGCATCGACCGCTGGCGCTACGGCGCCGTGGTGGATTTCCTGGAGTTCGTCCCGATTCACTTCCCGATCTTCAACCTCGCTGACGTGGCCATCAACCTGGCCGTGGCGTGCTTCCTCATCGATCTGCTGCGACCCCATGCCGACCGCCATCCTTGAGGGGCTGGAGCGGCGGCTGAGGCCCCGCTCCCCCACCACAGGCCCCCAGCTCCGGGTGCTGCGCCCCGGCCAGCCGGAGCAGAGCCACCCCCTGCACGGCAGCCTGTACCGGATCGGCCGTGCCACGGACAACAGCATCGTCATCGACCACACGGCCGTGAGCCGCCACCACGCCCTGCTGGAGAACCACGGCGGGCACTGGCTGCTGAGCGATGCCGGCTCCACCAACGGGCTCTGGTGGCAGGGCCGTCGGGTGCGGGAACTGGTGCTGCGCCAGGGGGATCAGGTGCGTTTCGGGCCCGCCGATCAGGAGGATCTGCCCACCCTCCTCTTCGAGCCTGAAGGGGGCCTGCGCCGCGCCTGGCTGGGGCGCTGGGGGGCGCGGGCCGCCGTGGCCGTGGCCGGCGCCGGCGCCCTGCTGCTGGCCCTGTCCCTGCTGCAGGTCCCCACCCGGGGCAGCCTGGCGACGGTGCGGGGTCCGCTGCTGCTCTACGACCGCAGCAATCGGCCCGTGGCGTCGGTGGCCGATCGCAAGCGCCGCGAACTCCCCGACCTGGACGCCTACCCCGCCGTCCTGATCGATGCGCTGCTGGCCAGTGAGGACAACCGTTTCTGGTGGCATCCGGGGGTGGACCCGATCGGCACGGCCCGCGCCCTGCTCACCAACCTGCTCGGCGGCCGGGTGCTGGAGGGCGGCAGCACCCTCACCCAGCAGATCGCCCGCAGCCTCTACCCGGAGCAGGTGGGGCAGGGGGAGACCCTGGGGCGCAAATGGCGGGAGCTGCTGGTGGCCCTGCAGCTGGAGGCCCGCTTCAGCAAGGAGGAGCTGCTGCTCAGCTACCTCAACCGGGTCTATCTCGGGGCCGTCTGGGGGTTCGAGGATGCCTCCCGGCGCTTCTTCAGCCGTCCGGCCTCGGCCCTGAAGCTCGAGGAGGCCGCCCTGCTGGTGGGCCTGCTCCCCTCCCCGAACGGCTACGACCCCTGCGTCGATCCCGCGGCGGCCCTCGCCTCCCGCAACCAGGTGCTCGACAAGATGGCCGCCACCAACCGGATCTCCGCCGACCAGGCCCGACGGGCCCGGCGCAAGCCGATCCGCCTGGCCGCGGATGCCTGCCGCTCCGCCCAGCAGCGCGGGGCGCCCTTCTACACCGACCAGGTGCGCCGCGACCTGGAGAACCAGGTGGGCAAGGCGGTGGCCGCCGAGGGCAACTTCCTGATCGACACCCACCTCGATCCGCTGCTGCAGGAGCGGGTCGAGCTGCTGCTGCGCCAGCGCATCGATGCCAGCCGATCCCTGGGGGTGAGCCAGGGGGCGGTGGTGGTGCTCGACAGCCGCACCGGGGGGATCCGCGCCATCGCCGGCGGTCGGGACTACCTGCAGAGCCAGTTCAACCGGGCCTCGATGGCCCTGCGCCAGCCCGGCAGCACGTTCAAGCTCGTCCCCTACGTGGTGGCCCTGGAGCGGGGCGCCCGGCCCGGGGACCGGATCGGCTGCGGGCCCCTGGACTGGGGCGGCCAGCACTTCAGCAGCGGCTGTGGCGGCAGCCTCAGCCTGCGCCAGGCCCTGGCCATCAGCAGCAACACCGCCGCCCTGCGCCTGGCCCGCAAGGATGGCCTCGACGCCGTCGTGAGCAAGGGCCGGGATCTCGGCTTCACCAGTCCCCTGGCTCCGGTGCCGGGCCTGGCCCTGGGCCAGAGCGAGGTGACCCTGCTGGAGCTCACGGCGGCCTATGCCACCGTCGCCGCCGATGGGCTCTGGCGGGCGCCCACCACGATCCGACGGCTCACCGACGCCGAAGCCTGCCCCACCTCCCAGGCGCCCGGGGAGCGGGGAGGGGCGGATTGCCGGGCGTCCGCCGGCAGCTCCCGGGCCATCACCAGTCCCGGACGGCGGGTGATGAGTCCCGCCACCGCCAAGGCGATGCGCACGCTGCTCGAGGCGGTGGTCAGCGGCGGCACCGGCAGTGCCGCCTATGTGGGCGCCGGCAGCTGGGGCAAGACCGGCACCACCAACGAGGGCCGGGACCTGCTGTTCGTCGGCTATGCGCCCAGGCGCCAGTGGGTGATCGGCATCTGGCTGGGCAACGATGACAACAGCCCCACCGCCGCCAGCAGCGCCCTGGCGGCCTCCCTGTTCGGCGAGATCGTCCGCTCCGCCCCGCCGGGGTCATGAAGCTGCCCCAACGCCTCTGGATCTGGATCCTTCTGGGTCTGCTGGCGCTGGTGGTGCTGGGCATGGTGCTGCAGGCGGTCCAGCAACTGCAGTGGACCCTGAGCACCTGGCTGCCCTACTGGATGGTGGGGCCCCTGATGCTGGTCGTGCTGGTGGCGTTGCTGCTGGCCCTGGCCCAGGTCGGCTGGCCCTGGCTGCAGCGGCTGCGCCGCCCGGGCCCTTCGGGCGCGGGCAAGGGCGTTCCCGCGGCCGTGCCCTCCAGCCGCCGCGAGGCAGCCCAGCGGAACCTGGGGGCCATCGACCGCACGCTCGAGAAGGTGCGCCACGCCGTGGAGCGGGAGGCCCTGCGCCAGGAACGGCATCGGATGGCGTTGGAACTGGAGCGGGGCGACCTGGTGATCGTCGTGTTCGGCACCGGCTCGGCCGGCAAGACCTCGCTCATCCGGGCCCTGCTGCAGGAGCTGGTGGGGGAGGTGGGCGCCCCGATGGGCTCGACCACCACCGCCACCCGCTACCGGCTGCGGCTGCGGGATCTACCCCGCGCGGTGATCCTGGAAGACACCCCGGGGATCCTTGAGGCGGGCCGGGAAGGGCGCGAGCGGGAGCGGCTGGCCCGGGGACTGGCCGCCAGGGCCGACCTGCTGTTGCTGGTGCTGGATGGTGATCTGCGGGCCAGTGAGCTGGAGGTGTTCGACGCCCTGGCGGGGATGGGCAAGCGACTGTTGCTGGTGCTCAACAAGTGCGATCTGCGCGGCGAAGAGGAGGAACGGCGCCTGCTGGCGCTGCTGCGGCAACGCTGCGCCGGCCGGCTCGCCCCTGAGGATGTGATCCCCGCCAGCGCAGCTCCCCAGAGTGTGCCGATGCCCGGTGGCCGGCCCCTGCAGCCCGCCCCGGAGGTGGAGGCCCTGCTGCGCCGGATCGCCAGCGTGCTCCACGCCGATGGGGAGGAACTGATCGCCGACAACCTGCTGCTGCAATGCCGCCGCCTCAGCCAGGCCAGCCAGGACCTGCTGGACCGGCAACGGCACAGCGACGCCGGCACCATCGTCGACCGTTACATGTGGATCGGCGCCGGGGTGGTGATGGTGACCCCGCTGCCGGGCATCGACCTGCTGGCCACCGCCGCGGTGAACGCCCAGATGGTGGTGGAGATCGGCCGGGTGTACGGCATCAGCCTCAGTCGCGACAGCGCCCAGGATCTGGCGCTGTCGGTGGGCCGGACCCTGGCGGGGCTGGGGCTGGTCAAGGGGGGGGTGGGGCTGATCACCTCGGCCCTCAGCCTCAATCTCCCCGCCCTGGTGGTGAGCCGGGCGATTCAGGCGGTGAGTGCGGCCTGGCTCACCCGGGTGGCGGGCCGCAGCTTCATCACCTACTTCCGCCAGAACCAGGACTGGGGGGATGGCGGGCTGCAGGAGGTGCTGCAGCGTGAGTACGACCTCAACCAGCGGGAGGGGATGCTGCGCCGCTTCCTGGAGACGGCCCTCAGCCGGGTGGTGGAACCGCTGCAGCAGCGGCAGGCGCGGCGGCTGCCGCCACGCCCAGGGCCTCGGGGGGCGGGGGCTGGAGAGGACCGCGGGAATCCAGGACGGTGATCAGCACCAGGTAGGCCACCCCGATCAGGATCGAGAGGGCACCGGTGAGGATCGCCACCCAGCGGCCGCGGCGATCGTTGGCGGGGCGCGGCGCCACCGGCTCTTGCTTCGGTTCAGCCATCGGCGACCTCCGCCAGGCTCCGCTGGACCACCAGGGCCAGCCGCTCCAGGTGCTCGCTGCCCGTATGGGGGTTGCCCAGCACCGCCTTGAGGTGGTGGTGCCCCCGGTAGACGGGCCGCGAGAGCATCAGCTGCTCGGCCAGCAGGGCCGCCCGGGTGGTGGCACTCCAGCGTTCCGCCTCGACCCCTTCGCAGCCCTCGGGTCGGAAGGCGAGCAGATGCAGGGGGCCGCTGCAGAGGGTGAGGCCACCGATGGCCCGCAGCCGCTGCTCCAGGTCCGCACGGCGTTGGACGGCCGCGTCGATGAGGGCGGCCACGCCGTCGAGACCGATCTGGCGGAGACCCAGCCAGAGCTTGAGGATCTCCCCGGGCCTGGTGCCCTGCAGCCCCGCCTCCCCCTGGTGGCCGCCCCCC
>QLAH01000606.1_pt1 | contig 15955 bp, 7 predicted proteins | sample 4693081 | NCBI WGS metagenome assembly QLAH01 (sample SAMN09425401, study PRJNA476045) | Lake water metagenome, whole genome shotgun sequencing project.
GGGAAGTAATTGCTGATGAATGGAATGGTTATCGCGAATTTGCTGGTTAACCCAAATCTCTAAAGCATATAATTGCTGTTGGCTTAAAGGTTGAGAATAGGAAAAATCAAAACGTAGCCGCTCACTTGTTACCAGGGATCCCTTTTGTTCTACCTGCTCTGGAAGTAGTTGCTGCAGAGCTGCCTGCAATAAATGCGTTGCAGAATGGTTAGCCATAATTTTTCGCCGCCGCTCCCAATCAATTTGCGGCGTCATTTGCTCCCCAACCCTTATTACCCCTCGCTTCACATATCCTATGTGAAGGATTGCCTGCTGTTTTTTCTGAGTATTTTCAACGATAAACTCACCTTCCGCCCCGTAAATTACCCCAGTGTCACCAATTTGGCCTCCTCCTTCAGGATAGAAAGGCGTTTTATCTAATACTAAATAACCTTGCATGCCTGCATTTAATACGCAAATACTCTCAGTAGTATAAAGGCCAATACACTGGGCCGAAAAGGTAGGGTCTATCTGCTCAGTAAAAACGCTAGATTCTGTCAGCACCAATGATGATTGATAATCCGTGCTAAATTGACTATTTTTTTGTGCTCGTTCACGTTGTTCAGCCATAGCCGCTTCAAATCCTTGCCAATCAATACTCAATTGATGTTCTCTCGCAATATCTGCTGTTAAATCAGTGGGAAAGCCATAGGTATCATATAATTTAAATACTGTTTCTCCAGGAATTTCAGAAGATGTTAATTCGGATAATACCTGATTTAATAATCGCATTCCCTGAATTAAAGTCTTTGCAAACTGCTGTTCTTCTTGCTGAATGGCAGTAGCAATAGTATTCTGAGCTTGTTGTAACTCAGGGTAAGCATCCTGCATAATCTCGACTAAAGTAGGCAATAAATCACTAAAAAAAGGCCTGGTAATTCCTAACAAATAACCATGCCGTACCGCACGACGAATAATACGCCGTAAGACATAAGCACGCCCTTCGTTTCCTGGCTTGATCCCGTCCAAAATTAAAAAAGCAGTCGCCCGAATATGATCAGCAATCACATATAAGGAGCGGTGATTCAATTCTGAGGTATTCGCTAACCTAGCAGCAGCTTGAATCAAGGGTTGAAATAAATCTGTCTCATAATTACTATGTACACCTTGCATGACAGCCGCGAGTCGCTCTAATCCCATACCTGTATCTACAGCGGGCATTGCCAAAGGCAGCAATTTTCCATCTGCACGACGTTCAAATTGCATGAAAACTAAATTCCAAATTTCAATATATCGATCACCATCAGCAGTTGCTGATCCGGGAGGTCCCCCAGGAATTTCTGGGCCATGGTCATAAAAAATCTCTGTACAAGGACCACAAGGTCCAGTATCTCCCATTCGCCAAAAATTATCGGCTTCACCACATCGAGAAAAACGCGTTGGATCAACACCTATTTCATCAAGCCAAATAGTGGCTGACTCTTCATCGTTTTCATAGACTGTCACCCAAAGTCGTGATACTGGGATCGCTAATTCACACGTCATAAAATTCCAAGCAAGCTGAATTGCCTCTCGCTTAAAATAAGTTCCAAAGCTAAAATTACCGAGCATTTCAAAAAAAGTGTGATGACGCGCTGTATAGCCCACTGCATCTAAATCATTATGCTTACCACCAGCACGTAAACAACGTTGGGTCGAGGCTACACTTAGGTATTGCGCGGCCTCCAATCCTAAAAATATATTTTTAAATTGCACCATACCCGCATTAGTAAACAATAAACTAGGGTCATTATTGGGTATCAAACGGCTGGATGAAACGATATGATGTCCTTTCGCCGCAAAATATTCTAAAAACCGTTGTCTCAATGCCTGACTAGACCATTTCATGGGATAAACCTTCTACTTGTAATTGACGTAACCATCGCTGCGCGACTTCGCTAGAAAAACCACGGTAACGTAAAAAGTGTAACTGTTTTTGCCAAACTGCCGGACTATTAGGCACTTGCTCACAAAATTTTTTAGACCAGCAACTTTGTACCCAATGAGGATCATTCGCCTGATGGGTCGTTAATGCTACCATAATAAGTTCTTCATCAATTCCTTTAGTCGCTAATTCTTGTTGAATTCGTAAAGGGCCATAACCTTGATGCAATCGAGCCCTTACATACATATCGGCACAACGGCTATCAGACTGCCATCCCTGCTCTTGTAACTCATCAAGTAATTGCTGAATTAAGCTATGATCTGATACCTGCCGCTGTAGCTTAAGCTCAAGTTCTTGCCGGGAATATTCGCGTCCAGTCAACCATCTAAGAACAGTATGACGCAATTGTGCAAACGTCACACTCAGAAAATTTCCTCCTTGACTTCTTGAGGTATCACTCCCCCCTGAGGACTGGGAGTTTCTGTATCAGCTATTGCTTGAAGGTGATGAGCTCGGATTTTAGCTTCAATTTCTTGACTAATCTCATGATGCTCTTTGAGATAATCGCGCACATTATCTTTCCCTTGCCCAATTCGCTGGCCGTTATAACTATACCATGCCCCAGCCTTATCAATGATATTCACTTTAACTCCTAACTCAATAATTTCACTTTCTCGTGAAATACCTTTGCCATATAAAATATCGAAGTTTGCTTCCTTAAAAGGAGGCGCTACTTTATTTTTTACAACTCGCACTCGAGTTTCATTGCCTAAAATTTCCTCGCCTTTCTTAATAGCGCCTGTGCGTCGAATATCTAAACGTACTGAAGCGTAGAATTTTAAAGCGTTACCCCCAGTCGTAGTTTCAGGATTACCAAACATGACGCCAATTTTCATACGAATCTGGTTAATAAAGATTACGACTGTATTCGTACGTTTAATATTGGCGGTCAATTTACGTAAGGCCTGAGACATTAGGCGAGCCTGTAAGCCAACATGGGTATCTCCCATTTCGCCCTCAATTTCAGCACGAGGGGTTAATGCCGCTACTGAGTCAATGACGACAATATCGACACCTCCAGAACGTACCAGCATATCTGTAATTTCTAATGCTTGCTCCCCTGTATCAGGTTGAGAGACTAACAAATCATCAATATTGACTCCTAGTTTTTGAGCATAGTTTGTATCTAAAGCATGCTCCGCATCTACAAAGGCTGCAGTACCTCCCAATTTTTGGGCCTCAGCAATCACCTGCAATGTTAAGGTTGTTTTTCCCGATGCTTCTGGCCCATAAATTTCGATAACTCTTCCCTTAGGCAGGCCACCCCCACCCAAAGCAATGTCCAAGCCTAATGATCCTGTGGATATTTTTTCAATATCTTGACCAAATCCATAGTCCCCCATTCTCATGATAGAACCTTTACCAAATTGGCGTTCAATTTGTCCCAAAGCCGCGGCTAATGCCTTTGTTTTATCACTGCTGAGTGTTGCCATTATTATCACCTTAATCAACCATTTATATTAGCGATTATCCCATATAAATGCCAATTTAGCTATTGCTGTATTTAGAACTTTTAGAGATCGTCATAAGGATATATTGTTAGTTTGGGGTATAGCGAGCAGGATCAAGATGACTTAACTCTATCGCCTGAGATGACACTACGTCTTTCTGAATATCTGCTCAGCATACGAGATTTTAAAAGCTATATTAGCAATAACAGAGATTCAAGAGCATGTTTAACACACTGTTGACGAATCTCATGACGCTCACCCGTAAACAGCCTATGTTGAATATCTGAACCTTGCCATTCATCAGCATACCCAAACCATACCGTACCGACGGGGCAATCGGCAGTCCCTCCTTCAGGGCCAGCGATTCCGGTAATGGCGATACTGATATTAGCTTGGCTTTGGCGCAAGGCACCTTCTGCCATTGCTCGGACAGTTTGGGCGCTTACTGCACCATACTGATCTAATATATCGGCTGGAACTTGAAGTAAATGCTGCTTAGCCATATTGCTATATGTAACAAAACCGCAATCAAACCAAACTGAGCAGCCAGGTACTGAAGTTAAGGTAGCTGCTACTAACCCACCAGTACAAGATTCCGCAGTAGTTAATACTAAGTGCCGGCGCTGCAATTTTTTTCCAAGTTGCTGGGCAATTATATAAAAATCCTCTAACATATTACGCTCACATGATCATGAATAGACATACGTATATATGATTCTTCAAACTCAGGATATTAGCCAGCATACCCCGATGATGCAACAATATTTACGGATTAAAGCAGAATATCCTGATATTTTATTATTGTATCGTATGGGTGATTTTTACGAATTATTTTATGAAGATGCAAAGCAAGCTGCAAAATTGCTCGATTTAACACTGACGACTCGGGGTCAGTCTGCAGGCGAACCAATCGCTATGGCCGGGATTCCCTACCACGCTTTAGATAATTATTTAGTTAAACTAGTGAAATTAAATTGCAAGGTTGCCATCTGTGAGCAAATAGGCGACATTGGTGGTCGCGGTCCTGTGGAACGGCAAGTTACCCGTATTATTACTCCAGGAACATTAACGGATGAAGCGCTCTTGGATGAACAATCAGATAACGTCTTAACGGCTATTCATGCCACGAAACACGGATACGGTGTGGCCACCCTTGATTTAGCCAGTGGTCGTTTTCTGATATCAGAAATAGCTGATGAGCATAGTCTAAAAAACGAACTAGCGAGATTATCCCCTGCAGAAGTTTTAATCAACGAAAAACTTCCTCGGGAGCATTTTTTACAACAATATCCACGGATTAATATTCGACCCCATTGGGACTTTGATTTAAACAGCGCGAAGCGCAATCTTAATGATCAGATGCAAACTAAAGATCTAAGCTGCTTTGGATGTGAGCACCTATCTCTTGCGCTATGCGCTGCTGGTTGCCTATTACTTTATGCTAAATTAACTCAAAAACAAGCACTCCCCCATTTAAATCGCATAATTGTAGAACACCCAGATGCGATGGTGATAATTGATCCAGCAACACGACGTAATTTAGAAATTGACAGCAATTTACGAGGTAAAAGTGATAATACCCTCGTCAGTGTATTAGATCGCTGCTCTACTCCTATGGGTAAACGTTTATTAAAGCGGTGGCTACATCAACCATTACGTCAAATTGAAAAAATTCATGCTCGCCAGCAAGCTATTCTGACACTTCAAAAACCGGAATACCATGAGGATTTTCACCAGCAATTAGCAGGGATAGGCGATACAGAACGTATCATTTCACGCTTAGCCTTAAAATCTGCTAGACCTCGTGACCTTATCAAATTACGACTTATATTCTGTCGCCTACCACAGTTAGTACACTCGATTGCGAAGCTAGAAAACCCTTTATTAGTCCAACTCACTCATGCTTTTGGAGACTTTACTCATTTATATACCCTCCTAGATAAAGCATTAGTTGATGAGCCACCCATATTAATACGTGATGGTGGTGTTATTAAAACAGGCTTTGATGATGCATTAGATGAATTACGCACGATGAGTGAAAATATTGATGGCTATTTAGCGAAATTAGAGCAAGAAGAGCAACAGCGAACGGGTATTGCATCTCTAAAAGTTGGCTTTAACCGGATCCATGGCTTTTATATTGAAATTAGTCGCGGCCAGGCCCATCAAGCTCCAACACATTATATTCGTCGCCAAACATTAAAAAATGCTGAACGATATATTACTCCCGAATTAAAAGAATTTGAGGATCAAGCATTGAGTGCTCAAGCCAAAGCACTCATCCGTGAAAAATTTCTTTACGAAACTGTATTAGATACTCTAACAGCTGAATTGCCCGATCTACAAAAAATGGCCCAAGCACTTGCCGTCTTTGATGTATTAAACAATCTTGCAGAGCGTAGTACAGTCATGCAAACCACTGTGCCTGAGTTTATGGAATTACCAGGAATTTCAATTATTGGTGGCCGCCATCCAGTCGTAGAACAAGTCAATCAAGATACGTTTATTCCAAATGATTTACAATTATCAGACCAAGAAAAAATGTTAATTATTACAGGTCCTAATATGGGTGGGAAGTCAACTTATATGCGCCAAACTGCCCTATTATGTTTAATGGCTCATTGCGGTTGCTTAGTGCCAGCAACTGCCATGCGGCTTAGCATCCTAGATCGAATTTTTACCCGAGTCGGGGCTGCTGATGATTTAGCGGGAGGACGATCGACATTTATGGTTGAAATGACGGAAACTGCCAATATTTTACATCACGCTACACAGCACAGTCTCGTTTTATTTGATGAGGTAGGACGAGGAACGAGTACTTTTGATGGGTTATCTTTAGCTTGGGCAGCTGCTACTTACCTCGCAGAAACCACGCGTGCATTTACATTATTTGCTACCCATTATTTTGAAATGACACAATTGCCTGATCAGTTACCTCAAGTCAAGAATGTCCACTTAAAAGCTGTAGAACATGGGGATACCATTGTATTTTTACATGCTGTAAAATCAGGCGCTGCTAGTAAAAGCTATGGACTGCAAGTTGCTAAATTAGCTGGAGTTCCACATTCCGTCATTACCATGGCAAAACAAAAATTACATCAATTAGAAACCCAATTAAATCCAGTGGCTGTAATATCTGAAGGATCGCCTCAGCCTCAGGAGCATCCTGTACTTCAGAAACTTGCTACTTTAAATCTAGAGCAAATATCGCCACGGGAAGCTTTAGAAATTTTGTATGAGCTATATGATATCTCATTGAGTGAACCAGTGTATTAACTCAGCAATATCATTCACAATCAATCAGTTCAAATACTACCATATTACCTATGGCCGAAGTCCGGGGCTCTCCAATTGTTTTGCCACTTTCTCCAAGCAGATCATATAATTTTCTCGCTCAGACTTATTTAATTGGTTAAAAATGTGGCGCTCACGTTCAGGATTAGCAATCTTGATAGGTATTCCCTCAGCTAGCAGTTTTTTAGTCGCTTGAAATAATATGGATTCATCAGGACAATCAATTTCATAAGCAATAATGACATTATGTTTTTTGATCAATTGTTTGATAGCTCGCACAAAGGCATTTACTCTCTGCGTCATAATTGCATCATCACCATGGATAGGCGCTTGAATGCTAGTGGAGTCGACACTAATTAAAGTAGCTCCCTGATCATTCTTAAATTCAACGCTACCATTCGCCTTATTTTCTTGAGTAGTATTCAAGATTTCTATATCCCGGATATATCGGAATGGATTAAACATCCGATGATCAGCTGTAATCTTCAAGGTGGGTAATTTAGCAGCACTTGCCATAGAATTCGCACGTTCCCGTTGTGCCTGAGAAGCCTTTCTACGGCTTTGAAAAAAATTTATCACTTTGAATAATGCTTCAAGCTTTGGTTGCAATTGTTCAAAATATTTGTCCACACTTTGAATCTCACCTTTATTTGTATTAGGTGTTATTTGAACAGTAACGCCCTTCTGAGATCTAAAGGCAACTAACAATACAATTCCATCTCTTAAAACTTTAAAACCATCTGGCGATACGTCTATTTGATATCCTTGTTGACTAAGATCGCTTAAAAATTGAGTATCCAAAGGTTGATTGTTGCCGAATCCAAGAAAAGGCAACAATGAGGGATAAATTTTTCTTTTTCCTAAAAATTGGTGATAATATTTTTTTAGGAACGATTGCAAAAAATCACTATCAAATAGAGAGTCTACTTTTAGAGACTGATAAATACCTTGTTTGGTGATTAAAAATTGAGGGGCGTTATCAGATTTTTCAGCAGGCTGTTCTTGTAGCTTTTTAATGACCAATATCCCTTGGAGCTCATTGGTTTCAGGCGCAATAACAGATTGAAGTTTAAAATCAGTAGTTTCTTTCGATAATGCACTGTAGCAGGCTGTTAAATCGATAGACTCTTTAAAATTGACTATTAATTTAGGCATACTCTATTCTTTTATAAGATATTAGTAGATGGTTAGTATGGTAACATAATTTTATCAAAAAAGCATTATCTTGGTTGAGGGTATATTAGTGAATAGCCTATGTACCTCAAAGTTACAAAGAGGTCTTCAAAACCACTGCTTCGGTTATGAAGTCTAGCTTTTTCTAAGTTACTCCAATTTTTCGCTGCTTGGATAGAAGAAGACTTATTCTTTTATCCTTGCTTTATCTCAATCAATTTCTCGTACTGGGCCCGTTTTTCAAATCCCTTCGTCTTATAGCGCCTTGCATCTCAATAATACCTTGTCCCCCTTGTGATCTGTGGATAACGCATCGATCAAATTTTGTTTCTAGAAAAAAACTCGTGGAGTTAATATCACCTAATTTGTAACCCCCTTAAATCCTGACTTTACCTCGATTTGCTTTTTAACTACTTAATTGATTTTAATATTACCGGCTCCACAAGATCTTAGGTATTTCCCTAGAAGGCTGGTGCCCTTTTCATTATTTCTTGGCCCTTGGGCCCGCTTTCTGCATTTTGAATAACGCTATTCATGATTCGAGTTAATCGCGATATGTGATCTGCTAGGCGACAAAAATCTTGAATGGCTTGATTGGTAAAATTTTGCATCTCAAGAATTGCCTGCTTAGAAAATTTTACTGTGTTAGAACTATAACCTTGTCCCTCCTTGTAATTGCAGATTGAATCCTTGGAATCCACGTAAAAGTTATTGGGAGCTGTAGTACGATAATAGGGCAATTCTTCTCGTTTGGTGGCAAAATTAGGTATAATATCTAAGTATTTATTCACTTTAGAAAGCTGTTCATGAGTAGTATGCGAGGTAAATTGGAATTTTTGTAAATATGTTTTACCTTCTTCTATTCGTCGCCAACATTCCCTAATCCTACAATTTTTTCTAACAGCACGCCACGATATTTCAGGTTGCTGTAATACCTGATGAATATAGTCAATAACCTCTATTGCGAAATTTTCACAGGCAAGCTCTAAAGGATATTTCTGTTGATACTGCTGATCATAGATAGGTTTAGACTCTAACAAGGCACCTTGCCGATGTAAAACTTTTACTTGCTCAAGGTTACCTTCTGCACAAGCTTTGAGTAAAGCTTCTTCTAGTTCTATATCTTGAGCATAGTGATTCATGATTTGCAGAAAGTGCAATATACGATCTGCTATGGGATGAAAATCTTGAATGGCTTGCTTGGTAAAGCTTTCCATTTCAACAACGTCTTTTGTATCGAAGTAATATCGGTCATAAATGTTGGCCTTACAGACACTGCGAAAATCAGATTTAGGGTCACCTGCAATATTGGATCTCCATTGGTGCGCAGTACGATAATAGCCTAGTTTTTCTCGTTTATCCGATTTAAATACACTATCTAAATAAGAATTGACCTGAGCAAGCTCTTCATGAGTAGTATTCGAGGTAAACTGGATTTTTTGTAAATATAATTTACCTCGCTCTATTGTTCGCCAGCGTTGCATAACGCTTTTGTTCTGCCTAACAGCACGCCATGGTAGCTCTGGTTGCTGTAATGCCTGATGAATATAGTCAATAACCTCTATTGCGAAGTTCTCACACGCAATCTCTAAAGGATATTGATTGAGATAGCGGGGAGCATAGATAGGCTTTGACTCTAACAAAGCACCTTGCTGATGCAAGGCTTGTACTTGCTGAAGGTTGTTTTCTTCGCAAGCTTTTATCAAGCTGCGTTCTAATACCAGGCTTTGATGCACAGCTGCTATTTCTGTCGATGTCGCAAGCAACAATTGAGGGATATATAGTTTATCATTCTTTTCTTTTGACTCTAAATGATTAAAAAATTGATATTGATATTCATGATTACGTAATACCTCCCGAGTCTTCGTAAATCTATTTTGAGCTTCATCGATGGTTTTTTGTCGCTCAATTTTCAGCGTATTCACTTCATTTATTAGGGAAGGTATAGACTGGACATGATGCAATAGTTCTTGTTTATGATGCTCAGGAACAGCTTGTTTTATTGCTAATGTTAGCTTATCTCGATCTTGTATCAGGTAGGGAATTTTTAAAAGAACGAACAGTGATTTAGAAGCCCGCTGCCAATCGATAGAAATACGATCCATTTTTTTAAGCTGACTGTCTAGGCCCTCTGCTAAATTTTTTAATATACGCTCTTGTTCTACATTAGCTAATTTTAACCTTATCTCAAAACCTCTGGCCTCATTTTTTTTATACTCGATCAGTTTACATACTTCAGTAGGTTGCGGATATAGATACCGGAGCGCTTCAAACAAAGCCTTGCCAAGTTTTTTGAAATCGTGATCGGCAACATGACAGGGTTGCATCTTGACAGTTTTATGGGATCTCTCAAATAATTTTAATAATTCACTAGATAGCTCTTTCGCGCCTAGCATATTTGCTGGCTGAATGTATCTTTCGAGCAGCTGATCTAAAATAATTTGAGCAGCATCTGTGGCATTACCTTCTTGTTCTCGTAACGATGCCAAACCTAAATAGCTTGATGTTTCAGCTGGATTCAAGGCAATCGCTTCTTGATAGCAGCGCTCTACCTGAGATAAATTTTCCTCCTGCGCATATTGCTTAGCAAGATAGACAAATAGTTCTGCACTAGCGACAGCATGATGTTGCATTTTTAGATGATGAGCAATTTGTTCTAAATGTCGTATGCCTAAGCTAGGAAGAAATGCAGCAAGATCTATTATTTCACGATAGTAATCTACCACTTCTTCATAACGGTTTTCTAAACAAAGCAACGTAATGAGCTGTACCATTTTTGTTTGCAACAAAGTTTCATGACGAGGAACATACGCTCGCAGTAAAATCCATGCTTTCAAAAGCTCGATCACATACGAATTGGCTTGTGGCAGACTTTGGGTTAGATTTAAGCCTTTATCAATCAGAGTTTCACTTAAATTATAAAGTTGCATCTCTCGAGAGTAGGCTGAAAAATACAGGCAGGCTAAAATTTTTTGCTCTACATAACTGATTAATTGCTGATTTAAATCGCAATTAGGGATTAGTTGATTGGACAAAGCAGCTTTCGTGATAGGGCTTACCCTGGATTTTACGAGCACTTGTTCAATATTTCTCTTACTATACGTATAACCATCTGAAGCTACTACGGGAGACTCAAGTAATTGATTTGTTATAGGACAGCGAAACCTAAGAGCAACTGTATCGATAGCATTAGCAATCATTTGGATTAATTCTGCTTGCATGGTTAAAACAAATTTACTATACATTAGACGAGTAGCTTCTTGGAATACAGCAAATATTGACTTAAGTTGTATATATTGCTCAGCTTCAATATAGGATATTGCTTGTTCTTTTAAAGAATTTATTCTACCTTGAATTAAATTAAGCGCTACGAGATATTCTTGCTCAGCCAGTTTTAGTTTATTCACTGTAGAAAGTACCGTCACCATACGAGCAACTTCACTAAAATCATTGCTCGCTAGATTGGTCTGGATAATATCCAATATTCCTTGCTTAAGCTTATCTATAGCTAAAATAGAATCACTGCTAAGCGAATAATGAAAAATAGAAGTTGGATTGTCAACAGGCGAAAGACAAGATATCTTTTGCAAAATAGCTTCTCGTGAATCATAAATATTCGATTCTTGTGTCAGTGGATCGTAGAGTATAGCTTTATCAAGTAAGGCATTGATCAGTGGGTTATTGAATTTTTTAATGTTAGATTTAATCATTTCTACAGTCCGGTTTGCTGGAGCTCGTGTAATGATCAATAAAATAGAATTTAAATGCTCATCAATATTATTTTTCAACATGAGCCTGAGATTCTCAGCAGTTTGTCGTAACCCAGCGCCTTTATCTGTTATCAAAGAATTATAGTTAAGCACTACCACTATTCCCAACACTGCAAGAGAATTTGTAGCCACATTTTGAATGCTCAGGGCATTTGCAATATCATACCCTGTTCCCCGACTTTCTAAAAATCCTGGGCAATCACAGTAAGTAAAACTTCTACCTGGATAAGCATGAACACCAAAAGTTTCTGAGGAAAATTCATCACCGATTCTCGCGATAGGGTTTTTAGCTTGGACAGTAGATCCAAGTTCCCCTATTGCTTCATACATCTCACAACCTTCCAAGTAATTCACCAAAGTACTTTTACCTGATCCCGTATTCCCAACAAATAATACCACCGGTTTATTAATCGCAGCTTCAGCGGCCTTCTCACTTTGACTAATTTTATCAACTAAGCTATCAATATGTTTTAAGATAACTTCAGTACTTAATGAACTATCATCTATTGTGACCATACTATTCTCCCTTAAGATTCGAATTTAAGCATACCTGCCTATGTTTATTTGTCAATATTTATTCAACTCTACACTTAATTTTTCTAAGGCACTTGATTATTTTTAGATACGAATTATCTGGGAATGATTTGTCTATCAATATTTTCAACCATTTCATTCATAAACTATCCATCCGATCTAGAGCACCCACAAACACCCTAATAGTTACTATCGAAAAGCCTATAGCTCTACAAGATAGAGCACATGATATTCTCACCATATATCCTTTATTATTGGCTAAAATTCAAGCATAAATAAAGAGTCGATAATATCTGGTCATTAAAGAAACAAGGTTAAAAAATACTTTTACATCCACTGATGTATCCATCTTAGACGTCTACAGCCATTGCTTGATTTCAACTAACTCTGCAACAGTCAAATTGACTAACTCTAAAATTGCTTCATCTGAATAGCCTTTAGTCAGTAATTTTTTGACAAAAAATTGACGCTCTTCTTTTTTTCCTTCTGCTATGCCTTTTGCCATGCCTTTTGCCATGCCTTTTGCCATACCTTCTGCTTCTTTCTGATCTAGGATAGCTACAGCATCTCGCTCCCGCTTTTCCTCTTGCTCATAGGTATTAAGTTCCTCTTCCGACCAACCATAGCGGTTTAATTCCTGGTAGGCTCTTTCAATCACCTCATCCTTACCCACAATCTGCTCTAATTCCTCTTCTTTTGTTGCCTCTGCATGCTTAAAAAAATATGCCCATTTATCAATTAAGCTCCTTAATTCATCAATCCCTTTATGAAATTTGGGTAACTCTAAAAAGGTGAAAGAAAAATCTTTCAAATCGCGCGTATAATATTCGCTATCTAACAAATAATGATTTAAATAATACGTTGGCTTATCGTCAAACATCACAAAATCCGTGATGGCAATAAAAATGATTTCTTTTAGATTTTCATATTGCTCTCCTTTCATCAGTTGCTGACTATACGCCTTGGCGGCATAGTACTGGGCCCGTTTCTCAAATCCTTTCGTCTTAGCGACTTGCATCTCAATAATGTATTGATTCCCCTTTTGATCCGTGCATAACACATCAATCAGGCTTTGTTTCTTAGACGCAATTTCCGGGTCTTGGATCGTCTTTAAGAGGACCACCTCAACCACCGCATTATCCCCAGAAAACCGTAGCATGTCATTAATAAAATGTACTAAAATCCCTTTATTGCGCGCACTTCCAAAGATCCGTTTAAACGCAAAATCATTTTTCGGATCTAAGAATTTACTCACCCACACCATCGTCTTTACCTCATGGCTGTTATATTATTATCAAGTATACTCTAAATTTTCAAAAAACATAATAATTTTATCTTATAAAACAAAAAAAGAGGTTACATAACCAGTATCACTTATGATTATCATTGAATTTTTTAAAAAAAGGAGAACTTTAACATCTTAAGTAAACCCACGAGTAATACATAGCAAACGAGCAGGAGGTAGGCGTTTAGTCTCTAAAAATGATAATGTACAGTATGAAAACAAACATGCTTGAAGAAAAAGCGTATAGGGTAAGCATGACATATCAGTGACTGGGCCACAGAGGCAAACAGTCGTACGCGAAGTAGAGCATAATTCAATAAACTTTCAGAAACAAGAAGGCACAAGCCATTAGAAAAATATTACATGCAAATGGTCAAAATCTACGCTCATAAAACTATCTTTATCCATCTAAAAATTTATGGAATTGTCTAAAGCTACGACTACATGGATTTTCTTGAATTTGATCGGACTCCACGATCATTTGATTCACTAAAGCTTGAATTTATTCTGGTGAAATTTTTATCACAGAATATTCCCCTCTCTATCAAGAAATCTGTTTTGGGTATTATTTTCACTGCTATTTCTTTGCACTTTTTAGAAAAATCGTTACTATTGGATAATTTACATATAATTGCCTCCTGCAAGAGTTTTTTATATGTAAAAGATAACTCACAACTAAAATCACCTTCTGGATCTAATATCAGTAAATCTTCCCCTATATCAATAAGCTTTAAACCTGCTCCAGTTAGCAACATCACTAAGCATTCAATATTTTTTTCTAGAGACTTGGATGATCTGGATGAGTTAAGTAGTAACTGAATTAAATCTAATATTGCTTTTAGCTGACGGTCAGTTAAATAAAAAGCACACTGAAAATCTTTAGCAAAGCTAATGAAATTAATAAGCATGTCTGTCATTCCCATTAGATTTTTCTTAACAAATAAATAATCTATTTTTAAAGTATCTAATAAAGGCAGAATAAGTACACGAAAAATATTACCATAATATATTTCTTTAACATATTTACTATATGTTCCTTTAATTTCAGTAAAATATTTTATCATGCTAGAAGTCATCTGCTTTGCAGAATAAGCTAAATTTATACCTTGTCGCTCCAGCCAATAAAGATTTTTACCTGAATAAATTTTTTCAATCTGTTCTTCATTCAGCATCAGATTATGAAATCTTTTAAATAGCTTACATAATAAACACCAATCTGATTTTTCAATTAAGAAATTTTTAACTCTTTCATAGCAATTTTCATCTATTTTAAGAAATAATGCTAAAAAGTTTTCATTTTCTTTATAATTTTCATAGACTTGTTCCAAACACCCTATACTAATATCATTAAATATAATATCTATTATACGAAGATAAAGTATTTTATCTTCTGTAAGATTTTTTAAGAAATCTAAATTTATTTCAAGAGATTGTTTTTTTATATTATTCAAATTTTTATATATTTCTATTTCTTTACTAAAATTTTTAGCTAAAATTTCTACATTTTTCTCAATAGTCTTGCTATAATAATTATGCGAAGAATAACAATTAATTTCTGAAAAAGATGCAAGAAGTTCAATATTAATAGAGCACTTTACATCTTTTATGAATTCCCGTTCTAGATAGTGTCTAATAATATTCGGAATTGATTTTAAAATCAATTCTTTAGCTTTATTAAAGCGTGTAGTCATAGCAATTTTTTTTAAACAGTTTAATGCTTTTTCTAATTCTTTCGAATCAGCCTCAGATTTGGCAAGCTTTACAAATTTCTCAAGATTTCTCATACTGTCATCATTTATATGTTCCCCATTATACTTGCTGAACTTCTCTAGCAGATTATTAAAATCTAATTCTGGCTGCTGCGCAATCTCTATTTTTTCATATTCAACAATTAAAACTCTTACCTTATTAATATCGTCAGGAAGCAAATCGCATTGGATTATATCAGCCCATTCTTTTTTAATATCTGTACTACTATTTTCAATAAAAGTACAAATTATTTTATTCTTGCTAGTAAAAATCTCTCTCTGAATGAATGAGCGAATAATATGATATTTATAATGCATAGAAGTTTTTTTTATTATATTGACTAACAATTCAGCAAAATAATATTCTGCAAACGTGCGATGAATAAAACCCAGATTATAGTCTTTCGAATTAAGAATACCTATTTTTTTTAATTCATTTTCTTCATCAGATAAGCCATCTATTTCTGTTTTATATAATCTAGGATACAAATCAGGAAATAATAACTTACAGGCATATTGACGATGTAATTTTCCAAATTTATTCAATAAAAATTTAATTGGAATTGATCCATAATCAAGCTTCAACCTAATTTTTTCATTAAAATAGATTTTATATTTTTTATCGATAAACCTTATATAAAGTTCAAAAATATTATCCAAAGCAGGTAGATCTGGTTGCTCAACAGTAGAATATATAAAGTTATAAAAATCATTACTGAATACTTCAGCTAGCATCC
>QLAH01000607.1_pt1 | contig 15886 bp, 12 predicted proteins | sample 4693081 | NCBI WGS metagenome assembly QLAH01 (sample SAMN09425401, study PRJNA476045) | Lake water metagenome, whole genome shotgun sequencing project.
GCGGAGGACACCTCAGCGACGAGCAGAAAGCTGACAATCGAGCCTTAGCCAGCGAGCGGGTGGTGTGTGAGCATTCGTTTTCAGGGCTCAAGCGCTACGGCATTGCCCATCAGGTCTATCGCAACCGGATTGCGGGCTTTGATGACCGCTCGATGGTCACGGCTGCTGGGCTGTGGAACTTCTATCTAGAGGCGGCATAGGCGCAGGACACAAAATCACTAGCCCCAAACGACACCTGTTCAATGACTCACTGTTTCACAACAACTCTGTTATACCGATTAGGTGCTAAGTGATGAAAATTATTCTTCTTGGAAACGCTGGGGCAGGAAAAAGCACGTTAGCGAGAAAGCTGGTGACGCAACAAGATGCCGCACGACTTTCTTTAGATGAGGTGGCCTTTCAAGGCGGCGTAGAACGTCGGCCCATAGAAGATAGTGTTTCAGACGTAATGCGGTTCATTACAGAAAATAAGCATTGGATTATTGAGGGATGTTACGCGGACATTATCGAGCCGATCATGGACTATTGTGATGAGCTAATTTTTCTCAATCCCGGTGTCGAAATATGCATTGCCCACTGTCGGGCGAGGCCGTGGGAGCCCGAAAAGTTTAGTTCCGCTCAAGAGCAGGACGAGAACCTAAATAATCTGATCGCCTGGGTTCAATCCTACGAGACCCGCTCTGATGAATATGGCCTCAGAAGACATCGGGCGCTTTACGAATCTTTTCGAGGGGCAAAGCGCGAACTGATTGACCCGAGTTGGTATAACCAGTCATTCTAGCCGACGCCTGCAGGCGGGTACGTCTGAATTCAGGCGTTAAGTGGATAGGTTGGCAGCACAGACAGATTGAAATATTGTGCCTAGATGTGCTGAATCTTAGGACGACTACGGTGGCTAGGGCGTTAGCACCTTGCCTTTGAATTGGCTGGCGTAGAGGTCGTAGTAAAGGCCGCCGAGGGTGAGCAGTTCCTCATGGGTGCCCTGTTCCACGAGGGCTCCGGCGTTGAGGACGAGGATTTTGTCGGCGTGGCGGATGGTGCTGAGGCGGTGGGCGATGACGAAGCTGGTGCGTCCGGCCATCAGGCGGTTGAGGGCTTCTTGAATTTTAGCCTCGGTGCGGGTATCGACGTTGCTGGTGGCTTCATCCAAAATCACTAATCGGGGGTTGGCCACCATCATGCGGGCGATGGTGAGCAGTTGGCGTTGGCCCTGGCTGAGGTTGCTGCCCCGTTCGGTGAGCAGGGTGTCGTAGCCGTGGGGTAGGCGCAGGATGAAGTCGTGGGCGTTGGCCTGTTGGGCGGCTTCGATGCAGTCGGCTTCGCTGGCCTCTAGGCGGGCGTAGCGCAGGTTGTTGAGGACGGTGTCGGAGAACAGAAACGGCTCTTGCAGGACGATGCCCACCTGTTGGCGCAGGCTGTCTTGCTGCACGTCGAGGATGTTGTGGCCGTCGATGAGGATGGCTCCGGCGTCGATGTCGTAGTAGCGGGTGAGCAGGTTGATGATGGTGCTTTTCCCGGCTCCGGTGGGGCCGCAGAGGCCGATGGTTTGGCCCGGTTCGGCGATGAAGCTGTTGTGTTTGAGAACGCGCTGCCCCGGCACGTAGCCAAAGTCTACCTGGCGAAATTCCACGCGGCCCTCGATGGGGGGCAGGGGGGTGGCGGTGGGGGCATCCTGTACGGCGGGGGCTTCGTCCAAAATTTGGAAGATGCGCTCGGAGGAGGCAATGGCGGCGAGCAAAAAGTCTAGGGTGTTGGCGATGTTGATGATCGGCAGGCCCAACTGACGGGTGTATTGCAGAAAGGCGGTGACGGTGCCCACGTCGGCCTCGCCGCGCAGGGTGAGCAGGCTGCCCACCAGAGCGACTAGGGCCACATCGAGGTTGGTGAGTACCAGGGTGAGGGGGCGGCTGAGTAGGGCTACGAACCTGGCCCGAATGCCCACTTCCATGGCGGCGCGGCTGACTTCCTCAAAGGTGGCGATGGCTTCCTCCTGGCGCTGGTAGGCGATCACCACCCGTTCGCCGCTGACGGTTTCTTCGAGGATGCCGTTGAGTTCGCCCATTTCCGCTTGCAGGGCATCGAAGGCGGGGCCAGAAATGCGGCTGACCAGGCCCAAAAAGCCCAGCACCAGGGGCACAATCACGCAGGCGGCGATGGCCATGCGCCAGTTCAGCAGCACCATGGCCAGGATGATGAAAAGCACCTTCATGGTCTCGCTCAGCAGCATTCCTAGGCCGTTGCGGAAAAATTGGGCCACCACCTCGGCATCGTCACTGACCCGGCTCATCAACTGGCCGATGGGCTGGCGGTCAAAGAAGTTCAAAGACAGGGTTTGCATGTGCTCAAACACCTGTCGGCGCAGCACGTAGAGGGCGCGTTGGGCCACATTAGCCAGCACTTCGCCCTGGAGCACCAGCAGCAGCCAGCTCACTACCGCTGCCGCCACCATGAGCCCCGCCAGCCGGGTTAGGTAGGGGCCATCTAACCCCGCACTGAGGCTATTTAATCCCTGACCCAGCAAAAAGGGAATGAACAAATTCAGGGCCGTCCCCACGATGAGGAGCACCACCACCAGGGCCATTTCCCAGCGGTAGCGGGTGACGTAGCCCAACAGCCGACCGAGGGCCTGGGGAGGTGGGGCCAACTCCGGCGGCGCAATTTTGACCCGATGGCGACGCAGAAACCGTTTCATAGCGGGGCACCCCCTAGCTGCGATTGATAAATTTCTTGGTAAAGGGGACTGCTGGCCAGCAGGGTTTCGTGGGTGCCCTGGGCGGTTAGTTCTCCGGCCTCTAGCAAAAAGATGCGGTCGGCGGTGAGGACGGTGCTGATCCGTTGGGCCACGTAGAGCTTGGTGGTGGCGGCCATCAGATTTTGGACGGCCTCCTGCACGCGGGCCTCGGTGGCCATATCCAGGGCGCTGGTGCTGTCGTCGAGGATGAGAATCCGGGGCTGCACCGCCAGGGCACGGGCAATGGAAATCCGCTGCCGTTGCCCCCCAGAAAAATTGCTGCCGCGCCTCGCCACCGGGGCATCGTAGCCCTCTGGGATGGTACTGATAAAGCCATGGGCATCCGCCGCCGCCGCCGCCGCTACCAGTTCCTCCTGCTCCGCCTCAGGGCGACCGTAGCCGACATTTTCCCGCACCGTACCGCTAAAGAGAACGGCCTCCTGGAGGGCAATGCCCACCCACTGGTGCAGGATTTCGGGGGCCAGGTCGCGCACATCGATGTCGTCGATTAAAATGCGGCCCTGGGTAACGTCGTAGAAGCGGGGAATCAGGTTCACCAGGGTGGATTTGCCGGAACCCGTCGCCCCCAAAAAGGCCACGGTTTGGCCCGGTTCAATGGTGAGGTTGATGTTTCGCAGTACAGGGGTGGGGGCGTCCCCCGGTGCCGTGGGGTAACAAAAACTGACGTTCTCAAACACAACCCGGCCCTGGGTCGCCGCCGTTGTGGCAGGCAGTACGGGCTGGCTGGGCTGGGCGATGTTGGGCAGGGTATCCATCACCTCAAACATCCGCTCCGCCGAGGCTTCCGCTGCCGTCACCTGGGGCGTAATCATCGCCAGCACCACCAGGGGCACCAGGATCGTCACAAGATACTGGGTAAAGGCCATCAGTTCGCCCACGGTGCTCTCGCCCTGGCTAACGGCCCGCCCGCCAAACCACAGCACCAGCGCCGTCGCCAGGTTCACAATCAAGAAAAAGCTGGGCTGCAACGCCGCCACGTAGCGCATTGGGTGCAGAGATGCCTGCCGAAAGGCTTGATTCGCCCGGTCGTAGCGACGATTTTCGTACTCCCCCTGCACAAAGGCCTTCACCACCCGCACCCCGGCGAGACTCTCCTGCAACACCTGGTTCAGGTCGTCCAATTTCTGCTGCTGCACCTCAAACAGGGGGGAAATCTTAAACAAAAACACCGCCAAAATGCCCAGCACCGCCGGAATCACCAGCAGCAAAATCCACATTAGCCCCGGACTGTTGCGGTAGATCAAAATTAGCGCCCCCACAAACATCACCGGAGCCTGGGCCAGGGATAAAATTACCTGCTGCACCGCCCCCTTAATGGCGGTCACATCGCTGGTCATCCGCACCATCAGGTCGCTGGTGGGAAACTGATCGAGATTGCCAAAGGTGAAGGTCTGAATTTTGCGATACTGCCGCATCCGCACCGCGTGGGCTGTGCGCTCGGCAAACTGCACCGCATAGTAGGCATTGGCGATGGTGAACAGGGCACTACACACCGCAAACAACACCATCCACAGCACCGACCGCACCATGGTATCGCGATTGCCGGGAATAATGCCGTCGTCAATGAGGCTCTGGCTCATCAGCGGAATCAGCAGGGTAAACAGGGCCGAAATCGCCAAAAACACCTGCGACATCCAAAAGGGCCGCTCGTAGCCCCGATAGATCTGGATGAATCGCCGCAGATTTGGAAGAAACCCCCGTAAAATCCTGGTATTTCCTGGTGCAAACGCCATGAGACCCTCTTTTACCAAGCGTCTTAGAGAAGTACCATGATTTTTGATGCTTAGGCAGATTAATTACAAAAGCCTAACAAAGGCTAATTTCGCGTTAGATCACAAGCCCTATGGAGTCATGCACCCCATGACAGATTAAATCCCAGGAACCTTTAGTTCGGTGGTCATAACCATGAACGCACTGCCGCCGATCCCTGGGATGTATCAACTATGTTATGCACCCATACCTAGGCTACCCAGGTGGATTTGGGCATCAGGCAGTGGAAATGGTAAGCCCCAGCTTCCATACGGCCAATGCGGGCATCGAGGGCCAAGCTCGCCAAGGAGTAGGCATCCAGCGCCGACAGACCCTTCTCATCCTGGATGCGCTCAATCAACGCTAGGGCCGATTGGTTCATGGCTTCCATGGCATCGGTGTTCACCGCATGGGTAACGAAATCCGTGCGGGTATCCATCATCGGCAGGGGAGCCATGGCGGGGCCATCGGTCTTGGGCAGCATACAATACACACCCTTGAGCTGGTTGACGACCTCGGCTACCCGGATGTCGCCGTAGGTGGTCATGTAGCGACGGGCATCGCTACTGTTCATGCCCTTCCATTCCGCCAGAAACTTGATGGTTTCCTCTTCCATGACGCGGATGGCGGTATTCATATCCCGGTCGTAGCCGACGGTCATCCAGTGGGTATCGGATTCAATCCGAGGCCAGGAGAGGGGCTTGTTCTTGATGACTTCAACGGTGAGGTTGAGTTCGTTAAAGGCCGACTCCACCGCCGTGAGGTTGATTTCGCCATTGCCCTGCACCGCGTGGGAATCGCCCGACCACAGCAGCGCCCCCTCCACAAACACGGGGAAGTAAACCGTGGTGCCTTCCACCATTTCTCGGCAGTCCATATTGCCGCCCTGGGGGCCGGGGGGAACAGTGCTGTATTGGCCACTCTCGGCACGGGCTACCCCCAAAATGCCAGGGAAGGGCCGCACGGGCAGCTCGATACCGGGTAAAAATTCGGTCTTGCCACGGGCCATATCCAGGTAAAAATGCTTGGCCTGGGGTTCGGGGAAGAGTTGGGGAAACTGACCTAGCCCCAATTCGCCGGGCAGGTTCCAGTTACAGCCGTAGGTGCGCGGCACAATGCGGTTGATCTTCACCTTTAGCACGTCGCCCGGTTCGGCCCCTTCAATAAAAATAGGCCCGGTCACGGTGTGGGGGCCACGCCCAGGGTTATCGACTCGAAGGCGGGTAATTTCTTCGATGGGAACGCCGGGGAGAATTTGGTTCTGGGACGCCATCATCGTTTCTAGGATGATGGTATCTCCCGATTGAATCCGGGCGCGGGGCGTTTCCGCATTGTTGAACCAGCCCCACTGCACCGTTTCATCGGTGGCGGGCAGCAGATAAACGCCCCCCTGATACTGGCCTACAAAGCCATCCTGTAGGGCCAACATTTCTTCCCGATTGGTTTGGGCCTTCGTTTGAGAGGGATGCAGTAAAGAGGCTGCAGCCGCAGCCGTAGCAGCGCTCCCAAACAAAAAATCGCGACGCTTTGCCATAAAAAGACCGTAGATGAATCCGAAAGACGACCGTTAATTATTTCTTAATACTTTTTTTGGGTATGTGACTGAATATACATTCGCCCCCTAAAATTGCTCGCTAGAGAATATTTCAGTTTCCCTGGTTGTATCTAGGCCGCAGGGGCGATAACTAACCTCAGTTCGGGTTAAATATAGTGACCAGATTCCCTGGTAGCCCACCCTGCGGGAAGCAAGCTACACCCCCAGCCCCTCTCCCAGGCTAATCTTGTAGGGGTTTTGAGGGAGCCATTGCGCCGAGCTTAACGAAGTAAAAGCGTTCAATAGTCATGGCGCGGATTTGGTATTAAGCGGTACGAAGAGCCACGATGGGGTCGAGCTGGGCGGCTTGGCGGGCGGGAAAAACCCCGAAAAACAGGCCAATGCCGCCGGAAATGCTGACGGCCATGGCGATGGCCCCGACGGAAATTCCGGCATCGAAGGGGGTGACAAAGCCAATCAGCACAATGCCGCTCACCCCTAGGGCGGTGCCAATCACACCTCCAGCCACGGAGAGGATGATGGCTTCGATCAAAAACTGGCCCAAAATGTCTCCCTGGGATGCGCCGATGGCCTTGCGGAGGCCGATTTCTTGGGTGCGCTCCCGTACCGACACCAGCATGATATTCATGATGCCGATGCCGCCGACGAGGAGGGAAATCCCCGCAATCGCGGCCAGCATCAGGGTCAGCGCTCCGGTGATGGTGTTGGCGATGGTGAGCAGGGTGTCTTGGCTGCTGATGTAAAAGTCGTCGTCGGTGCGGATGTTGTGGCGCAGGCGCAGCAGGTTGGTGATCTGAAATTCCGCCGTGGCCATGCTCTCTCGGTCACGGGCAGAAACGGTGATAAACGAAACATCAATGCCGTAGGGGGATCGCTCTCCCCTTGCCAAACGGTTGGCCTGGGTAGTGATGGGCACGAGTACGGCATCATCGTAGTCTAGGCCTAGGTTCGAGCCTTTCTTTTCCAGTACGCCGATCACCCTAAAGTTAACGCCCCCCACCCGCAGCGATTGCCCTAGGGCGGGTTCGTCCTCAAACAGGCGGGTTTTGAGGGTATCCCCCAGCACGACGACCTGGGCGTTACGGCTCACGTCAAGATCGCTGATGAACCGTCCCGTCGCCACCTCAAAGCTGCGTACCGTCAGGAAATCGGGCACGGTACCCACCACGTTCACATTGGCGTTGCGGTTGCCCAGGGTCACGAGCTGGCGATCACTCGATTCTGCCGCCACTCCCGTTACCGAGGGTACCTGTTGCCGAATCGCCACCGCATCCTCCAGCACCAGGGTACGGGGAATGTTTAAAGACCCCAACTGCCGCGTTTCCCGGCTACCGGGCACCACAAACAGCACGTTCGGCCCCAAGGTCTCCAATTGAGCGTTGATGTACCGCTGCGCCCCTTCCCCTAGGCCTACCATGGTAATCACCGAGGCATTGCCGATGATGATCCCCAGCATGGTGAGGGTGCTGCGGAGACGGTTGGCGGCGAGGGTTTTGGCCGCCATGGTGAAGCTTTCTTGCAGGTTCATGGGCGTGGGGCAAAAAACTCAAAGATTCGTCGGTTACTGGAGGATGACACGACCGTCGTTTTCCACCAAAATGCTGCGGTGGCTGGGTTCGCTAGGGGCGCTGTAGATCTCTACCGACAGGGTTTGGGGTTCGGGGCGGCCTAGGTGGAAACGAATGGCGCGATCTTGCAAGGCCCAAACCAAAATAGAAATGTTGGGGGAAGTACCCCAGCCGAAGCCGAATTCAATGTCTTCCCCCGGTCGCAGGGTGCGGGGGCCAGTGATGGGCGTTTGTTCTAGTCCCACAACCACATTACTGTGATTGACCACCTGCACGGTGATGCGATCTCCAGGGGTGAACTGAATTTGGCCCGACTGACAGCCCGATGTGCAATTTTGGGCTAGCGCGGGTAGGCTGACTATCCCCAGGGCAAAAGCTCCCGCTAAGGCCGATAGCCCCAGCAGGTTGATTGCCATTGCTCTAACCATGCGACCCATGATTGCCCCCGATTCAGCACCATCGGCTGATACCAACCCTTCCAGGCTAGCAAACCCAGCCTACCCTTGACGTGAACCATTGTGTTGGCAAAGAGCCCCGGTTCTTCCAAGAATCCGGGGCTCTAGTTTTGCTAATCGCTTAGGATGGCGGCAGCTCGGCGGACGGGTTGGCCTCGCGCAGGTGGGCGGGTTTCCAGCCTTCGTGGATTTTTTGGGGCGCACGGGAGACCACCAGACAGTCATCGGGCACGTCCTTTCGCACCACGGATCCGGCGGCGATGGTGACATCAGCCCCAACGGTGATGGGGGCCACCAGAACGCTGTTCGACCCGGTTTTGGTGCGGTCGCCGATGACGGTCGGGTGCTTTTTGTAGCCGTCGTAGTTGGCGGTGATGGTGCCTGCGCCCACGTTCACCTGTTGGCCTAGGGTAGCGTCGCCCAGGTAAGACAGGTGGGCCACGTTGGTGCCCTTGCCGAGGGTGGCTTTTTTCAGTTCCACAAAGTTGCCGATGCGGCAGTTTTCGCCGACGACGGCATGGCCGCGTAGGTGGGCATAGGGGCCAACCTTAGCGCCCGCTGCCACGATGCTGTCGGAAATCACCGAAAAGGTGATGGTGGTGTTTGGCCCAATCTGGCTGTCTTCAATCATGGAACCGGGGCCGATGCGGCTGCCGGTGCCGATGGAGGTGTGGCCGCGCAGGTGGGTTTGGGGTTCAATCACCACGTCAGGTTCGATGTGGACGGTGGTGTCGATGGTAATGCTGTCGGGGTCGATTAGAGTGACGCCAGCAGCCATCCACTGGGTTTTGATGCGCTCTTGCAGCATGGCGTAGGCTTCCGCCAGTTGTTGGCGGCTGTTGATGCCGAAGATTTCCTGGCAATCCGCCACATCCACAGCCATGGCGGGGCTGAGGTCTTTCATCACGTCTGTCAGGTAGTATTCCTGCTGGTCGTTGTCGGATTGCAGGTGAGGCAGCACCTCCATCAGCTTGGGCCAGTTGAAGCAGTAGACCCCGGCATTGATGCGCGGATTTTGGCGCTGGGCGGGGCTGCAATCCCGATGTTCTACAATTTCCGTCACAATGCTTTGATCGGTGCAAAACACCCGACCATAGCCCGTGGGATCGGCAAATTGGGCTGTGAGCAGGGTAGCCGCGTTGCGGTTGTCTCGGTGGGTTTGCACCAGGGTACAGATGGTTTCGGGTCGCAGCAGAGGCACATCGCCATTCAGCACCAGCAAATCCCCCTCAAAGCCTTCTAGGTGGGGAATGACCTGCTGTACGGCGTGGCCTGTACCGAGCTGTTCCGATTGGTGAACAAAGGTTAAGTTTGGGATGTGGGCCAAGGCCGCCTGCACCTTCTCCTGGCCAAAGCCGACGATGACAAAAATTCGCTCTGGCTGAATGGCCGCTAGCCCGTCCAGCACCCGTTCCACCATGGATTTACCCCCCACCGAGTGCAAAACCTTCGGTAGGTCAGACTTCATCCGGGTGCCGCGTCCGGCGGCGAGAATGGCAACGGCAACCATTGCAGTAGGCTCCCTCTAGGCGTGGTGCTGCACAAGGGAGTATACAGCATTTCCTGACATGGAAAGACACCGCCAAGGCTTGAAAATCAAGGGTTCTAGGGCGCTTTGCCAACCTTGTGTAACCTGAGTTCGGGATAACCCAAGGACTGTCATCTTGAGAAACCTACTTTCGCCTTGCACTTTAGCCCTCACCCCCAGCCCCTCTCCCAGAGGGGAGAGGGGAGCTAGAAGGTTCAAAGTCCTTCTCCCTTGAGGAGAGGGATTTAGGGTGTAGCTTGCTTCCCGTCAGGGTGGGCTACCAGGGGATCTGGTCACGATGTCTAACCCGAACTGACCTTATGCAGGGTAAGAATGCTGTCCCACAAGATCACACCATTTCCACAATGCCCATCATGCCCTGGTCTTCGTGGTCGAGGATGTGGCAGTGGTAGACGGTTTTGCCTGCAAAGTCCCGAAAGGGAATGCGGATGCGCACGGTTTCGTAGGGGCGCAGATTGACCACATCCTTCCAAGCCCGCAGCGGTTCCGGCTGGCCGTTGCGGCTGATTACCTGAAAGGCGTTGGTATGCAGGTGAAAGGGATGATCCATCCCTGCCTTGTTGATCAGCACCCAATCCTCCACGGTGCCCACCTGCACCTGGGTATCGACCCGATGGTGGCCAAAGGCGCGACCGTTGATCAAAAAAGGATCGTGGGTTTCGGGGTCGATGCCGTGGTCGAACACCAATTCCCGCACGGTGGAGGGTTCCGGCAAGGTTGCCACGGTTCCCAGGACTGTAGGCATGGCCCCAGTACGACCTAATCCCATCGCACCCTCTCCCGGTGACGCACCTTCCGGCACCCCATAATCCAGCAGCGCAATGGTCTGGGGTTCCTCCACCAAAACGCCATCAACGCCGTGGCCCATCGACTTCGCCATGACGGCAATGCCTCGGTCGTAGGGCAAGCTCAGCAGGGCATAGCTGCCAGGATTTCGATCCCCCGACACCAGCAGATCCGCCCGTTCCCCAGGGGCCAGAATGACCTCCTCCTGGGCCACCGGAGCCGCTAGGGTCAGCCCATCGGTCGCCGCCAGCCACCAGGGATGATCCGCCAACTGGAGCCGATACACGCGGGAGGCCGACGCATTGAGAATCCGCAGCCGCAGCAAGCTGCCTTGGGGCAAGGTAAACCGAGGTTGAAGTTGACCGTTAACGGTGATTAGATTTCCCTGCCGTCCCCACATGCGAAAGGGGGGCGTGGGTTCCTGCACGTTGCCACGACGGTCGAGGTCAAAATCTTGCAGCACCAGCACCGCCTCTTGGGCCGATACCAGTTCGGACGGCTCGTCCTGTCCTCGCACTAGGATCGTTCCGGCTAAACCATGAAAGACCTGCTGCGCCACCAGGCCGTGTTGATGGGGGTGATACCAAAAGAATCCACTGGGGTGCTGGTCGGGAATTTGAAAGTCATACAGCGCCGTTTCCCCTGGGGCCACCGTGCGAAAGGGATCGTCGGCCAAACCCGTCGGGGGCAGGTGCAGCCCGTGGTAGTGCAGATTGGTGGGTTGATCGAGGGCATTGGTGAAGCGAATCTGCACTCGATCCCCAGGGCGAACCTCAAACTGAGGGCCAGGAACCTGCTGGTTGTAGGCCATCAGCGTGGCCGAGCGTCTGCCCAAGGAAACTGGGCCAAGGCTGGCGGTGAGGTCAACCTCTAGGAGTCCTCCTTCACTGTGATAGACCGTGGGAGCCGTGGGTGGAGCGGCCCACCGCGCACATCGAGCCACCAGCGGAGTTCCCGCCATCGCCGCCATCAGCGACAAAAACTGCCGTCGTTCCATCCTTTGCGCACCGAGGGTTCCCTTCGACGCTAGCGCATTCTATCGGCAATGGGGAGGCTAGACCGTAGACGGATTCCCTAGGGCATGGCCAACGCCTCACGCTGGGCAGCCATCAGGTGTTGAATGCCCCGTTCCCCCAGGTCGAGAATTTGGTTCATTTGGTGACGGCTGAAGGTGCCTTCCTCGGCGGTGCCCTGCACTTCAATAATGTCAAGGTCTTCGTTCAGTACCAGGTTGAAATCCACCGTGGCCGCTACGTCCTCCTGATAGTTGAGGTCGAGGAACGCTTCTCCCTCCAGCAGACCCACCGACACCGCCGCTACCTGGTGCACCAGGGGAGATTGCTCCAGAATTCCCTGATCCAAAAGAGAGCTAATCGCATCCTGCAACGCCACATAGCCCCCGGTAATGGAGGCCGTGCGGGTGCCTGCATCCGCCTGGAGCACATCGGCATCCACCAGTAGCGTGCGTTCTCCCAGAAGTTCAAAATCTAGGGCGGCGCGCAAACTGCGGCCAATGAGTCGCTGAATTTCCTGGGTACGGCCCGATAACTTCAGCATTTCGCGGGTTTGGCGCTGGGGAGTAGCTCCGGGCAACATGCGATATTCCGCCGTTAGCCAGCCCCGGCCCGTGCCCTGCAAAAACTTTGGCACCCCCTCTTCCACCACCGCCGTACAAAGCACTTGGGTATCGCCGCAGTGGATCAACACCGACCCCTCAGCAAACTTGGTGAACCGTCGCTGAAAGCTTACCGGGCGTAGTTGATCGGATGCACGACCGTCCGGGCGTTGCCAAACCATAGGGATTAGGGGGAATTGGGTCGTCCCCTAGGATACAGCAGGCCCCTGGGGCTGAGCGGCGTTTTTCTGTATCGCTGAGGGATGGAGGATTCTATCAACTCTCATTACATATGGCGTCTGGTCAAGGTATAACCCCTAGAAAGTACGCTATATTTAGCCCAGCCTACTTAGCTCAGCGTTGTTAGACACTGCCCCCGCCCGATGGTTTCCCAACTGAAAGTGACGGGCCTTGCTCCGTCGTCGCCCACTGTGCTCCGCCATCCCTTGCTCCAAACCATTGAGGGAACAGTGCAGGTGTATACCTCGGTTCACCGCAACTTTTTTACCAATGTTATGGTGCAAGCCCTACGCACCGCCGAACAGGGCAAGCCTGCGCTGATCGTGCAATTTCTTAAGGGGGGGATGGGGCAAGGGCCAGACAGCCCTATGCAGCTTGGCCAAAACCTAGACTGGATTCGCTGCAATCTGCCCTACTGCATCCACGAAGCCCCGATGTCTTCCGAAGCCCAACAAGCCGTGGCCGACCTCTGGCAGCACACCCAAACGGCCATCAACAAAGGCCGCTATGGGCTAGTGGTGCTAGATGAACTCAGCCTCGCCGTCCACTACAACTTGATTTCCGCCGACGAGGTGGTCGCCCTATTGCGCCACCGTCCGCCCCAGATTGACATCATTCTTACGGGGCCAGAAATGCCAGAATCGCTGCTGAAGGTGGCGGATCAGGTGACGGAATTTCGCCGCAACTTTTTGCCCTAGCTCTGCCCCGTTGCCCTTCTCAGGTTGGGATAGCCTCATAACGGCGGCTTTCGCCGTAAGATATAAGGCTGCATCGGCGTTCTAACCAATCTGGACGAGAGGCCTTGCAACGCGACACCCTGCGGAAACCTGCGACACCATGATTAAAAACGATGCCTGGATTAGCAAAATGGCCCAGGACGGGATGATTCAACCCTTCCAGCCCAGCTTGGTGCGCCACATCGAGCGAGATGGCCTACCCGGACAGCATCCCGTGATTAGCTACGGCTTGTCCTCCTACGGCTACGATATTCGCCTGTCTCCGGCAGAATTTCGCATTTTTCGCCATATTCCCGGCACTGTTGTTGATCCCAAAAACTTCAGCCCCGCCAACCTCGAACCGACGGAGCTCAAATCTGACGACCAGGGCGACTACTTCATCCTGCCCGCCCACTCCTACGGGTTAGGGGTAGCTTTGGAAAAAATTGCTGTGCCTGATAACATTAGCGTGATCTGCATAGGTAAATCCACTTATGCAAGGTGCGGCATCATTGCCAATCTAACCCCCGCCGAAGCGGGTTGGCGCGGCCATCTCACCCTAGAATTTTCCAACTCCTCCAGCGCTGACTGTCGCATCTATGCCGGAGAAGGCGTCGTTCAGCTCATCTTCTTTGAGGGAGAACCCTGCCAGGTTAGCTACGAAACCCGGCGTGGCAAATATCAGGATCAGGAAGAACGGGTGACTCTGGCGAAGGTTTAGCGCTTGGCCAAACGCCTATTTTTTCTTATTTGGGGACTATCCATCTTCTCTCTCTGCTTCCTCGGCTTTGTCGTGGCTGTCTTTGAAGCGTTCCTTGGCGGCGTCAAAGGCTTCGGCCATGGCGGTTTGGATGCGTTTGGGGTCGGGCTTTTTGCCCCCCATTAGGTCGCCAAAATACACACAGGCCCCTTCCCCCAAGGCCCAGGTGTAGGCCGCTGCCCAGGAGGCCGCCACCACGCTACCGAAGCCGGGGATGAACTTAATCAACTCTCGTCCCACCATTTGGGCAAAAAAGCCCCCGGCAATGGCGCTGGCTAAGCCCCCGGCCTGGGATGGCTTGAGGGTTTGGCCGTAGATTTGGCCCAAAACACCAATCATCGACACTTGCAGGGCCGTGAGCACGGGCATGGTGGCAAAGGGGATGGGCACCACTGCCAGGGTAGCCGCCATCACCGCAAAGGCCGAAATATAGTGCCGTCCCACATCTCGGTAAAGACTACCCAGTTGGCGGGAGGCCTCTGTTTGTTCGTCCAGCAGTTGGTAGAGGGCCTGGGCTTCGGCGGTGGGCAGCAGGTCGGCGAGGGCATCGCGCAGGGCTTCTAGGCCGTAGAACACCGGGGTAAAGCCGTCTTCCTCCAGGGTGAAATCGATCAGCACCGCCCGATCTGCGATGGCCCCAAAGCTCTCCTGAAGTGCGGCAAAGGGTCGCTGCACCGCCTCTAGGTCGGGAGGATAGGCGGGATGATCGCTCACCTCGGCGGGATAGACTTCGTGGACAGAGGTGACCACCAGCAGGCAAGGAATGGCGGGAAACTTGCGGCGTAGCGCCTGGACAATCTGGCGCAGGCTATCAATGGCAAAGTCGGTGATTTTGACGGTCAAAATCAAGATGCGGGCCTGACTAGGGTTAGCCTCCAAATCCGCCACCAGTTCTGCCACAATGGCCTCGGTGCTCTGGCCCAGGTCGCCCAGGCCCACGGTGTCGGTAAAAATCAGCAGCGGCAGGTCTTCGGAGGGGTAGGCGTAGCGCTCGGTGTGCTGGGTGTGGGGCTTAAAGCCTTGGCCCACAATATCCGCCGAAACTCCGGTTAGCCCCCGCACGATGGAGCTTTTGCCGGCCTGGGGTTTGCCAATCAGCAGAGCTTCGGTGGTAGGTAATTTTTCCCTCACCGCCGCCAAAATTTCCGCCACCCGGTCATCATCCACCGCAAACCAGCGGGTCAGTTGCCGTGCAGGCCGCAGCCGCCCCAGGTTGACTGCCGCTCCCTGCCACACCTTTTCTGGCCAGATCTTGGTGACATCCTCTGCAAACGCCTTCAACCGCTGCTTTGGGCTGGCCTTCCCTGATCCTAAGGTCTCTAACGCTAGGGACTCTGGGGCTTCTAGGGAGTCTGAGGATTCTGAAGATTCTGGGACTTCTGGAGGCTCTAGGGATTCTGAAGATCCTGAAGACTCTGAGACTGCGAGGGATTCTGGGGCATCCTCCCCAGCGGGATCGTTTATCACAGAATCGTTGATCAAAGGCCTCTCCATCGCGGAACCCTCCACCGAAGTATTGCCCAGGGCAGGGCGGGACAAAGCAACGGCATCTGAAGCAACGGCATCTGAGTTAGGGTTGGGCGGCTCTAGGGGCATCCTATCCCTCGGCAATGGCTACGCCCCTATCCTATAGGTTTCTCCCAGACGCGCTTAGCCCTGTAAACCGAACAACCTGGGATCGTTACCGAACTTCAGTAGATCACAAAGCATCGAGCCAGGGGCTGAATCTGTAGAAAAGGGGTAGGGTCAGGCTAGACGAATTGGATGAAAAGCCATGACGACCTGCCCTTCTTCAGTATCTCCTACGCCAGCGTTGACGGACGAGGCGACCTTGAGTGCGGCCCTAGCGTGCATGAAAGCTCATCTGCCGGTGCCCATGCAAGGGGAGTGCCCGTCGGAGACCCTCTACGCCGTGTTGCTGTGGGCGGCGAGTCATCGTGACAGCATTGAACATGCCGCCCGGCACCTGACTGGAGTGCCCAGCGGCAACGATCTCCGGTACCACCTGAATAAATTTGAGGAGATGACGACCGTCGAGGGGCAAGTGAATGCGGCGCTGCAAAGCCACCTGCCATCGGGCATCGTGAATCACCGTCATCGCTTAGCCATTGACCTGCATTTGTTGCCCTACTATGGTCAAC
>QLAH01000608.1_pt1 | contig 15780 bp, 13 predicted proteins | sample 4693081 | NCBI WGS metagenome assembly QLAH01 (sample SAMN09425401, study PRJNA476045) | Lake water metagenome, whole genome shotgun sequencing project.
CAAGCTGCTGTCGTCAATACGGGTAGCCCTGCAACAACCGCCTCTAGCAAGACAATGCCCGCACTTTCTTTATAGGCAGGATGTAGTAATAAATCCGCTGCAAATAAAAAATCAGGAATATTGCTACACCCCCCTAAATAGTGCACCTGTTGCGTTAATCCTAGGCGCTGCGCTTGACGCTGAAATACCGTAAATTTATCTTGGCCAATAATCAGAAAATGTAATCTTTTTCGCATCGATACAGGTAAGCTAGCCAGCGCTACTAAGGATCGATCTAATCCTTTACTCCGAAAGCCAGAGCCAATCGCTAGCACTAGCCAATCATGCTCCGCAATACCGTAATGCTGACGTACTTGGATACGTTTTAATGGGGCTGCCGCTGAATAAAAACGATCGGCTTTAATATAGGGCGGTAATAAGGAAAATCGTGCTTTTGGAGTTTGATAACAAGATTGGTATTCATCAACTTGCTGCTCTGCTAGTGCCAAAATATGATTTTGGTGGTCACGCGCAAACACTTGGTGCTCAGCTGCTAGTAAGCTTCGACTACGAGGCAACCAGTGGTACCAAGCTGGCCGTTGATATTTCAGATAATAACGATAACAGGTGTCTGCCGCGAAATAGACCGTCAAGTAAGGCATTTTATTAAACCCAATGACCCCCATATAAGAATATTTTGCAAGATATTGAGCGACTTGCTCAGCAAAGTGGCGATAACGTTGATGGTTGGTTAAACCAGATCCTGGCAAGATATGCACATTAAATTCTGGAATCGTTTCTCCCTGCCACTCTAAAGTAAATACGTCAATCTCGTAACCAGCATGTTTACAGGCCAGCGCAATCGCTTTAAAATCGCGTTGTAATCCACCATAAGGAAAGTACTTAAATAAGCAAAATGCTAAGCGCATAACGCAGCCTGTTGCAATCCCTGCTGTAACTGAGCCCATACATATTCAGGATTGAGGTCAGTATAACACGGAGGATAAATAGTATGGATACTAGGTTGCTTGGCACACCGTTTCTGCAAACATGGTGAACATTCAAAATTAGCTTGCAAATGCGTTTGATGATGACCGTATAACCCTGTCATAGACGCTGAAGTAGCTCCATAAATGGACACGGTTGGTTTAGAAAGCGCCGCACTTAAATGACCCAGCCCAGTATCTACCGTCACAATTCCTTTAGCCCGAGCGATTAGCATGGCTAACTCCCCCAATTTGCGACGAGACATGGCGATAGCAGCGTTAATCCCTCTGGTGATGCGTTGTGCTTGCGCCCATTCAACCGCATTACCGCTATTCACATATACATAAAATCCCGCTTGCACAGCAATTGCCACTAATTAACGCCAATACGATTCAGGCCACTGCTTCGCTTGCCAAGTAGTTCCCGGTAAAAACACTAAATAGGGTTCTTGCCGTGGAATATCAGGGCAATTTTTTAAAGTAAGGCCATATTCAGGAGCTGTTGACGGAATTGTATAACCTAATATTTGAGCAAATAATGTTCGAATACGCTCCACAGCATGCTGCTGCCAAGAAATGTGGTAATGTTGGTGATAATGAAGAAAAGCGCAAGGATCTCGTGCTGACCTTGAGCTTAAACCAAAGCGCTTACCACGGGCAAAACGTGCAACGAGAGCACTTTTGGTTAGGCCTTGAGCGTCAATAATATAATCATAGTGGAATTGCCGCAATTGTTTAATAAAACGAGAATACTCCCCTTGACGCCAAGAGCGCCAAATCGTTTTCTTCCAGCGTCGCAGAGCGATTGGGATCACCTGATCAACATTCGTGTGCCAAGTTGGAATTTCAGCGAAGTCTTCTTCCACCACCCAATCAATCTTAGCATGCGGGAAGCGTTGTCCTACATCTGTTAAAGCAGGCAAAGTATGGATAATATCCCCCATGGAGGATATTTTAACCACAAGGATATTCATGTGTACATTATGCTTCAATTAATTTATAAACTGCGCCACAGTAAGGACATTTTTCTTCACCACTCACCTCAATAGGCAAATATACCTGAGGATGAGCATTCCATAACTGCATTTCTCGAGTAGGGCAAGACAAAGGCAGTTCGCTACGCTTGATTTGGTAAACTTGGCTACAACAAGCGGGTTCTGTTCGATTATTCATCACTCACCTATCCTGATAATGTTACGATATTGCTATGCTATGACCTAAGAAGCTAGCGATAGCCACTTCGAGGAAGTGTACCATACCTAAGATGATTAGTTGATAATAAATTTTATTCGCCCCAGTTCAGCGTACCTGGACCTCGCATTATAACAGTTGTCTTAGTGGCTTGACTTGCTCTAGCGATATTCCTAGGACATTTATAGTTTCTCCATGCTTGCTGTATTATCTTAGCAGCCTTATCAAGTGCTGGGCGAACAGCCCAAGCATACGCTTTTTTAAAGTTTATATCCTCATTACTGCCACTGGTAAAAATCGTATAATCCAACAGCTTTCTAGATAAAGATCTATCCTTAATAAAAGGAGAGGGTTTATCTGGGGGAATATAGAAAGTATTTTTATCAGAGACCGCATTATCTATACGTAAATCTTTATGAAAAATTACAAAATCATTATTATTAGATAAATTTACAGAGTTTTTATGATCTTCTGTATACTTTCTTTCTGATTTAAATTCAGCGGTAGCGCTAGCTCGTATATCAATTTTACATGTTTCTGCAACCCTAATATTTTCTATATCTTGTATCATCTTTAAAAGATGCGTTAGAATAACTGGGGGTATTATTTTTCCTAATTTTAATATAGATACTGCAAAACCTACTGCTGAAATAGCACAATCATCACACATATATCTTGTCGTATACAAATCAATAAACACATTTTTTAAGACAAGGTCACTATTTTTAAAACTATCGTTTAAAATTAATTTTAATTTTTTCATAACCAGTTTTAAAACATCTGGAGATTCTAAAGCAAAAAATAATGCCTGTTCACTATGGGAAAAGTGCTCACTAGTAGGTCTAAAGTTATCCTCTATTTTAATATTTTTAGCAGTTGCTCCCTTACGATATCTATGCTTGATTTGAGTTTCCAAAAATAAATTTGAGCAAACTCCTCTATCTCTGCTTTCATTTGATAAAGACATATATTCTGCTGGCTTAAAAATTGATAAGTTGACTATTGATTCATTTGGGACTTTAATTGGAACCGATACTTCGTATAGCTCTTCTGTATTTTCTACCATCTTGCTGATAACAAACGTAAGGTTAGCAACTACTAGATTTTTTGTAGTACCTTTAAATTCTGCTTTAACATTTTTTTGAGAATGATCTATAGTAACTTTTTTTTCAGGATAGGTGTTAGATTCTCGATATACTTCCCATGTTTCAATTATAGGCGATTCTTCATAGATTGAGCCTTTAAAGCAATTACTCTGAATTTGATCTATGTCATTGTACAATGAAATGATATTTTTTTTATTCTTTTCTATTTTAGCAGTATAACATTTAATTTTTTCAGCAATTCTCTTTCTATTCTTTTTTATTGTTTTTAATTCTTTTGTATATTCATTAAATTGATTATCAGCTTCAGATAATACTTCATCTTCATCATTTTCTCCCGAAAAACATCCTAATTCGAGGAGCTGTTTGCACAAGTCGTTTTTTTCATTTTGATCACATTCATAATCTTCGCTTGATTTATCACGTTCTATCTTTTTCGCTAGTTTGATAGCATTTTTCAATAAAGAAATAATTTTTTCTAGCTCAAAATAACTTTTTTTATATTGACCTTGTTTTTTTCTAGCATTTTCTAGCTCCATATCTAGGTTTAATTTTTCTACATAACAATCCTTAATTTGTTTCAATTTATTTTGATAAAATTCTGCTTGATTACTAAAGGTTAGAGGTATACTTTGAACAACCAAATGTGCCAATCTATGCAATTCGGCATGCCTGACATCTGGGCTCTCACCTCTTGCTCTTACACCTTGAATTACAAAACTTCTAACCCAGTGCACCGAATTTTGAATATCATTTATAGGCATTTCATTCTACTCCTTTAAGTATTACTTTATATACTTAATCATTAAAATAACTTAATTTAAAGTTTAAAAAATTTAATGCTAAAGCTACCTTATATTATCACTTAAAAATATTTATTGCAATACTAAATAAACTCGTTCACTGATCAGTGTTATCTAATATAAATTAAACCTGCATATTAAATAATATCTATGAATAATTTTTAGACTTAATACAAGATTAAATAATTAATAACTGCTAATACCACAAACAAGAAACTTTGAAAAAAACAAATTTTATAATTTTCATCAACTCCCTTTAATAGCTTCAATAAAATTAAAATTACTTAAATTAATAAGAAAGCTTAACCAAATAGCTATATATTATCACCATCCATTCTTTTAATCAGGGTAATCCGCCCCCTCCCTTTTATCCCTATAGGTTCTCTAAAAAGCTTCATCTATTGACTTAAGTAGATTTAATGTTAAAATCAAAACTATTCAAAAACTAATAAGACAATATAGAATGTCTAGTAACCTTGCCGTCGAATTAGCCTATGATTTAACTGAAATAGCTGCTTCCTGGATCTGCCGTTTACAAGAAATGAATGATAGGGCGCTGCCAGCCAACCAATTGAAGCAAATGCTGCAAGCACGATGCGGTAGTGAGCGCCTCGCTGAAACACCTTATACCGAAGCTAAGCAAGTATATGCTGCCCTTAAATTTCTCGTTGACAATAAACCAAACGATACTATTCCTGAACTTCAATTTGAGAAAATTCTGCACCTAATTAGACATCTTCCCCCTAAAACTCGTGACTGTCTAGAAGAGCTTTATCAACAATCTAAGCAGGAGCATCAATCTCAATTACGCCAATTAAATTTATATCGTCTGGCAATCTCATATGTTGCTGTAAAAGAAGTGGATGAAAACTTATCTGCCTTATTAAAACAGCATTTTTTTCTATTTCTTAACAATACTCAGCAAGCTACGACGAATATCGTTGATCAAGATACACTACAATTTATATTTGCGTTGATCATTGACCTCAGTGGAATATTCAACCGAGCTCTTTTATTATTTTTAGGCAGCCATGCTGATGAGCACGCGACAAACCCACAACAATATGGCCATTTTGATCGCTCTAGAATTAGAGACTACTTAGCTGCAGAAGATAAAACTCATCTCTTGTATAGCTATCAAGCTGATCTTAATCAGCTGTTAAATTCATTTAACCGCAAAACAATCCCCTATAAAATTCAAATCCAAACATTGTTAAATTTTTCTTATCGCTGGTTTCATGAAACTCTAAAATTAAGAATCAAAGAATTTATTGTATCTGATAAAAATACGGCTAAGTTTACTGCAAATGAACTGGAAATTACTTTTTTATCCATGCTAAAATACCAGCAAACACCTAGCACCCTATTATTCCATGGTATTCATTTAACTTACGGTCATTACCTTCAACAGCAAACTTTGGGCACTACAGATAATCCATTACCAAATTTAGCAAAAATATTCTATCAATTATTACTAAATCCTTTAGAAGATAAGACAATTATTGCGATTCAAAATCACTTCAATGATTATCTAGAGAGTATAGTCACAGGGGCCAAACTGGATACAGATACTGAAACATTTTTAGCACCACACAATTTATTATTGTTCGAGATTAGCCAAGGCTTATCTATACGTAGTTTACCACAACAACTAAGCGGCATACTCTCTGAAATCAATCATTTTATCCTTGTTTTTATTAGGCATCAGCTAGAACAATGGCAAACTTATATTAGCTCTAAAATTACTAATATGGATCAAATAACTGACCAGACCCGACAACTTCTCACCAATCTTATGCTACAATATATTTGGTTTTCTCATCTTAAAGCCCAGGCAGCTTTGGCAATCATTTATCAGGAAATTGACAAGGAATCCCATAAAATTTATAATACCCATAATTTTTCTGAACCTTATAGTACTGCATCCTTAAATGTATTGCTGATGGCTAGTGAGCTTCACTTAAAATTAGAACAAGAATTCAAGAATATGCCCTTTTTATCTATAATTCATAATCTCGCGCATCATTACCTTATTTATCATGCAGAAAATAAATATCCCAAAATTAAAGCTACGCTAACTTTTGCTAAAAAGCATAGCCTACTCTCACGATCACAATTAAAGCTCTATGACTACCAGCAAACTTTATGGTCAGCACATATTAAAACCAAACTCCCGGCTATTGTTAATACGGCCTCAATTAAGGCAAATCGTATGCAATATCTGGCAATTAATTTTTATTTGGCTTACGCTACTCTAGAATTAACTAAATCGATTTCATTAACAAGTATATTTTCAGATTGGATTTTTTTCTCAGTTACTATTCAAAACACCTACCGTTTACTAAAAAAATCGCAGAAGGCACGGTTAAAGTATTTTAAAACTAGCCATGCTATTCACCCTACTGATATTCAACAATCCTATATTATTATTGAAGAATTAACCAATCAATTAAAACGTCATGCCCTACACTATTGTGATTACTTACATGCTAACCAAGTAGAATACTTTAAACAAAGAGGCAATCCTGAAGACTTACCCAAAGCTATTAAATGGTTTGCCTCAGCTCCTAATGAATCTCCATTGAACAAAATTATACGTCTTAAAAATGAGCTGAATAACGATTTTTCTTCATTAACGTTAGATAAAATAAAAACTGAAACCCAAGATGAGCAAGGCTTGAAAGCAAATATGTTTATTTTAGGATTGTTTTCTAAATCTATGAATATTATTGCAAGACACCAGCATCGACTCCGAAAGATCCAAGCTACGAAAGCCCTTATTCAAATCCAACAGCAGACTGCAACTCATCCTAGATTAGCTACAATCCATCATCAAACGAGCCATATAGATGTTGAACTCTCAGATAGTATACCAGTCCCTAGTTTGAAAAATAAATAAAATACTGGAGGGACGAATATACAATACATAGTTTAAGTATACCTAAAGCTATGCACAGTGTTCACTAATGCCACCACATTATCTATTGGGGTTATAGGTAAAATTCCATGTCCCAAATTAAAAATATATCCGGGCCTTTGATACGCCTGAGCTAATAAATCTTTAGCATGTTGTATCACACAATCCGTATCTGATAATAAAATACTAGGATCTAAATTTCCCTGTAAAGCAATATGAGCAGGCACTTGCGTTATAGCTTGAGATAAATCAACAGTCCAATCAAGCCCAATACCCTGGCAACCTACTTGGGCTATCCATTCCAACCATTGTCCTCCACCTTTAGTAAAGAGAATCACAGGTAAACTAGATGGTAGTTGTGCAATAATCTGCTGCATATAATGCAAGGAAAATTCCCGATAAGCAGCCGGAGCTAAGAGCCCTCCCCAGGTATCAAATATCATAAATACATCAATACCAGCAGCTAGTTGTGCTTGGGCATATAATACAATTGCTTCAGCTAAGACCTTTAATACTTGATGCAGTAATTTAGGTTCAGCATACGCCATTTTTTTTATATGCTGAAATTCTTTACTACTCCCTCCTTCTATCATATAACAGGCAAGAGTCCAAGGGCTCCCTGAAAACCCTATTAAAGGCACTGATTGCTGCAATGCTTGCTTAACCAAACGGATAGTATCAGGGACATAACGTAAAGTTTTTTCTGGATCCGGTACTCTTAAATGCTTAATACGATTAGCTTCCCGCAAGGGGTGATGGAATACAGGGCCCTGATCAGCTACAAATTCTAGACCTAGCCCCATCGCATCAGGAATAGTCAAAATATCTGAAAATAAAATAGCTGCATCTAATGCAAACCGCCTAAGAGGCTGTAAAGTCACTTCACAGGCTAATTCCGGGGTTTTACACAGAGTCATAAAATCAGGCACTTGTGCTCGTAAAGTACGGTATTCTGGCAAGTAGCGACCCGCTTGTCGCATCATCCATATAGGAACCTGATCTAATGGCTCACACGCTAACGCTTTTAGCAAACGATCATTTTTTAAGGTGGAAGTTGTCATTAGCCCACCGACTCATGGCTAGTAATAGCATTTTGAATGCTAGCAATACTACGCACCCAAGGTTGGTGTTGTTTTACCATGTCAGGCAATTGGGATACTGCATATTCTGCTTCTTGGCGCGTAGCATAATCGCCATAAATTACAACATACCAATCCTTATGATGGTGGTGAGTATGCACATACCAAATCTCTTTTGGCAATTCTACTTGCTTAATAAAATTACGCAGTGGTTTAGCATGATAAGCACCCAACAATTGTAATGTATAGTGCGTAGGATCACGCGCTAATAAACCTTGCTCATCAGCTGAATATGGGGATTTCAGCACAGATGAATCCTTCTCCTGAGGCTCCGATTTGACGGTAGGTAAAGTGGAATCTGACAGGTCAGTGACAACAATAGTCGGTTCGACGACACTCGATGGCTCTGCTGGAGCTGCAACCTGGGTCTGTAATTCTGGCTTAGTAAGAGAGGAGATATTCGGTGGTGTTGTAGGATTTAGATTCTGCTGAGTATCTGCTGCGATATGTTGCTGCGATGTGCCAGCCAATCGATATGCAGGTGGCGATTCAACCTGTTGAAGCAAGGTATTGAAATCAGGCTTATCAATACTCTGTGAAATAACCCCAGGCACATTAGAGGAATGATTCACAACCACAAAAGCTATCAATAATAATGCAAATAAACTCCCAGCCCCCACCAGTCTGGTAGGCATCATCCATTTTTTTACCCAAGCAATATGACTTAATCTGCTTGAATGCTGCCATTTCTGTTGCAAGCAAGTCACAACTGCTGGATTAATCAAACCGGGCAAACCTTCACTTTCTCTATGAATTTCTTGTATTTCTGGATCGGTTAAAGGAAATTCGTGAATATATCCCGCCATTTTGAGACAATAAGCAATATAATCTTTTGTTGTCTCAATATCGAATGGTTTTAAGCGCGAAGTATGAGCAACTATCGTTAAATTATGCTGGACAATCAAATCATTAACTATGGTTTCTAGAGGTAAACTTCCGAAAAATATCATATGCAAGGGGGGAAAGTCATGGGGTTGTCTAGAAGCAAGGGCCAGCAGCCCCATTAGGGTACGTTCTGGCATCGCATGGGCATCATCAATCACCAGATAAAACTGCTGACGATTCTTTGCCATACTATCCAGCTTCTGGGCAAGTTGTCTATTAAAGAGATCTGGCTGGCTTTCTAGGTAACTTAAACCAAGATGTTTTGCCAATAAGTAGCGCAAAAAATCAATGGTCACCGATTGATCTCCCTGTATTTGGCAAATACCTCGAGCTCCGAGCTTTCCTACGAATGCTTTTGCCAAAGTTGACTTGCCGCCCCCAGAACGGGCTAATACCAATAATATTGCATGTGAATAACAGCTTAATTGGGTAATGAGATCCAATAAATACAACCATTGTTCTGATAAAAAACAAGGCTCAGGCTGGTGAGTTGAATCAAAAGGATCATAATATAATTCAAGGCTTTCCCAGTACTTTGGCATACTCCCTCCTTTATTCGTTAAAGCTCAAGATCTTCATCAAGTGCATTTTGCTGTGGAAAAGGATTATTCAATGCATGGATAATATCGGTAGTAACAGCTTTCACGCTCCGGCCATCGGTAACAAACGTATAATCTGCAATCTTGCGATATAAAGGATCGCGAATTGCTTGCAAATCAACTAGTAATTGCTCTCGATCCTGGGTTTGCATCAGCAATGGCCGCCGTTTATCTTTTTCCATACGCGCAAGCTGTTGATGAATAGTCGCTTGCAAATAAATCACTATTCCGCGTGCTGCTAATAAATTACAGTTCTGAGATTCTTCCACTACCCCGCCCCCCGTAGCAAGCACAATACCCTGCATTTGGGTCAGCTCATCAATCACTTCCCGTTCCCGTTTCCGGAATCCTGCCTCCCCTTCAATATCATAAATCCAGGGTAAATCCACTCCGGCGCGTTTTTCAATCACCTGGTCGCTATCGTAGAACTCAATCCCTAGGATTCTTGCTAGTTCACGACCTACCGTTGTTTTTCCTGACCCCATAGGGCCCACAAAAATAACATTTTGATTCTTTTTCATCATATTCATCAACTTATCAAAGTTTGTTGAACAATTTTAGGGGTAATAAAAATTAACAGCTCACGGCGCTTTTCCCTCTCACTCGTGCGTCGAAACAAATAACCTATGATTGGCAAATCGCCTAAAAAGGGTATTCGTTCGAGCTGATGCTGTTTATTTTCGCTATAAATGCCTCCTAATACAATTGTTTGCCCATCATCAACCAGTACTTGAGTTTCAATCTGCTCAGTATCAATAGCGGGAACACCAAGTATCTCTGGTTGAGCACTACGCCGATCCTGATTGAGCTTAATATCCATCATAATTTTCCCATCAGGCGTTATCTGCGGCGTTACCCTTAATCCTAACACGGCTTTCTTAAATTCGACAGAGGTAGCACCACTAGAAGTGGCTTCTTGATAAGGAATTTCCTCTCCCTGCTCAATATAAGCTTCTTTTTGATTTGCTGTAACCAGCCGAGGGCTCGCAATCAATTTGCCAGATCCTTGGCTTTCTAATGCTGATAACTCGAGATCTAACATATAATGATGTCCAAGTTTAGCTAATGCAACTCCGATTGTGGCAGGAGCTACGTGGCTATTTGCTGGCAAATCAAGGTTTAAGCGCCGGGCTACTGGAATAGAGAGTAAAGGATTGGTCAGGATATCTGGATTCTGATTAGCACGCGTATTAGTGATTAGATTAGCTCCTTGAATAGCTCCTGAAGTCTGGGCTGGATGGGTAGCTCCGAATCGAATGCCCAGATCTTCCGTAAAATCTGTGTCTACCGTTACAATTCGGGCTTCAATCAAGACTTGTTGGACTGCTACATCAAGCTGCTTGATTAAAGGCAATACACTGGCTAATTTAGGCATGGTATCTTGTATAATCAGGGTATTAGTACGTTTATCTGCATTCACGCTACCTCGGCTAGATAGTAAAGAGGTAGAGGCATCTTTCATGAGTTTCGCGATCTCTTCAGCGTTAGCATAATTTAAAACCACTAATTGATTGACTAATGGCTCTAATTGCTCCACTTCTTTAGAAGCCGCTAACCGCTGTTTCTCGCGTTCAGCAATTTCTTGAATAGGCGCAATCATAAACACATTACCGCTTTGATATTTATCCAGGCCTTGAGCTCGCAGGATAATCGCCAGGGCTTCATCCCAAGGTACATCATGTAACCGTAACGTTATATTGCCCTGCACTGAATCACTCGCTACCATATTGATGCCCGTAAAATCAGCTAATACCTGTAACAAAGCGCGTACTGAAATATTTTGAAAATTTAAGCTTACTGGCTTTCCTGTATATACGGGCTGCTGACTTACAGCTAAGCCACTCATGGATGATTGCTTGGAAATATCGATAATTAATTGATGATTAATCTGATAAATTCGCTGCTCCACGGAGCCATGCACAGTAATTACCAGCTGAGTATAACCGTCTCCAGTTTTTGCAAGGATATAATCCACGGGGGTCCTAAAACTCGTAACATTTAAGCGTCGCTGTAACTGTTTGGGTAATTTTGCATTCACCAAATTGACAACAATATCCTGGCCCTGTTTATCGACAGTAAACTCTGTTTTAAGATTTGACAATTCCACCAGGATTAGCCCCCTCTCACCTGGTGCACGACGAAAATCGATATGTTGGACTCGAGGACGTGTTGTTTTATTACTACCATCATGAGGTTTATCCACTTGAGCCAATGGCTCTTTAAGTATGATATACAGATCATTACCAGAAATACGAGTCTGATACTCAAACGGCTGTTTTAGATCCACTACTAGACGCAAACGCTTCCCCACCTGGCTAAATGCGTACCCACTGACTCCCCCTATAGTATCTACCTGGGTAGGGTGTACCTGGTTTTCAACCCCTAGAAAGTCCAAAATAAGACGTGGCGGGGCTTGAGTAGCAAAAGATTGAGGCATCAACACAGGATTTGAAAAGCTTAGCTTAATTTCAACATAACCCTTAGGTTGAGGGTGAACCGCTATTTCAGTTAATGCAGCAGCAGTAGCCTGCTCTGCTAGCCAAAAACTGCTAATAGCTATTGCTAGCCATAGAGTAGCTTGTCGAATCGAGATTTGCATGGATGTCAAATCATTCCTCATTGATTATTTAATTCCCCTGAAATAAGCTAAGCTCCACAGATCGTTGCTTCCCATTATCTGAGCCATTAGGCATCATTTCAATTAATTGAATACTGTTATCAGTAATCCGTACTATCTTACCACAATTTTTACCAAGATAATGACCTAATGTGACTCGATAGAGCGTTTCATCAGGAGTCATCACGAGGGCCCAACTAAGATTATCTTGATGCAAAATTCCCACCAATTTTAATGATTCAAGAGGATAAGCTTCCAATAGTTCCTTTTGGTGGGCTGGATCAAGCTGTTTTATATCGCTCTTTATTTCAAAAAATGAGCTGTCAAATGGGCTGCGAAGGTTAGCTTCCTGATAAGGCAATACGGGATTGGTCGAGAAATGAGGGAGTGATTCCACCACAGGGGTTAGTCTAGCTTGTATTTTTGCAAGCTGGTCATCAACGGCATGTTTTCGCCCCTCAGAAGAATTGCAGGCGCTAACAACAAGCCCAACAAGCACCATGGAAGCTATACGCAGAACATTGAATATCATGAGAACTCTATTTTTGGTGCTGAATAACGGAATATTTTCACTATCATATCCAATGTTAATTTGTTTTCAGCTCGCGATTTTTGTACATGATTCGTTGTAACTGCAGAATGGCTAACCATAAAATTACCTACTATCACCATCTGCTGTAGCATAGCAATATCGCTGATAAATTTAGCTAATTGATGATATTGACCCGTTACAATAACCTTAATAGACAACACTGTTAATAAAGCCTCACTAACTTCAGTTTCGGGTTGTATCAATTCAAATTCTAATCCATTTGCAGCACCTAGTTTAGCAATATCCTCAATTAAATTAGGTACTTCGAAATTGGGTGGTAACTGAGTTAGCACTTGCTTTAATAGTGATTCAACCAGGACTATTTGCTGTTGGTATTTTTGTAAACTTGCCCCTTGAGGATATTGCATTTCATAAGCATAAAATAAATCTAGCTCACGTTGTTGAGATTGTCTCAACTCCTTTAAAGTAGGATTGATCGTTAGCCATAAAGCTAGCATAAATGTTATGAGACAACAACTGCTAATGATCAGTATGCCTTGTGGCCAACTGTTAATAGGATTCAACGCTAACTTGTTAATATGCATCAGCTAGTTACCTGATAAAATTTCGATATATGTAACATTTTCATGTTAAGCTGAAAATTTCGTATTGCAATTTTAGGGTTAAGCTCATCCGCTTTAATTTCAGTTAATATAGGATTTGCTAACCATGCTGAGGCAGTAATATTACGCATTAATTCCGAAATTTTAGCATTTGAGTCGGCCTTGCCTATCAAAATTATAGTATTCTCTATACGTTGAACTTGTAAAAAATAAACCCCGACAGGGGCAATTCGGACTATCTGCTCAAACAAATGCACTAATGCAACACGTTGTGTTTGTAAAGCATCAATAAGGCGCATACGCTCAAGCAAAGCTAATCGCTGCTGCTTTAATTCTTGGAGTTTCTTAACATTATTGCCAAGAATATTATTTTGGGTTTGCAAGTACTGATTAACTGCTGATTGCGCATGGATTTTTATCAACAAGCATACTTTAATGCCTATAATTGCGCTTAAAATAACTAATAAAGATGCTCCTAGTGTATAAAAAAATTGCATTTTTTGCTTCTGGCGTTGTTGCTGACGCCATGGCAATAGATTTATCAAAATCATTGAAAAAAATTCCTTAATGCCAAGCCACAACATACCGTCAATGCAGGTGCTGCTATTGCAATTAAATGACAATTAATATGTTTTGGAATCACCATATCCATAAATGGATTAGCAACAGTGCAAGTTATACTTAAACGTTGGCTTAAGAATATAGCTAAACCTGGGAGTATAGCTCCTTCACCGATCAATACGATATGATCAATAGTATTATAGCGACTGGTTGAGAAAAATAATTGTAAAGAACGCTGAATTAAAGCAATCAGTGTTTCCCAAAATGGTAATACATGTTGCATAGACTCCCCTCGACTATCACGCGCAACATGGGTAGATTTTGCTAGTAAAGAATATTGCTGTTGGATTGCCATTGTTAATGGCTTGCCTCCAAAAACCTCTTCACGCGTATAAAGAGTGACTAAATTATGCAATATGGTCACAGTTGCGAGCTTCGTACCCACATCAATAATCGCGATCGTTTTATCATATCCTTTATTAGGCAAACTATCACGAATAATATAGCTCGCTCGTTCAAGGGCGTATGTGTCAATATCCACAATTTTGGTAGTCAAGCCAGCAACTTGAAGTATCTTCACCAGATGAGCTACATTTTTGGTACGTGAAGCCGCGATTAATACATCTAATTTATCTGATTTTCGATTAGCAAGATCTTGGATCTGAAAATCTAAACTTACTTCGTCTATAGGATAAGGAATATAGCGATCAGCTTCTAAATATACTTGCGCTTCAATATCTTCTTGATCTAAATTAGCATCTAATTGGATTATTTTAGTGATTGCCAATGAGCTAGGTATTGCAATGATGGCATTCCGACAGCTTGTGCCAGATTGAGTAACTGCAAGCTTTACCGCTGAACCTAATATATTGATATCCTGAACATCTTGTTGTGCTACTAAAGGGGCTATACTATATGCTTCTACTTGAAATATATCGCCCTGCTTAGATAATTCAAGCACTTTGACTGAAGTTGAGCTAATATCAACTCCTATTAGTTTTGGTGGTTTTTTGCTAATAATTGACCACATTCTATTTCGTTATCATCTATTTAAAGATTACGTTTAAAATTCAAATAATACTAATTTTCATATCTTTAAGATAATTTATCAATATAAATTCAAAAAATTTTTTATATTGGTTCTTATATAGTTCTTATAATATATCATCAGCATCATAAAATATTTTCTTTATTATCAAACATGATCTTATACTTACTCATGATTAACTCATACATATAGCAAATTACACAAAATGAACAACATAATAACCATTAGGTGATTCAGGGCAAAATCTCTTTATAAAATTAATTAATATAAGATAATTTGGAATCTATAATAATAATTTTCTATAAAATTCACTAGGATTATAAATTAATTGGTATCAAAAAATTTCATATATTAAATTTTTTAAATAATTAATCATCGATGATATTAACATATCCGTAGTTAGCAGAACCCTGATCTAATCTCAGAAGAAGGTGAGAACATTATCGAAAAACCAACCTTATTACTATTCTTTGCCAAAATTTATAATATTAACAGTTCTTTAATCACATAAACATAGCGCATAACCCATCGATATAACTGATAAATTTTATCTTTTCTAGAACCGTATGATTAACAAATTCAAGCACAAAAATTTTAGCGGATGTCAGATTAAAATTTTTTTGAAAACTTCTTCATGAAATTATACTAATATCAAGGTACCCCAGATTGCTACTGGGCAATATCAGTGATGATTTCTTGTTAAAAGATATGGAAATTTTATCGACTAATTATTACTCGGCAATATTCCTGTGTTTGCTGAAGGCATGCACCATATCATCCGGCAAATCGTTAGTGCT
>QLAH01000609.1_pt1 | contig 15774 bp, 30 predicted proteins | sample 4693081 | NCBI WGS metagenome assembly QLAH01 (sample SAMN09425401, study PRJNA476045) | Lake water metagenome, whole genome shotgun sequencing project.
CCCCAAAACCCCAAAACCCCTACACGTTTTTATCTCTATTCATGATTTTATAATAATTTGAGATTACCAATAATGCTAAGCTCTCTTAAAAACATAGGTTTAAAGGAAGTCAAAGGCATGAAAGAAGTCTTTTGGAAGTATTTTTTACCATCAATATATCATGAATTATAGTCACTCTACTTATACTAGTATCACTGACACCTTTAAAAAGACAGTGGAATCCTATAACTACAAAGGAGTTCTGCTTAACATTGTTGAGAATCAACAGACATTTATGCGATCATTAGGCGATGAAACAGACATAGGTAAGAAATTAATATTTGTTTAAATAATCTATAAGTGCAGAAGGAGATGTACTAATTCTAGGATAAAAATAGGCAGAATTTAGTGCTAAGACCTGAAGGCACAGCTGTTGCTATGAGGTTTGTGCTGAGTGAACAAGAACTTATGCATAATATTACCAAACAACCAGCTAAGCTGTGGTATTATGGTCCTATGTTCAGATATGAGAGACCTTAAGCTGGAAGGATGAGGTAATTCTACTAGTTTGGAATAGAAAGAATTGGAGGCTCTAAACTGACAAGTTAAAAAGGCAACGATAGTAAAATAGCAGCCTTAGAAGCAGATTTTGAAGTTATCAACTGTGCAGTAGAATGTCTCTCTCGCTCTTTCTTAGAGGAAGGTCTAAAACCAAAAGTAATTTTTACACTTTATTATTCTTAGGTGATCATAAACAATCTAGGAACCAATGATAACTTGAAAGCATATAATGAAGAGCTTAAAGTATATTTCTCAAAGCATGCAGAGTAACTATCAGCTTAGAGTTAGAAAAGACACACTTCAAATGCTTTAAGGATACTAGATTCTAAAGAACCACAAGATCAATAAATCATCAAAGATGCACCTCTCATTCATAATTTTTTGCCTGAAGAAAACTAAACCTACTTCAAAGAATTACTCTCTTGTAAGAATATCATTCTTATATTCTTTTTCTAGTATTGGACCAATCAGGCATATAATATCAGAGTGATCCTAGATTAGTGCGTGGCCTAGATTACTATAACGGAGTATGTTTTGAGATAAAGTTAGAAGGAGATCCCAAGCTGCTTGAAGTGTTAGGTGAATCCTAGAACACAGTATTAGCTGGTGGCAGATATGATAAACTTGCTAATTAGCTAGGATTGGATGATAAATAGACTATGCAGTCTATTGGTTGGGCTGCTGGAATAGATAGACTTGCCTTGATTAAAGAAAAATTCAAATAAATCAAGAGTACTGATGATGTGGAAAAAGATGGTAAAAGGAAAGATGTTCCTAGAGACCCTAATTTGATCGGAATCACTTATATACTTGTAATAATACATTGTGTTTATCATATAAGGGTGCAGATGAGCATCATTTAGCACAAGAATTACGCTCTAAGTGTCTTGCACTGAGATAAGAACTTCGTAAATCAAATGAATATTTGAAAATAGAGATGGACATTAGAGAAGAAGCCTCCCTTAGAGATAAACTAGATGTGCTTATGAATAGTAGAGGTGCTTCCAAAGTTATACTTCTGGGATCTGATGAAATAAAAAACAATGAATACACATTGAAAGAGGAAGGATAGCAACCTAGGAAGGTGAAAATGCAGGAAATTGTGAGTGAGATAAATTCAAAGTGATGATTAAACAACCAATGCAATTAAGATTTAAGTTTGAATAAAATATATTAACTCCTACTCTCCCAAGGATTATAATATAAAATAAGAAAGACAGTAGCTATGGATCTACTTCTTAAGAAAGAAAAAGACCTAAATCGTGACGAGTACCTGTTGGCTCATGTGCTAAACATGTTCGGCATGAAGAAGGTCGGTGGTGAAAAGATTTAGAAAATCTTACAGAATGAAGATACAAAGTAAGTATTTTCCCTTCCTAAGAAGGATCTTTAGTAACGGTTAACCTTACCCTATTAAATAGGAATGCTTTTAAGGAATTCATGTCTCTTGGAACCTTCATGTTTGCTCTGTGGCAAAGCAGCGACAGCGTGACCTTCCAAACTGACGTTCCTACTGCTGACAAGCTCAAGAGAAAGGTGATTCTCATCGTGAAAGCGAGACAAGACAAAAATGTCGAGATCACTGATGCCAACATCAGCAGAGAAGTTATGATGATGGAGATCAACAGATCCATCCTTGAGAACCTTTACCTTATCTGTCAAGTAAGTCACTTTTCCCTGGACTTAATGCTTAAATTCGCTTATAGGAGGTGTACATGCCAGTACTAGCCAACCCTCTTAACTAGATCGGGTGGTCTGACCTAGTATCTAAGGACCTCATGGACAAGTTCCACAACTTCCTAGCCCACACCTTTGTGACTCTTGGGCAAGTTGGTGGCAAGACTTGGCTCCCTCTCCCTCCTAATGATGTTACTTCCTCAGAGAAGACATCTAGCAAGGACAAGGCTCACATTCTGGAAGGTAAGTATCTTCAAACTTTGGAGGGCTTTTATTAATTTGAATTTCTTAGGCGCTATAATTACCTGGACCAAACAAATCAAGAATGTACTGAAGCAAGACCCAGAGAGCGCCCTCAAGGGAGACAAACATCCTGACCCCTTAACTGAGATTAAGTTCTGGAAAAACAAGTCTGACAACCTGAACGCTATCTGCGACCAACTTTCCTCAGACAAAATCAAGAAAGTGCTTAAATTCCTAGAACAAAACAAATCTACCTACACTGGACCTTTCTCTAAACTCCAAAAAGAAGTCCAAACTGCCAGACAAGAAGCTAATGAAAACCATAAGTACTTGACTACCTTAACTGACTTGTTCAACCAGTTGACCGACACAGGCAAGGACTTCACCGAAATCCCAGACCTGTTCGTACCCATCATGCACGTAATCCTCCTGATCTGGAAATACTCCCCCAGCTACAACACCCCCTCCCGCCTGGTCGTGCTGATCCGTGAGATCTGCAGCGCCATCATCAACCAGTGCCGCAACTACATTGACGGTGATAAGATCTTCGCATTCATCAAGAATGAGGAGCCTAAGGAGGCACATGATAAACTCACATTGGCTCTGGAGGTGTGCTCTAAGTTCAAGGATGCTTATTTTGAGTATAAGGGCAAGGCTCAGAATTAGTGGAAAATTACCACTAATGCTTTGTTTGTTAGGCTTGATTCATTCTCTGAAAGATGCTAAGACATCATGCACTTAACCAGCACTATCATCCAGTTCAACAAGCTTCAAAAGATAGAAATCGGAAACACCAAGGGCAAGCAGCTGACCGCTTCAGTGATCGCCATCCACGAGGAATTCAACAAAGCAGTTGAGGAGTTCATGACCGTGCCCTACGACATCATGGACATCGAGAAGCGCCAGTTTGACGACGACTTCTACAAGTTCAGATGCAGAATCAAGGAACTCGAGAGACGTCTGGCCTCCATTCTCACTCAGAGTTTTGATGATAGTGACACAATCATTGGCAAATTCAAGTTACTTGACTCATTCGAGGGTCTGCTGAATAGACCTATAATATAGGATGAGCTGGAAAAGAAGCACATAACATTGCTGGAACTATACAAACAAGATCTCAAGACTGTATAGTAAATATTCCTAGAAGGCAAAGCACTAGTAGATAGGATAGATGAGAGAGCTCCTATCCCTAATAATTTGCCACCCATAGCTGGATCTCTTAACTGGACTAATGGACTATATGAGAGAATCAAGGAACCTATGGAAAGATTAACTTCACTTTCTTAATCCATTTAAGATAGAGAAGAGTACAAAGATGTGTAGAAACTATACGCTTCTATCTGCAAGAACCTTAGAGAATTCGAGGACCTTAAGATTAAACAATGGGAGCAAGGTGTGGAAGAATCAACTGAAGATAAACTTAACCAATTCCTATTAACTAGAGAAGAGTCTGAGACTGTTGTTGAAGGATTCTTGAAAGTTAACTTCGATCCTGTCCTTGTGAGACTGTTGAGAGAAGTCAAGTATCTAAGTCTACTAGGCATTGATGTGCCTGAGAGAGCCTCAGTTCTATATAAGAAGGTGAATGTCTACAGAAGCTAGACTGGAAACCTTGAGATTATCGTTAACATGTACAATGAGATCCTTGCAACTCTCCTGCCAGTTGAGAAACCCCTCTTAGCTGATAGAATTGAGAGAATCAATAAGTCTCTGCAACCTGGAATCGAACAACTCAAGTGGAACTCACCTAACATTGATCCCTTCATTAAGGAGTGCATGCTCATCGTTAAGGACGTTGACGAACTTGTAAAGAAAATGAAGGAAAATGTGAAGAAAATGCAAGAAATGATGGCTAAATGGGAGAAATCACTTTTCGAAAGAAAGAACAAACCCATGCTTCCAGATGATCTTGAACAAACTCATCAGTCAACTGTGATGCCTAGAATCGAAGAAATCAAAAACAACGGTAAAGAAATCCACAGACTTATGAAAGATACATTCGATAGTATCAAACCTGATAAGAAGGCTCCTACTTGGCTAGCTTATGTTGACTACGTTAACGGTTTAGTTATTGATGGTATTACTAAGGGTATTATCGGTTCTATGAATTACTTATCTGACTAAATTAACATTCATTACAATAAGCACCATTAATTACCTCCCATGTTCGACATCAAAGTTGACTTGAGAGATAGAGAGGTGAGATTCGATCCTCCTATTGAAAGCACTGCCAGAGGTAACGGTATCCGTGATATCATTATGAAGATAGTCAATGACTTCATTTCACTTGCAATCTCCATGCAAAGACTTGATACCCAGAGTGGAGGAGATTTCTTGGTTGAAATCAAGGACTAGTTCGACATCTTCGGTGCCTTGCAAGTCATTAACTCTCATCTCTAAGAGATTGAGGAAGCAACTTTTGGCTTCATTATGCAATACAAGGAGCAAGAGTTCCTTTGGAAAGAAACTTTGCAATCTAACTTTGCAGCTTTCCTTGAACAAGGTGATGATCCAAGAGAGAAAATTCACAAAAAGGTGAATGCTGATGGTGAGGAAGAAGAAGATGAGACCTTCAAATGGATGGCTGATAGAATCCTCAATGGTGTGCAAACCAAGAAACCCAACCTTGAGCTATTCGATGAGAAGATTACCTTCTTGACAAAGGTAAAGCATTAGATCTCAGAAATGAAGACTACCATTGATATTGGCTGGTTGAGAGTGAACTCTACTCCTTTGATCAGAGAACTTCAAAAGACTGTGACTGAATGGATTGATGCCTATACTCACTTCTTGCTCTCTAACACCATGAAGGAGATTGGAAACATCCAAAGATTTATTGATGAAGTTCAGTCTGGTATCAAAGTGCTACCTGAAGGATCAGAGACTAAGAAAGAAAAGGAACTTCTCATGTAAGTCATGACTCACTTGAGAGATGTTAAGATGATCAAAGATAGAACTCTTGATGAAATCGAGCCAATGAAGCAAACAATCATGTTGCTTAAAAAGCATCAAGTCAAGATGGACGAAGACTTCCTAGTCAAGCTAGAAAACTCAAAGACTCACCTCGTTGAAGTCAGTGAGAAAGCACTTGGACCAGTCAAGGAAGCTATTCTCCCACTGTAAAATCAGGAAGCTGGAAATATCAAGAAGCAACTTAGTGACTTCGCAAAAAGAGTTAATGAATTCAGAGTTAAGTTCCAATCTCACTGTCCTTACCATATTGAAGAATCCTCTCCTGACATCATTGACAATGCTTACAGAGTAATCAGTCAATTCTATGATGAAACTTGTGAGATTGAAGAAGAAGCTAAGAAGCTCAACAATCTTGAAACCCTTTTCGATTTGCAGAAATCTTCTTACAAACAACTCAAGGATTGCAAGAATGAACTCGTTTCACTTAAGTATATGTGGGATCTCATTTCTCTCATTGATTTACAATTTGAGGCCTGGAAATCAACCCTTTGGGACAAGATCAACACTGATACTCTCCTTCAGTTGATCAAGGAGATGCAGACAAAGCAAACCAATCCTCAACAACCTTAGAACAAGGACATTAAATCGTGGAAAGCATTTACATCACTCAATGACAGAGTCAAGAACATGAACAGTGACTTGCCATTGATCGATATGTTGCACTCAAAGGATATGTCAGACAGACATTGGAAAAAGCTGATGAAGTTCACTGGCAAGACCATTAATTACAACTCACCCAACTTCTGCTTAGATGATCTTTGCAAACTCCAGCTTTTCAAGTACAACGAAGAAATTACAGAACTCGTTGACGGTGCTGCTAAAGAAGCCAAAATGGAAGGCAAACTTATTGTCATCGAAAGAATTTGGGAGGAACAGAAATTCGAATTCAAGGATTACAAGGACACTGCTATTCTTGGAGGACTTGATGAAATCGTTGAATTCGTAGAAACCCACTCTATGGAGCTGATGGGTATGCTTTCTTCAAAGGATGTTGAAGAATTCAAGACAAAGGTGCTACACTGGCAGAAAACTCTAAAGACTGTTGATTCAGTCATCTAAATTTGGGTTAAAGTGCAAAAGAACTGGCAAAGACTTGAACCAATCTTCTTGGCTTCAGAAGATATCAGAGCTCAACTCCCAGATGACACCAAGCGTTTCGAAAAGATTGATATTGAATGGAAAGATATGATGAGAGAAGCATATGAAGACCCAGGTGTTATTGTTGCTGCTACTTATGAAGGCAGAGAAGAGCTACTTAACAACTTCTTCTCAGAAATTGAACTTTGCGAGAAAGCACTGAATGAATATCTTGAGTAAAAGAAAAAGATCTTCCCTAGATTCTATTTCGTTTCCAATCAAGCTCTCCTTGATATCTTGTCAAATGGTAACAATCCCGAAAAGGTAGATGAGTATCTTGGTGATTGCTTCGATGGCATGAAAGGCCTTGACTTTATTAAGGGTGATGGTGAGCCAGTCCCTGCCAAAAGAGCAAAGGGTATGTGGTCTAAAGAAAAGGAGTATGTTCCCTTCGGTGAACCATTCGTAATTCAAGGAGCAGTCGAAAACTATCTCTGCGATCTTGAAAGAAAGATGCAAGTCACTCTTAGAGATATCTTAGACACTGCTAAAGGAACTGCTGAGGATTGGGAAATCTCAAAGAAGAGACATGAATGGCTTGAAGATTACTGCGCACAGATTTCATTGCTCGCCACTTAGATCATTTGGACCGATGGTGTTGCTAGAGCTTTCGATGAGCTCGAAGGTGGTTCTGAAGGTGCCATGAAAGACTATTTCACTACTATTCTACTTGGTATCAAGAATCTTATTGAGAGAGTTAGACATGATCTTTCCTCTGAACTCAGAATCAAAATTATTACCATCATTACCATTGATGTGCACGAAAGAGATGTCGTTGAAGCATTCGTAAACAAAAGAATTCAAGATGCTGGCTCTTTCGCTTGGTAATCTCAACTTAAATTCTACTGGGAGATGAAAGCAAACGCTAAGAATGATGATAAGAAAACTTGTGTTGCTAGAATTTGCGATTGGATGACTTTCTACAACTATGAATATGTTGGAAACTGCGGTAGATTGGTTATTACTCCTCTTACTGATAGATGCTATATTACCCTTACTCAAGCACTTAACTTAACAATGGGAGGTGCTCCAGCTGGCCCTGCTGGTACTGGTAAAACTGAAACAACTAAGGATCTTGGAAGAGCTCTTGGTCTTCAAGTTGTCGTGTTCAACTGCTCAGATCAAATGAATTATCAATCTATGGCTTAAATCTTTATGGGTCTTGCCTAAACCGGATCTTGGGGATGTTTCGATGAGTTCAATAGAATTTCTATTGAAGTGCTTTCTGTGATCTCAACTCAGGTTAAATATGTTCTCGATGCTCTTAAGGAAATGAAACACAACCCTGCAAAGAATATGTTCAACTTCCAAGACGAAGAAATCCAGCTCAAAATCACTGTCGGATTCTTCATTACCATGAATCCAGGTTATGCTGGAAGAACTGAGCTTCCCGAAAACTTGAAAGCTCTCTTCAGAAGTTGCGCTATGGTCGTTCCTGATATTGTGCTTATTTGTGAAAACATGCTTATGTCTGAAGGTTTCACTTCAGCTAAAGAACTATCCAAGAAGTTTATGACACTCTATGATCTTGCCAAGTCACTTCTTTCTAAGCAAATCCATTATGATTGGGGTCTTAGAGCCGTCAAGTCTGTGCTCAGACAAGCTGGTAAACTGAAGCGTGCTGATCCTGATATCAGTGAAGATCCTATTCTCATGAGAGCCTTGAGAGATTTCAACTGGCCTAAGATTGTAGTGGATGATAGAAACATTTTCTTGGGACTTATCAAGGATCTTTTCCCAGGTATTGATGCTGAGTCAAAGGTCAATCCTGAACTCAATAAATCAGTTTCAAAGGTAGCCAAAAAGGCTGGACTTCAAGCAGAAGAAGGTTTCGTTCTTAAGTGCGTCCAATTGGCTGAAATTCTTGAAGTGCGTCATTGCTGCTTTATTATTGGAAACCCAGGATGTGGTAAAACTGCAATCTGGAAAACACTTGCAGCTTCATTCTGCAGTCAAGGCTTTGAAACAATCTATGATATTGCCGATCCTAAGGCTGTTACATCTGATGAGCTTTTCGGATGCATGAATCCTAAAACCAAGGAATGGAAAGATGGAGTCTTGTCTGTGATCATGAGAGACATGAACAAAAACAATGGAAACTACAAGCCTACACAATTCTACAAGTGGATTATTCTTGATGGTGATGTTGATCCCGAGTGGATTGAATCCCTCAACACTGTCATGGACGATAACAAGGTGCTTACTCTTGTGTCTCAAGAAAGAATTCCCTTGACTCCTGAAATGAGACTATTGCTCGAAGTTGCCAATCTTAAGAATGCAACTCCCGCTACAGTATCCAGAGGAGGAGTACTCTTCATCAACGATTCAGATGTTGGCTGGAAACCATACTTCGAATCTTGGATGTCTCAGTTCAAGCAAACTCCAGGAGATAACTCCAAGAAGAGCGATGAGAATGCCATTAACGTCTTTACTCTATCTCTTGCTCAGTATTTGAGCGACTCATTCCTTGATGATCTAAAGGGTAAAGAAAAGATTGCTCCTATTTGCGATATGGCTCAAATCTAAACTCTTACTTGCATCATTGATGCTCTCTACTCAAAGAAAGAATATGTTGATCATATTAAGACTCTTAGAGAATAGCAAAAGGATGAAGAAATCAAGACTATCTATGAAGCTTATTTCATCTTTGCAGTCATGTGGTCATTTGGTGCTCCTTTAACTGAAGACAAGATTTCATTCAACAACATAATGAAGAGTGTCTCAAAGATTAAGTTCCCTGAAATCGGTCAATGTTTCGATTACTACTATGATCCATTCAGCATGCAATGGGTTCACTGGATGAACAAGGTTACCAAGTACGAGCCAGGTGATGGCCTTTTCCTTAACATTGTCGTACCCACTGCAGAAACCACAAGACAGAGATTCATTCTTGATATGCACGTTAAGGCCAAGAAGGGTGTCCTTTATGTTGGTTCAGCTGGTACTGGAAAGACCACAATCATTAAGGATTTCTTCTCTACTCTTGATAAGGATGTTGTCATTAATGCCTCTATTAACTTCAACAGTTACACTGACTCTAAAGCCCTTTAAGTCGTTATTGAATCAAATGTTGATAAGAGAGCTGGTAAGACCTATGGTCCTCCACCAACAAAAACTTTAATCTATTTCATGGATGATCTTAACATGCCCTACGTCGATAAGTATGGAACTCAATCACCTATCTGTCTGATTAGACAAATAATTGACTACGGTATTATCTATGATAGAGATCATCTTGAAGAAAAGAAGCTTCTCGTTGATTGTATGTTTGCTGCTTGCATGAACCCTAAGTCTGGTTCTTTCATCATCGATCTGAGACTTTCAAGGCATTTCTCACTTTTCTCTTGCTTGACTGCTGAGAAGGAAATCCTCAATACCATTTACATCCAAATTCTTGATGCTCATCTTTGCACTTTTGATCCTCAATGTGCATCTCTTACCCCAAGAATTATTGCTGCTACTATGAGTGTGTTCTTGAATATTGCTACTTCACCTCAATACATGCCCACAGCTAAGAAATTCCATTATCAGTTCAACTTGAGAGATTTCTCTAAGATTGTCCAAAATGTTATGCTCGCTCAACCAGCTCATTACAGAGGAAACGCTCTTGGACTAGTTAGAATGTGGGTACATGAATGCATGAGAGTATTCCATGATAGACTCATTTTCGAAGAAGACAGAGACACTTTCATGATATTCATCAGAAACGCTCTTAGAGAGTTTGAGTTCAAGGAAGAAGCTATCCTTGAACAGCCTTTGATTTACACTTCATTCATATCTGCTGCTGAAGGTCATGATAAAACATATCTTCCCATTAGAGATATTGCTCATCTTAAACATGTTCTAGAAAACAAGCTTTCCGAATATAATGAGCAAGTTTCAACCATGAATCTTGTGCTTTTCGAGCAGGCTATGGAGCACATCTGCAGAATTGCCAGAATTATTGATTTGCCTGTGGGTAATGCTCTACTTGTCGGAGTCGGTGGTTCAGGTAAACAATCACTTTCAAAGCTCTCTGCATTCATCCTTGGATATGATGTGATCAGAATCGTTGTGACAACCAGCTACAACTTGGTAGATCTTAAGGCTGATATTCAGAACATGTATCTTAAGGCTGGAGTTACAGGCTCTTAACTACTCTTTATCCTTACTGATTCTTAAATTACTGATGATAAATTCTTGGTATACATCAATGATATCTTGTCTTCAGGTTGGATCCCTGAACTATTCGCTAAGGACGAGCTTGATGGAATTCTTGGAAAAGTCAGAGCTGAGGCTAAAAATGCAGGATACCTTGATACTCCTGATCAACTATTCGACTTCTTCCTTGATAAAGCAAGAAAGAATCTTCATTTAGCTCTTTGCTTCTCACCAGTAGGAGACGCATTCAGATTCAGAGCAAGAAAGTTCCCAGGTATCATCAATTGTACCTCAATGGATTGGTTCCACGAATGGCCAAAGGATGCACTTATCGATGTGGCCACTAGATTCCTTAAGGACATTGAACTACCTTAAGATGAACTTAGAGATTCAATTGCACTCCATATGGCTGAGGTGCATCTCTCTATTGCTGAAGCTAATAACAACTTCCTCAAGATGGAGAGAAGATTCAACTACACAACTCCTACTTCTTATCTCGAACTCATCAGTTTCTACAAACTTTTACTAGACAAGAAGAGAGATAAGATCTCAGATCAAATTAACAGACTTGAAATTGGTCTCTAAACTATGAAGTCTACCACTGAGCAAGTAGAAGGTCTACAAAAGTTGCTCGAAGTTAAGATGGTTGATGTGGAAAAAGAAAAAGAAAAGACCAATGAGCTTATTGAGATAGTCGGAAGAGAGTCTCTTGATGCTGAAAAAGAACAAGACTTGGCTAAAATCCAAGAGGATGAGACTACCATGCTTGCTAACTAGGCTGATAACGAGAAAGCTAAGGCTAATAAGGAACTTGAAGAAGCCGTTCCTGCTATGAAGGCCGCCGAGGATGCCGTCGCTTGCCTTGATAAGAAATCTATTCAAGAACTTAAATCCCTGGCCAGTCCTCCTCCTGCCGTGTTTGATGTGTCCAAGGCTGTACTGTTGCTCAGAGGAGAAAAGAAGAACTTCGCTTGGGCTAATGCCTAGAAGATGATGAACAACCCTCAAAAGTTCATTGAAGATATTCAAGCTTTCGATGCTACAAGCATTGATCAATGGATTCTTGACTAGCTCGCTCCTATCATCAAGACCGAACATTTCACCTTTGAAATCATGAAGGGTAAATCCCTTGCTGCTGCTTATCTATGTAAATGGATCTGTAACGTCGTCATTTACAACTCAATCTATAAGAAGGTCAAGCCTCTCATGGATACTGCTGAAGCTGCAGAGAATCTTGCTAATGAAAAGAAAGCTCAACTTGCTGTCGTGCTCGAAAGAGTTAGATAGATCAATGAGAAAGTAGATGCCCTAAAGTAAAAGCTATTCGAAGCTGAAGACGCCAAGCGTAGAGTGGAAGAAGAAGCCCAATCTCTCCAAGATCAGCTCAACCTAGCCAACCGTCTAACCGGCGGTCTCGCTGATGAAAACAAACGTTGGGGAGAAAATGTCCAAACTTACAAGCACGAACGTGTGACTATGATTGGTAACGCCCTAGTGTCCGCAGCTTTCGTCTCCTATATCGGACCTTTCTCCTTCACTTTCAGACAGACACTGTGGAGAGACACTTGGATTCCAGACATTGTCACTAAAAAGATTCCTTTCACTGAAGGTGTAGATCCCTTGAAGGTGCTGGCTAATGATGCTGATCAAGCTAAGTGGAAAACCGAAGGACTACCTGCTGATAGAGTGTCCCTTGAGAATGCCTCAGTTATTGTGTCTTGCAAGAGATACCCTCTCATGATCGATCCCTAACTCCAAGGTCAAAAGTGGATCCGTGGCAAAGAAGGTAATGAACTCTAAGTAATCCAGCTCTCTCAAAGAGGTTGGCTTAAGAAGGTAGAAATGGCAGTAACCAATGGCTCCGTGCTTATGGTAGAATCCCTAGGTTAAGAAATAGACGCAGTCTTAGATCCCCTCCTTTCCAGGCAATTCGTGAAGAAAGGCAAGATCTTCACAGTTAAGCTAGGCTCTGAAGACGTAGAAATCTCCCCAACCTTCAAATTATACCTGCAAACTAAGCTGTACAACCCTCACTACAAGCCTGAAACTGCCGCACAGTGCACCATCATCAACTTCATCGTCACTGAGGGCGGTCTTGAAGATCAGCTGCTGGCCATGGTGGTCAGAGTGGAGAAGCCTGATTTGGAACAGACTAAGGAAGAGCTTGTGAACAAGCAGAATGCTTTCTAGATACAGCTGGCTAAGCTCGAGGATGATCTTTTGAAGAATTTATCTGATGCTGATCCTGCTACTATCCTCTAAAACAAAGAACTGATTGAATCCCTGGAAGTAACGAAGAAGACCTCCACTGAGATCCAGAGACAGCAAGCCGAAGCCAAAGAAACAGAAATCAAGATCAACTTCCTCAGAGAAGTCTACAGACGCGTCGCCACTGAAGGCGCTATGCTCTACTTCTTGCTCATTCAACTCTGCATCGTAGACCATATGTATCAGTACTCTCTGTCTTCATTCCAATTCTTCTTCTTCAACGCCATCGAAAAGACAGCAGAATTCGAAGAAGAAGAGCCACGAGTCCTCGCGTTAAGAGAAATGATCAGGATAACCATCTACCAGTGGGTGAGCAGGGGGCTGTTTGAGAAACACAAGCAGATCTTCTTGTGCTAGCTCACCTTCAGGCTCATGCAGAAGCATATCATTGAGGTTGACTATACGCCTCAGTAGATGAGCTTCTTATTGAGATGCCCAACAAAGACAGATGTAGTGAACCCCTTGAAAGAGTGGCTACCAGATCTGGCCTGGTACTCCATCCAGAGACTCATTGAAATCGAAGGTTTCGAGCAGTTCGCACAAAATGTTGAAAAAGAAGCTCCTACTAGATTCAAGGAATGGTACAATGAACTGACCCCAGAAATTGAAAGACTGCCTCTAGACTGGAAGAAACTAGAGCAGATGCCTTTCCAGAAACTCTTAGTCATCAGGTGCCTGCGTCCCGATAGAATCACCACCGCCCTCGACAACTTCATCAGACGCACTCTCACCAATGGAGACAGCTTCGTGGACTGCGACTCAACAAGCAGTTTCTTCCAGGTGCTGAACTCAGCGTACTTGGATTCAAGCACTACCACACCCATATTCTTCATATTGTCCCCTGGTGCTAACCCTGTTAAGGATGTTGAACTCCTTGCTAAGAAGAATGGTATTGATCCTAACAAGTAGCTACACACCGTCGCCCTCGGCCAAGGTCAAGACATCGTAGCCATGAACAAGTTAGAAATCGCGCACAAGGAAGGTCACTGGGTCATGCTCCAGAACATCCACTTGATGCCCAGATTCCTGATAGAGTTAGAAAAGAAGTTAGATATTTACGCTATTGAAGGTTCTGCCAACAACTTCAGACTCTACCTTTCATCAGACCCTAGTAATGAAATACCCATTGGTCTCCTTGAGAGATCTATTAAGCTCACTAATGAGCCACCTCAAGGGTTGAAGCAAAATATGAAGAGAGCGTTCACGTTCTTCAATAAGGAGGAAATTGAGGATAAGGATCCTAAGATCAAGACAATTCTATTCGCACTGTGCTATTTCCATACTGTGATGATAGAGAGGAGAAAGTTTGGACCTAAAGGGTGGAACATGCATTATCCCTTCAACATGGGAGATCTCAGAGATTCAGCTATTGTACTTTAAAACTACATGGAACAGAATGCAGCAAGTGGAAAGATACCTTGGGATGATCTCAGATACATCTTCGGTGAAATCATGTACGGTGGTCACATCGTCGACGATTGGGACAGAAGATTCTGCAGTGCCTATCTTGAAAATCTCATGCAAGATAGTTTGTTGGATGAGGCTGAACTCTTCCCCTTCATAGAAGGCAAAAACATTACCTTCAAATGCCCACCTCCTCTATCCTATGAGAAGTACATTGAATATCTCGAAACTGAGGTACCTCCCGAAACACCTCTAGCTTTCGGTATGAACCCTAATGCTGAAATCGATTTCAGAACTAATCAATGTGTTGTGCTTTTCAGAATATTAGTGGAACTCTAACCTAAAGACACTGGAAGTGCTGGAGAAGGTACTGGTGGTACTAAACAAGAAAAGATCTAGGAATTCATGCACAGAGTCAACGATGAACTACAGTTAGATCAGAATAAACTCAACATTGATGATATTGCTTCAAAGATGACTGATGATAGAGGTCCTTACCAGAATGTGTTCCTACAGGAATGCGAGGTCATGAACGTACTCATCAATGAAATCCTCAGATCTCTACAAGAAATTGAACTTTCATTCAAGGGAGAGCTGACAATGACCGAAAAGATGGAGCAGTTGATGGACGCCATCTTCCTAGACAAGATCCCTGCCACTTGGGCCAAGCTAGCCTTCCCCAGTATCAGAGGTCTCGGTTCATGGTTAGATAACCTGAAGCACAGACTAGATCAACTTAACATGTGGAAAGAAGACCCCTCCAAGGTGCCCACTGTTATCTTCCTTAACAGACTGTTCAATCCTCAGTCTTTCCTGACTGCTATCAAGCAAGTATATGCCAGAGAAAGACAACAAGAACTCAATAGACTTTACATCTAGACTGAAATCCTTAAGAAACTCTATTGGGAGGCTGATCTACCACCTGTCAAAGAAGGTGCTTACATTTTTGGTTTCCATGTAGAAGGAGCAAGATGGGAGCCATCAGTAGGTCAACTAGAAGAAAGTTTGCCCAAGAAGCAATTCAGTGTCGTCCCTGTGGTTAACTGCAGAGCTGCCATGATCAACCCTGACGGCAAAGAAGAAAAGGGTGTCTATCAATGCCCCGTGTACAAGACTGAGACCAGAGGTGCCACCTATGTGTTCACTGCTCAGCTTAAGACAAAGGCTCCACCTCAAAAATGGATCCTAGCAGGAGTCGCAATCATTCTCGATGTTGAAGGTGTCGCCGATGCCTATGCTCCAGGCAAAGAAGTTGGACTTACATGAGCCACTCTTACTTAACTCAAATTATATAAACTTTCATACCTATATTTCTCTATTTCTCTTTTGAGCTATGCTTTAAGTTCAATATTGTCTCTTAATCTTCACTTATGGGGTTTTGGGGTTTTGGGG
>QLAH01000611.1_pt1 | contig 15726 bp, 15 predicted proteins | sample 4693081 | NCBI WGS metagenome assembly QLAH01 (sample SAMN09425401, study PRJNA476045) | Lake water metagenome, whole genome shotgun sequencing project.
CGGGCGAGGAGCGCGCCCATGGAATGCGTGACGATCGACCACGGCTGCTTATCCGCCTGTTTGCGGCGAAACTCGGCCCAGTCCTGCACGAACCGAGGCGCCGAAACGTCGAGGTCGCGATTGAACGGGAAGTCATAGAGCACGACGCCGTAACCTGCCTGTTCGAGCAGCGGCACCATGTGCACGAACGACTCCGACGACGAGTTCATGCCGTGGATCAGGCAAACCGTCGGGCGTTTCGGCGAGCTGGAACAGGATGCGGTCGGGGATCGCTGCGGCTTCGTGGACGATCCACAAGGGGCAGGCGCCGCCGAAGCGCGCGAATTGCAGCCGCGTCGCGCTGTGCCGCTTGGTGATATTGCCCGCCATGTCGACACGGCAGAAGAACATCGGAATGCCGCGCGCGCCGGGGCGCTGGAGGGTCGAGAGGCGGTGGCAGGCCTGTTCGAAACTGACCCCATAGTCCATCCGCAGCCGGTCAATGTCGTGGCGCACTGCGCGCGCGCTGGCGCGGAAGGGGGCGTAAGGCATCAGCACCGCGCCCGCGGCATAGTTGGCGAGGCCGACGTGGAGGAGTTGGCGGGCTGCGGCAGTGCGGAGCGGACTGGTCTCGACTACCGCCGCAATCTCACGCGCCAGTGCCAGCGCGGCCAGTTGATGCGCCAGCTGAAAGCGGCGGCTTTCCGCGGGCTGCGACGGATCGATCACCAGCTGGCGCATCGTCGCGTCGAAATCGCGCAGACTTTGAGTCTGGGTATAGACGATCGAGATGCCGAGCTCGCGGTTCAGCGTCCTCAGCTCGTCGAGAATGGTGGCGCGGAGGCTGGCATCCACCATGGATACCGGCTCGTCCGCGACGATCATCTTGGGCCGCAGCAGCACCGCTCGCGCCACCATCACGCGCTGCCGCTGCCCGCCGCTCAGCTCGTGCGGAAACCGCCCCAGCGTATCCTGCGGGCGCAACCCGACGCGCTCCAGCGCATCCTCGATCAGCGCCTGCGCCTTGGCGTCGGTGTCGGCGAGCCGGAACCGCTTCACCGGCGTGGTCAGCACGTTGTCGATCCGGTAGAAAGGGTTGAACACCTCGAACGGATCCTGGAAGACCGGCTGCACTTCACGCCGGAACGCCCGCTTCTCGCTGGCGCTCATGGTCGCGATGTTCTTGCCGCGATACTCCACCGACCCTTCGGTGGGGTCGATGAACCCCAGCATCATCCGCGCCAGCGTCGTCTTGCCCGACCCGGATTCTCCGGCGACGGCGGTCATCGATGGCTCGCTGTCGGATAGCGTCAGCGTCACGTCGTCGAGCGCCGTGAATGATCCGTACCGCTTGGTGACGCCCTTCGCTTCGATCAGCGCGCTCATGCGTTCAGCTCCCGTCCGGCCCGCGCCGGCAGGGGCGGCAATTCACTCAGTCCTGGGTAAAGATGGCACGCGGCCGCCTGGCTTGGTGCCACCTCCTGCAGCTGCGGCGTCTCGCTGCGGCAGCGGTCGAACGCGAACGGGCAGCGCGGATTGAACGAGCATCCCGCCGGCAGGTTGACCAGCGGCGGCGGCAGGCCGGGGATACCGACCAGCGCCTGCTTCACCTCGATGCCCGGCAGGCTCTCCACCAGCAGCTTGGTGTAGGGGTGCTTCGGCGCTTCGATCATCTGCCGCACCGGCCCGATCTCGACGATCTTGCCGGCATACATCACGCCCACCGTATCGGCGAACTGCGCGATCAGCCCCATGTCGTGCCCGATCAGCACCACCGCGGCGCCAAGCCCGTCCTGCAGCCGCCCCAGCGTCTGCATCACCTGCCGCTGCACCACCACGTCGAGCGCCGAAGTAGGCTCGTCCGCAACGATGACCTTGGGGCTCAGCGAGGTGGCAATCGCCATCGCCGCGCGCTGCTTCATGCCGCCGCTCAGTTCGTGCGGATAGCGCCGCGCCACTTCGGGCGCCAGCCCCACCTGCTTGAGCAGCTGCTGCACCCGCGCATCAAGCTCCGGCCGCTTCAGGTTGGGCACATGCGCGACGATCGCGTCGATCATCTGCTCCTCGAGCCGCATCACCGGGTTGAGCGAACTCATCGCCCCCTGCGGCATCAGCGCGATATCGCGCAGCCGCACTTCGCGCAGGTCCTTGTCGGAGAGCTTCAGCAGGTCCTGCCCGTCGAGCTCGACGCTGCCCGAAACGATCCGCCCCGGCGCCCGCGTCAGCCGCATCAGCGCCGTCGCCATCGTGGTCTTGCCCGATCCGCTCTCGCCGATCAGCCCGAGCCGCTCGCCGGGCCTCAGCGAGAACGACACGTCGTTCACCGCCTTGGCGGGTCCCTTGCCGGTGTCGTAGTGGACGTTGAGGTCCTTCACCACGAGGATCGGCTTCTGTGTCATGTCGACGGCCATCAGCGCCTCGCCAGACGGGGGTTGGCGAACCGGTCGAACCCGACCGAGGTGAGGAACAGCCCGATGAAGATCAGCGCGATCATCACGATCGGCGGCCCCCACCACCACCAGTAGCCGCGCAGCACGGCGGACGACTGCTGGCTCCAGTAGATGGTGTTGCCCAGCGTCATCTCCTCGAGCGCGCCCAGACCCAGCGCCTCCAGCCCGATCACCGCGAGGATCGACCCCGACACGGTGCCGACGAAGCTCGCGACGATATACGGCATGATATTGGGCATCACCTCGCGGAACAGGATTTCCCACGGGCCTTCGCCGTTCACCCGGGCTACTTCCACATAGGCTTTTTCGCGGATCGACAGCACCTGTGCCCGTACCGTGCGGGCGGTGAACATCCAGCCCAGCGACGCCACCACCAGCGCCATCACGAAGGTGCTCATCCGGTCGATATTGCCCGCGATGATCACGAGGATGGCGATGGCCGGCACGGTCAGCAGCGAATCGGAGATCACCCGGATCACCGCATCGATCCAGCCGCCGAACTGCCCGGCGATCAGCCCGAGCACGGTGCCGAGCCCGACCCCGATGAAGCCAGCGATCAGCCCCATCTTCAGCGTGTTAGGCGTGGCGTAGATCAACAGCGCCCACATGTCCCGGCCCTGCGAGTCGGTGCCGAGCAGGTAGTCGTCCCCCGGCGGCCGCCGTGGCCGCACCGCGCCCACCTGGGCGTCTGTTGCGTCGGTGAAGAACGGCCCGATCAGCCCGAAAAGCACGACCGAGAGCAGGATGCCGAGGCCGACGATCAGCAGTGGACTGATCCGTCCCTGCTCGTAGTTGCGCCTGAGATTGGCCCAGAAGCGGTTCATCGCCGGATCCTCGGGTCAAGCAGCGGGTAAAGCAGGTCGACGATGAACAGCAGCACCGCCAGTGAGACGATGAGCATCAGCACCACACCCTGGATGACGAAATAGTCCTGTCCGCGGATGGCCACGTAAAGCAGCGAACCGAGGCCGGGATAGTTGAAGATCACCTCGACCAGCACCGCGCCCGACACCACCGAGCCGAGGCTCAGCGCCAGCGCCGTCACCTGTGCCAGGAGCGCGTTGCGCATGCCGTACCAGACGAAGATGCGGCGCGGATGCAGGCCCTTGGCCTCGGCAAACGTGATGTAGTCCTCACCCAGCACGTTGACCATCTGGCTGCGCATGCCGAGCGCCCAGAAGCCGACATTGCCCAGCACGATCGCCATGCACGGCAGGAATGCGTGTTCGAGTATGTCCCGGGTCGTGGCCCAGTCGAGCCGCATGATGCGCGTCGTGTCGACGCCGCCGGCGGGTGGAAACCACTTCAGCACCACCGCGAAGAAATAGATCAGGATGATCGCCAGCAGGTAGAACGGGATAGATGTCAGGACCATCAGGAACGGCACGAGGGACTTGATCCCGCGCCCCGCCGTCGGCCAGGCGAGCCGGGCGCCGAGCAGCGAGCCGACCGAGAAGGCGATCAGCGTCGCCACGGCCAGCAGCGTTACCGACCAGGGCAGCGCGTTGCCGATCATCGTCGATACCTTCTCGGGGAAGTTCGCGAACGATACCCCCAGGTCCAGCGTCAGCAGGTCGCCCCAGTAGTTGATGTATTGCTGCCAGATCGGCGCATCGAGGCCGTAGCGCGCCCGATAGGCCGCCGACACCGCCTGGATGTCGACATTGGACGCGCCGCCGCTGGTCTGCAGCCGCGCCAGCGCCGTCTGCACCGGATCGCCGGGCAGCAGCCGCGGAATGATGAAGTTGACGCTCACCGCCACGAACACCACCACCAGCAGCTGGCCGAAGCGCTTTGCGATATAGCGCACGATTTCTTTGTTCATCTGTTTTGTGTCCTACCCGCGTCTCCGGCAGGGGGCAGGTTGCACCTCCCCCCACAGCGCGCGTAACTCCCCCCTCCACCAGCTTCGCTGGTCCCCCTCCCCCGCAAGCGGGAGAGGTTACGATGTGGCACCATCTCGCCACAGGACATCCTCTCCCGCTTGCGGGGGAGGGGGACCGCCGGAGGCGGTGGAGGGGGGAGCAACACACACAAGGTTCGGACTTCTCCGTCCAATCACTAAGAAAATGCGGGCGGCGGGGAAGACGTCGCCGCCCGCTCGGTCGGGAGGACCGATTGCGTTATGCCGTTACTGCGCGCCGGTCGGCTGCAGCTTGTGGATCACCACGTTGAAGGCTTCCCACGGGGTGTACGGGGCCACGTACGGATCGGCAGCCGACGGCCAGCCGGTCCAGTAGGTGTTGTTGAAGGTCACCACGTGGAACTCTTCCAGCATGTCGATCTGCGGCAGGTCACGCAGCGCGATGTCCAGCGCCGCGACGGCGTTCTTCATGTATTCCGAATTAGGATCGGTGCTGGCCGGGACGGCGTCCATGGCATCGATCAGCGCGTCATATTCGGGGTTCATGTAGCGCGACGCCGCGATGGCGTTCGGGATGTTCTCCCCGAGCGGCCGCGCGAACTTGCTGTGGTAGTGCTGCAGCGTCTCCAGCGGCTCCGACAGCGAACCGCAATGCACGAAGATCATCGTGTCGAAATTGCCGCTCTGGATGTCGGGGAGCCAGGTGTCGTCGACCGGCGCCTGCACCGCGTCGAAGCCGGCATTCTTGAGCTGCTGCGTCAGCGGCGCGAGGATCGGCTGGATGAAGGCCGGGGTCCGCACGGTCACCTGCAGCGGCGTGCCGTCCTTGGCCCACAGGCCATTGGCGTCCTTGGCATAGCCAGACTTGGCCATGTATTCCTCGACCTTTGCCGGATCGGGATTGTCGAGGTCGTACTTGTCGAGCACCGCCTGCAGCGGGCTGCCTTCACCCAGCCACGTGCCGGCCATGTAGCCTGAGAACGCGAAGGTTACGGGCTTCTGGCTGCCCTCGTATCCAATGTCGTTCAGCGCGTCGCGATCGATGGCGAAGTTCATCGCGTAACGCAGGTTGACGTCGTTCCACGGCGCCTTCATCTGGTTGAACACCAGTGAATAGTCGCAGCCGTCGGGAGCGCCCCAGTTCGGGCCTTCGGGATTCCACGAGCTCAGCTTGTCGTTCTGTGCCCGCGCCGCCTCGAACGTGCCGATCAGCAGCTGACGGCCGCCGTCGATCTGGTTGGCGATGTGCAGTTGGCCCATCGCGTCATCCGAAGAGACCGGCACGAGGATGATGCGCTTGGGCGCCGGCAGGTCCTCGAAGCCGACCTTGGCTCCCCACCAGTCGTCGCGGCGATCGAAGATTTCCTGCTGGTTGGTCGAGAGCACGAGCTTATAGGCGCCCGTGCCCACCGGCCAGCCCTTGGCCAGGTCGTAGTTGGTGAAGGTCGTGATGTCCTGACCTTCCCAGATGTGCTTGGCGAGGACCGGGTAGTGGTTCTCGTGGCCAAGCGCGAGGAAGTCCCGCACAAAGCGCGGTGCCGACTTGTTGAAGTTGATCTTGAGGTTCAGCGCATCGACGACCTCGACGTCCTTCACCCATTCCTTGAACGAGGCCGAGCCGTTGATTTCCGGCGGCGCGTCGCGCAGCGTCTCGAGGGTGAACTTGACGTCCTCGGCAGTGAACTTCTGCCCGTCGCTCCATTCGACGCCGTCGCGCAGCTTGATCGTCGCCGACATGAAGTCGGCGGCGTTCTCGTAGCTTTCGGCCTGCCAGGGGATCAATTCGCCCGTGTTGAGGTTGGTGTAGAACAACCCCTCGTTGACGGTGATCTGCATCGCGTCGCGCTGATGCGTCACCGAGGTCAGGTAGGGATGCCAGTTCTCCACGTTGGCGAACTGTGCCGGCTGGTCGCCCCAGGGGGTCAGCACCAGCGTTTCGTTGCGCGGCATGTCGGCCACCTGCGCAATCGCAGTGGTCGCCATCAGTGAACCGGCCAGCAGCGCCATCGCGCCACCCGTCAACATCTTCTTCAGTCCAGCGTTCATTCGGATTTCCTCCTCCAGGATATCGTTCAGAAGTCGTTCATCTACGGTTCAGACAGGCCGCCCGATCGGGGCAGACGAGCTGACCGATCCTCACACCACCATCTTCTCGATGGCGTCCTTGCTCAGCCCGTGGCCGAAGCCCGGCTCGTCCGAGACGACGACGTAGCCGTCGACCGGCACCGCCATCCCCGGATAGTTGTTGGTCTCCTTGAGCGGCTGCCCGACGGCGCCGCCAACGAAGAACTCACCCCACTTCGACGCCGTCGAGGCGATGGTGAAGTGCTGCCCATAGGGCGTGTTCATGCCCGCATGGCAGTACATGTCGAGCCCCGCATACTCGGCGATCGACGCGATCTTCTGGCAGGCCGTGAAGCCCCCGACCCAGTGGATATCGGGCTGGAAGATGTCCGCGACGCGGTCCTTGGCGGCCTCGAAGAAGGTGTAGGGCGTGTACCAGTGCTCGCCGGTGGCGATGGTCTGCCACGGCAGCCGCTCGCGCAAAGCCTTGTGGCTGCTGTGATCTTCCGGGATCAGGCAGTCCTCGATCCACTTGAGGTTGAACGGCCGGAGCCGGTGCGCCAGCCGCACCGCGAACTCCACATCGAAAGCCATCCAGCAATCGAGCATCAGCTCGACATGCGGCCCGATCAGTTCGCGTGCCTTGCCGACGAAAGCTTCGTTCTTGTCGAGCGCATCGAGCCCGTCGGCCGTGCCGTAGGGGCAGGCGAGCTTCGTCGCCTTGAACCCCAGTTCCATGTGCCAGTCGGTGTCGTTGCCGGTGGCGTAGCAGAACTGCTTGTCCCGCGCCGCGCCGCCCGCCAGTTCGTATACCGGCAGCTTCAGCACCTTGCCCTTGAGGTCCCACAGCGCCAGGTCGATACCCGATACCGCGTACGAAGCGAGCCCCGACGCCGAGTATGGCGACACGATGCGCATCATCATGTCGTAGAGCTTCTCGGTCGCCAGCGCGTTCTCGCCCTCGAGCAGCGGCGCGATGTGGTCGTTGATGATCGACACCGTCGGCTGGCCGTAGCCCGTGGTGCCGAAGCCCCAACTGCCATCGTCGGCGGTCACGATCACGCCCACTGCCGGGAACTTGGCGTTCCAGCTGGCCCGCAGCGCCTTGTAGCGCGGATAGCGCGACATCGGGTTCGCCACCTCGGCATCCTTGGTCCACGGCGGCCGCCGCGCACTGCCCCGCTGCTTGGCTTCCTCGTAGGTGCCACCGGCAATCGGATTGGTGATGGTAAAGGCTTCGATGCTCTTGATCTTCAAGGTCAAATCTCCTCCGCCGTCAGGCGGCAATGCGGTAGTATTTGCGGGCGTTGTCACGGAAGAGGCCGGTGCGCTCACCCTCCGAGAACCCCTTGGTGATCACGTCGAAGGCGCGCCAGACCGTCACGAAGTCGGTGTATTGCTTGTCGACCGGGAAGTTGGAGGCGAACATCGCGCGCTCCGTCCCGAACGCCTCGAGGCTCTCGAGCACCAGCGGCCGGATGCTTTCCACGGTCCAGCCAGTGTCCAGCATGCCGAGGCCACTGATCTTGGCGACGATGTTGGGTCGCGCCGCGAGCGTCCGCATCCCCGCCTTCCACTGCTTCCAGCCGTTGAGGTCGCGGTCGGCCCACATGCCGGCGTGGTTGAGAACGATCAGCGTATCCGGTGCCTGCGCCGCGAGGGCCGCTGCGGTGTCCATCTGGTGCGGATAGAGCTGCAGGTCGAAGCTCAGGCCGCGCCGCCCCAGCTCACGCAGCCCTTCGAGGAACTGCGGCTCCGCCATCAGGTCGCGGCTCGTGTAGCTGCGCTTGGGGTCGGGATGCATGTTCACGACCTGCCGGATGCCCCTAAAGATCGGGAACGCCTGGTGCCGGTCGAGCAGCGCAGGAAAATCCTTCGAGCCGAGGTCGCCATTGCCGACGATCACCAGCGGCAGCTTGCCGGTATCGGCTACCGCCTGCAGCGTCTCGGTTTCCTTGATCGGATCGGTCGGGAACGCCTCGACATGCACCGCCCCGACGATCTCGAAGTCGTCGCGCCCCTCTTCGAGGTACTCGTCGATCAGGTAGGACCGGCAGATGGTGGCGCTCGCGCCGCCCGGGCCGGGCTTTTCGAAATGCGGGTAGATGCGGGTCCAGAGGTCCCACAGATGGATATGCGGATCGACGATCTGCAGCTTTGCCATGGCGCGCCTCAGTCCATCCGGAAGACGAGATTTACGGGCCACGACTTCGGCCGCGCGTCCTCATGGGTTTCCATGTGCGGCTCCATCCACTTCCACCACTTCAGCACCACCGGGTCGACACCCTCGGTCTGCGACGGGGCGCCGTCGGGCTTTTCGAGGTAGGCGAACAGCAGCAGGTCGTAGGCGTAGATCGAGTAGTTGGTGACGCCCTGGCTCTTCAGCAGCTCAACCATCTCGGGCCAGATCTCATCGTGCTTGCGCTTGTATTCGGCCTCCTGGCCGGGCTTCAGCTTCATCACCCATGCGGAACGGATCATCGTCTTCTCCCCTAAAATGCGGCCACGAGCGGCGGCGCGACGACGTCGCGCGGCGGCCAGGCCCCCACATATCCAAGGCGCTTGCTGACCTGCCCGCACGCCTCGTGCAGGCGCTTCACCAGCAGCCCCAGCTCGGCCCCGGGCATCTTGGGCGTCGGGCCCGAAACGCTGATCCCGCCCACCGGCCGGCCGATGCGGTCGAGGATCGGCACCCCGACGCAGAACACGCCCAGCACCAGTTCCTGGTCGTCGATCGAGTAGCCCCGCTCGCGGATGCGGCCCAGTTCGATGAGCAGCGCCGTCGCGTCAGTGATCGTATGCGCGGTGAACCGGGTCTTCGGGCCGTTCGCCACCCGCACCTGGTCGGTCTCGCTCATGAAGGCCAGCATCGCCTTGGCGCTGCCCCCGGCATAGAGCGGGCCGCGCGAACCGATGCGCCAGTCGAGCTGCATCCCCTCGTTGCCGCGCACCTTGTCGATGCACACGCAGGCGTCGCCGCTCAGCACGTTGACGTTGACGGTCTCACGCGTCACCTCGGCGATCGCCTCGCAGTAGGGCCGCGCCAGCCGCGGGAAGCCGACGCCGTCGAGTTGCAGGTCGGTGATCTCGAGCAGGCGGTATCCCAGTTGCCACGCGCCGTCGGCATTGCGCTCGACGACGTTCTCTTCGGCGAGTTCCAGCAGCAGGCGGTGCACCGAGCCGACCGGCAGGTCGAGCTGCTGGGCGATGCCACGCACGCCCAGCGCGCCCTTGCGGGCGAGCAGGTCAAGCACATGGATGGTCCGCCGCGGACTGGACAACCGGAAATTCCTCCCCTGGGCAGCGACTTTTGTCGTCTTGCCGTGCGTTCCATTGGCGGAACACGCTGTCCCACCAGTGAGAACCGGTGGGCTGCCCAAGTCAACGGGGAATGAGGGTGATAGCGGTAAATCGTTCGTAGGGAGGAACGATGTTCAGCTGGATGAACATACTTTGACTCCCGCAGGTTCGACCCGCGGGAGCTTCGATTCATGCAAAGGCGCCGACGCATCAGGCCTTCTTGTAGAAGTCCAGCATGCGCAGCAGCCCCTGCAGGTAGCCGATGGCATGCGAGCGGCCGCGATGGTTCCAGTCGCTGTCATTGTCCATCTTGGGGACGTGGTCATCGAGCAGGAAGCCGCCGAAGCCGTTCTTGTCGAGCAGCGCCACCACTTCCGCCGGGTCGAAATTGCCGTCGCCGATGAAGCATTCGGTGAAGTTCGGCACCGTGCCCTGCACGTCGCGGAAATGGATGTACGAGATCGCACCCTTGGGGGCGAAATACTCGATCATCTCGGTGACGTTGGTCTTGCCGCCCGGCATTTCTGAGCAGCAGCCCAGACAGAGGTCGAGCGACCAGCTCGGCGAGCGGCCCAGCATCTCGTAGGCCTTCTTGAAGTTGTCCGGCTTGTAGAACAGCCGCGCCACGCCGCCCAGCATCGGCACCGGCGGATCATCGGGATGGAGCGCCAGCTTCAGGCCCTCTTCCTCGGCGACCGGCAGCACCGCCCTCATGAAGTACTCGTAGTTGGACCACATCTGCTCTTCGGAGATGAACGGGCCATCCTTGCCGAACAGCGGCATCGAGGAGGCGCGGCCCAGCGTCGTCGGCATGAACGAGCGGAGCAGTTCAAGATTGTCGATATTGGCTTCGACGATCGACATGTCGAACTTGCGGGCAGTGGCGCCGCCACGGGTCTGACCGTTGCGGTCGGTGGTCCACACCGAGTTGGGCATGAAGTGCAGCCCCAGCACCGGCACGCCGGCCCGCGCCACGGCGCGGATCGTCGCCTGGTAGTTCTCGATCTGCTCGTCGCGCCCATCGAGGCCCATCATGGCCTTGTGGTAGAAGTGCGTCGGCACGTTTTCGATCGCCTCGAACTTCAGCCCGGCCGCTTCGACCTTGTCGACCAGCGCTTTGACGTCCGCCTGTTCCCAGCGGTGATCGCCGGGAAGCGTCGGGTTGTTCATCTGCAGTCCGTTGACGCCGATCTGCGCCGCAAAGCGGAGCCTGTCCTCGGTCAGGTCGTGGAACTGCCCGACCGCTACCCTCATGCCCATGGTGTGTATTCCTGTGTCATATCGTTGAGTGGTTCCGTCAGCCCTTCACGGCGCCTTCGGCCATGCCGGCCACCATGAAGCGCTGTGCGACGAAATAGAGGATCATCAGCGGCACCGAGGAGATGACGGCACCCGCCATCAGGGGTCCCCACGGCAGCACGTCGCTGGTGATGAGATAGTTGAGCGCCAGCGGCGCCGTCCGCACGCTTTCGGACGTGGTCAGCACCAGCGCGAACAGCAGCTCGTTCCACGCGCCGGTGAAGGTGAAGATGGCGACCGCCGCCAGCCCCGGCGCCGAGAGCGGCAGGGTGATGCGGATCAGCGCGCCGAACCGCGTCAGCCCGTCGATCATACCCTGCTCCTCCAGTTCGCGCGGCACGCCGCGGAAATAGCCCTGCAGCAGCCAGGTCGAGAGCGGCAGCGAGAAGGTCAGGTAGACGAGGATCAGCCCCTGCAGCGAGTTGCCAAGCCGCAGTTGCGCCATCACGATCGACAGCGGGATGAACAGCAGCGACCCCGGCGTCAGGTAGGCGAACAGGATCAGGCGGCCGAACACGCCCCGGAAGCGATAGCGGAACCGCACCATCGAGTAGGCGGCGAACGACGAGATGATCACCGAGATCACCGTCACCGTCGTGGCGACGATAGCGCTGTTGCGGATGGCGAGCAGGAAGCTCCCGTCGGCCAGAAGCTTGTCGAAATTGGCGAGCGTGAACGTCTGCGGCCACAGCGCCGGCACGCGGTAGATCTCGCGCGGCAGCTTCAGCGAGGTGATGACCATCCAGTAGATCGGAAACAGCACCAGTATGACGGCCACCGCCAGCAGTCCGTAGCTGACGATCCGGGCGGTGACGAGACGGCGCTGGGCGGACGCCGAACCAGCCGGCGCGGCGGTGGCAACTTCGGCGAGCGTGGCCATTATTCTTCCCTCCGCATCATCAGCGAGGTCGCGAAGATCACGAGGATACCCAGCACCGGCAGCATGTAGACCGACACCGCGGCCGCTTCGCCGATGCGCTGCGTCTGCATCCCGTAGTAGGCGAGCACCGGGAACACCATGGTGGCATCCGACGGTCCGCCGGCGGTCAGCAGCCAGACATGCTCGAAGCCGTTGGCGGTCCAGATCGAGCTCAGCAGCGTCGTGACGATGATGACCGGCATCAGGCTTGGAATGGTGACGTTCCAGAACCGCTGCCAGGTCGAGGCGCCATCGACGATCGCCGCCTCGTAGAGTTCCTTGGGCACCGATTGCAGCGCGGCGAGGATGGAGATGAACCAGAACGGGAAGCCGCGCCATACCGAGGCGACGATCACCGAGCCCATCGCGGTCGAGCGCGAACCGAGGAAGTCGACCACTTCCGGGTAGAGCCCCGTCTGCGTCAGGATCAGGTTGATGCCGCCGCCGATCGGCTGGTAGAGCACGCGCCAGGTGAGGAAGGCGACGAAGGCCGGCATCGCCCAGGGCAGCATCAGGAACGAGCGAAAGATGCCGCGCCCCGGCAGGTTCTGGTGCACCAGCAGCGCCAGGCCGAGCCCGATCCCGAGCTTTAGCACGTCCGATACCAGCACGATGACGATGGTGTTCCAGATTGCGCTGTAGAAGGTGGCGGTACCCGCCAGATACTCGAAATTCTTGAAGCCGACGAAGTTGCCGACGCTGCCCACCACCATGTCGGTGAACGACACCCAGATGGCGAATAGGAACGGGTAGGCGACGAGGCCGCAGATCAGCAGGATGGCCGGTGCCACCAGCAGGTAGGCGAACGCCTTGATGCGGACATTGCCTGGAAGCCGGCGTCGCGGTTTCGCGGGGATGGTGTCAGCCGCAACAGACATCGCGCATCCGCTCCTGAAATAGCTCGGGGAAAGGCCGCGGCCGGCCTCGTGACCGGCCGCGGCAGAAGGTCAGTACTTGTCGTAGATCGCCTGGCCCTGGGCCTGCGCTTCGGCGATGGCCCGGTCGAAATCCCACCCATCCACCACGACGCGCTGCGCCAGCTTGGGGATGATGAAGTTCGAGCCGAAATCGGCGAAGGCGGCATTGTTGACGTCCGGGTATGCCGGCGCCGTGCCGTTCTTGGCGAGCCCGAGCAGCCCGACGAGGATGGTGTTGGTGCCATCGAAGGCGGGCAGCTTTTCCTGGTCCGCCAGCACCGGGCCATAGATCGCCACGTTGAAGTAGGCATTCATGAACTCAGGCGAGGAGAGGTGCTCGAGCAGTGCCATGGCCTCGGCCTGCAGCGGGCTGGCCTTGGTGATGGCGCGCAACTGCACATCGATCGGCGAGACGATGCCCTTCGGGCCACCCGGCAGCGGCGAGAAGGCGCTCGCCTCGAACAACTCCATGTCGTCCTTCTTGGCAGCGATACCCACCGAGCCGGTATTGGCGATGAAGGCGGCCTGGCCCGACAGGTAGGCCTGGTTGTCGCCGGCCCCGTCCCAGGTGGTGTTGCCGGCCGGGAACAGCTTCTTGTCCCAGGCGTCCTTCACCCAGGCGAGCCACTCGCGCGTCTCGGGCGTATCGAGGGTCACGGTCTTGCCGGCATCGTCGGCGATGCGGCCACCGTAGGACTGCAGGATCGCCACCTGCAGGTTCGCGTCGCCGACGTTGGAGAGCGCGAGGCCGAGGCCGGAAACGGGCGCCTTGTTGACCGCCTCGGCCTGCATCTTCAGCTCGTCCCAGGTCTTGGGCGCTTCGGTGAAGCCGGCGGCCTCCAGCAGGTCCTTGCGGCGCAGCAGCAGGTTGCCGTTGACGCCGAACGGGATGCCGATGCGGGCCACGCCGCCATCGGCGGTCAGGTCAGTGGCGGTATCGGGACCGGTGAACCAGCCGCCCTGCGCGTCGCCGATCTTCTTGTAGAGTTCGCCGACATCGGAGAACACGTTCTGCCGGCCCAGCAGCCGCAACAGGCCGAGGCCCGTATCCATGGCGTCGGGCATGGTGTTGGACGAAACCGCAGCCGAAACCTTCTGCGTAGTCTCGTTCTGGTTGATCATCACCACCTCGGTCTCGACGCCATTGGCGGCGCCCCAGGCGGTGATGGTGTCGGAGAGCAGCTTGTTGGCGTCGTCCGAGAAGATCAGCCCGCCCCAGTAGGTGAGCTTGCGGCTCTGCGCGATGGCCGGCATCGGCAGGCCCGTCGCAGCGGCAAGCGCCACGCCCGAGGCTGCGGTTGCCAGGACACGGCGGCGAGACCATTTGGCTGGATTGCTGTCGGTCATTGAATTCCCTCCCTGAGAAACCAATAGCCCTGGTGCCTTCGTGGCACCTTCGGGCGACTACGTTGGAGCGGGCCGCACCAGTAGCGGCAAACGCCCGGTTTTCCTCACCCTTCGCCCAGCAACACTCGAAAGCTATCGCCGCTGGCGGATTAAATATATCTAATCTGCTTGTTTCTGAGCGTATAGGCTGCGAATAATCGATGTCAACGCTCTCCGGATGCCATCTTTGGTTGGATAGCGCTGAAGCTCAGTGGCACAAGACGGGGAAGTCCTTGAACGGCGGCATCGACAATTCCGGGTATCATGCCTTCTTCGAGGCGCTGATCGAGGGCCGGCTCAGGCTGGGGCAGACCCTCAAGCAGGAGGAACTCGGCGCCGTCCTTGGCCTGTCGCTCTCCCCCATGCGCGAAACGACCACCCTGCTCGAGGCCGAGGGCATGATCACCGTCCGCCGCAAGGTGGGGATCACCATCTTCTACCCGGACATGAACTTCGTCGGGAACACGTTCCAGTTCCGCGGGCTGCTCGAGAAGGAAGGGCTGCGCAAGTTCGCCACCACCCTGCCGCCCGGCTGGATCGAGCGGATGCGGCAGAGCCATGAACGCATCATGGTTTTCGTCCGCGAGGTCAACGACCTCAACACCTACCGCATCCCGGTCAAGGCGCTGGAGCGCGAGTTCCACGAGAGCTTCATCTCGGCCTACGGCAACAACCACCTCAGCATGGTCTATGCTCGGCTGATCCAGAAGATGTACCTGATCCGCCTGCACAACCTCGACGCAGTCGGCCCCATCCACACCATCACCTCGATGCGCGAGCACCTCGACATCATCGATGGCCTCGCGGCCGGCGACATCGAGGGCGCCATCGACGCTCTCGACCGCCACCTGAAGGGCGTACTGCACCGCACGCTGACCTACTGACCGGACGTGCGAGGGCCCCCGCCGGCCTCGCGGCCTCGGGTTGTTCAAAGAACCTGCCCCCTTTCGGGCGCAGTGAAGCGGGGCCGGCGAGGCTGGCGCCCCGACGCGGTTGGTCCGCAAACAAAAGAGGCTCTCGCCTCGCCGGCCGATCGGGGTTTTGGGCTTATGGTACCGCGACCCGGGAGCATCCCGTGCCGCATCGCGAAAAGCGTGGGTGGCCTGGCAACCCGGGCGACCCGGCATTGTCCACCTTCCCCGGCCGCCTCATGCATGGCGACCTTGCTCCCCCGGGCGGCTCCGCATTGGGCCACCCGTGCGTTGCTAGCGGCTTGGCCAGCGAACTGGCCCATGCCGAGGTACTTTCAGCCTGAAGAGCAGCGACCCGCCCCTCACCCAACCTCCCCCGCACCAACCACTCGTCATGATCTCGCTTCGGTGCGCGGGACGGAGGGAGAATCGCATGGGGTGGGGGAGCGGGGATAAGTTTCCGAAATTGATCGAGCGCCGCGCAGGCAACGACGTCTCCTCCCCCTTGGTGGGGGGACTGTTCAGTTTGGACTCGTTTGCATTGCGTGTCGGTTGAAGAAGAGGTCGAGTGTGATCTCGAGCATGCGTTGTGTTTTTGAGGCCCGCTTGGTGCGTCGGTTGAAGCGCGCGAGGTTGT
>QLAH01000612.1_pt1 | contig 15687 bp, 11 predicted proteins | sample 4693081 | NCBI WGS metagenome assembly QLAH01 (sample SAMN09425401, study PRJNA476045) | Lake water metagenome, whole genome shotgun sequencing project.
GATGTGTTGGACTTCTTGACCCAGGCCATTCAGGCCGAACGCTTGGGGCACGAGCACCCTGACCTGCGGCCTCAACCCTCGGCTGAGGATGAAACCCCTTTGGCGGCGTAGCCCCCTGAATCTTTACCAATGGGAGGATCTGATTGCCTGGGAACTCGGGGATGCGGATCGAGCTAACGCCTGGGGCATTACCCCAGAAACCGTCGCTGATGATCTAGCCGAACGCTTGCATTGGCTGCGTCTTCTCATGCCTTGCCACAGTTCCTTGGCGTTGCCCTCGGCTCCCCTAGACACAACCTTGGTGCTGTATTGGCAACTTTGGCTACCCCTAGCTCTTACCCTAAAACAGGCCCGTGAGCGCTTACCCCGACCGCTCATTCAAGGGATCTTAGGGGGGCAGGGAACCGGGAAAACCACCCTTTCTGGCATTCTCAGCCACATTCTAGGGGCGATGGGCTACCGCACCCTTGGCCTTTCCATTGATGACCTCTATAAGACCTACGCCGAACGCCAGCATCTGCGCCAATGCGATCCCAGGCTGCGCTGGCGGGGGCCACCCGGCACCCATGATGTTGATCTTGGCATGGCGGTATTAGATCAGCTGCGCCAAGCACCACCTGACGCGACTATCGCCATCCCTCGTTTTGACAAATCTCTTCAGGGTGGCGAGGGTGATCGAGTGGCCTCAGAGCAGGTGCAGGGGGTCGATATCGTGCTGTTTGAGGGGTGGTTCCTCGGCGTACGTCCCATCCCACCCGACCAGTTGGATCGGCAACTCCGGCAGGCTCCCGACCCAATTCGCACGGAGGCAGATCGCCAATTTGCCCGTGACATGAACCGCCAACTAGCCGTTTACCTGCCGCTGTGGGATCGGCTTGATCGGCTGATGATTCTTTACCCAGAAGACTACCGAATTAGCAAGGTGTGGCGGCAGCAGGCAGAACAGCATATGAAAGCCCAGGGTAAGCCTGGTATGGATGAGGCCAGCATCGAGGCCTTTGTAGAATACTTTTGGCAGGCCCTCCATCCCAACCTGTTTATTACCCCTCTCAAACAAGATAAAGCCCACACCCAACTCGTGGTAGAAATTAATCTAAATCGAACCCCCAAAGCGATTTACGTCCCTTCATAAGTCGGTATCATCGAAAGACCGGACGACAGCACTCCCTGTCGATTGTTGTGAGGAATTCCCCCGATGAGTCTAAACCTAGAAGTCGTTACCCCTGTGGGTATTTTAGACGGCACCAAAGCCGAGGAATTTCGGCGGCTTGTGGATGAGATGCTGACCGCCGGAGTAGAAGTCGTGTTGATTGACCTCAAGGATACGACCTTCATCGATAGCTCTGGGCTTGGTACTCTAGTACTACTTCTGAAAAAGGTGCGCGACCTAGAACGCAAGCTCTACATTTGCTCCATCAACGATCAGGTGCGAATGCTCTTTGAACTCACCAGCATGGATCGCGTGTTCGAGGTTTATGAAAATCGAGCCGCCTTTGAGCAGGCCGTGCTTAACCGAGCATCGCCTTAATCCATCCTCGAAGACCGAGGGCAAACCGATGAAGCACCTCCATGCCACTAGCGCAGCACCCCCAAGGATAAAAATCTATTTTTAGAGCAAATCCGAATGGAAAACCCCTAAACGAATTGAGGCTTCAACCCGCTCAGGCTGAGCGGGATCAGCGGTTGCATTGGGGGTAAGCAACCGGGATTTGGTATCACAGCGTGAGAGACCAGTGCCATCGGTTGAATGCTGAAGCCTATCCAATAGCATCTCTAAGCACCCTGCTTCCATCAACGCCCTAATCCTCAGATTCCGCTGCATCGTCTTTGGCCTTGGCCGAAGTGGATTTGCGGGTGGTAGTTTTTTTTGTCGTCGAGGTCGTTGCCTTGGTCGTGCGTTTGGTGCCCGAAGCCTTACTCGCCGCCGCCGTTTTGGTGGTTCGGGCAGTTGTCCCGGTTTTGGTGCTCTTTTTCGTAGTGCCAGATTTTGTCGTGCTGGACTTGCTGGTACCGGATTTAGCCGTACCGCCCTTCTTGGCTTTGCCGCCCTTGGTGGTGGCCTTAGCGGCGATCCATTCTAGGGCTTGCTCTAGGGTAATGCTGTCTAGCTCCACGCCTTCGGGCACAGAGGCATTGACCTTGCCGTGCTTCACATAGTGGCCGTAGGGGCCGTTGAATACCGCAATCATTTCCCCATCGTCGGGGTGGTTGCCCAGTTCCTTCAGGGGGGTGGCCTTGCCGCGTCCGCGCACGGTTTTGGGTTGGGCCAGCAGTTTTAGCGCCCGTTCTAGGGTGATGCTCAGTACGTCGTCATCGCCCTTGATAGAGCGATAGTCTTTGCCGTCTTTACCCTGGTCGTGGACAACGTAGGGGCCGAAGCGGCCTTGGCTAGCTTTGATGGGTTTGCCCGTTTCGGGATGTTGCCCCAGCAGGCGCGGCAACCGCAGCAGCCCCACCGCCGATTCTAGGGTGATGTCCTCGGCCTTCATGCCCTTGGGTAGGGAGGCGCGTTTGGGGTTGGGGTTGTCGTCGGTGGCATCGCCGAGCTGCACGTAGGGGCCGTAGGGGCCAATGCGAAGGTAGATCGGTTCGCTGGTGTCGGGGTGGAGACCCACTTTATCTGGCCCCTCCACCTTTTGTTTGATGATCCGCTCGATCTGTTCTTCATCCAAATCGGCGGGGGGCACATCGGCAGGGATGGAGGCCCGCACCGATTCTTCGCCATCGCCAATTTCGATGTAGGGGCCGTAGCGACCGATGCGAACCTTGGCCTCTAGGTCGTTAAGGACAACGGTGCGGGCTTCGGTGGCATCGATCTGGGCTTCGCGGGTGTGAACTTGGGTTTCTAGGCCCGTGTCTCCGCCGTAGAAGGCTTTGAGGTAGGGTAGCCAGTCCACTTCTCCGGTGGAGATGTCGTCGAGGGTTTGCTCCATGCGGGCGGTAAAGCTGACATCCACCAGGTCGGGGAAGTTTTGCTCTAGCAGGGCGGTGACGGCAAAGGCGGTGAAGGTAGGGATCAGGCTGTTGTTCACCAGTCGCACATAGCCCCGGTCGATGATGGTGCCGATGACGGTGGCGTAGGTGCTGGGCCGACCGATACCTTCGCTTTCTAGCACTTTGACGAGGGTCGCTTCGGTGTAGCGGGCGGGGGGCTGGGTTTCGTGGCCAATGGCTTCTAGATCGGAGCAGTTGAGGGAATCTCCGGTTCGCAGGTTGGGCAGCAGCACCTCTTGGCCTTCAATGGCGGCATCGGGATCGTCGGATCCTTCGACGTAGGCGCGGAAGAAGCCGGGAAAATCAATCCGCTTGCCCGTGGCCCGGAAGATGGCGTCTTCGACCTCGATGGAAGCGGTGATGTTGGTTTGGCGGGCTTCGGCCATCTGACTGGCGACGGTGCGCTTCCAGATTAGGTCGTATAGGGATAGTTCCCGGCCCGATAACCCCGTTTCTGCCGGAGTTCTAAAGGTGCTGCCAGCGGGGCGAATGGCTTCGTGGGCCTCCTGGGCACCCTTAGACTTGGTGGCGTACTGGCGCGGTTTGGGGCTGAGGTATTCCCTGCCGTACTTGGTTTCTACGCAGGAACGGGCCGCTTCGATGGCCTGCTGAGACAGGTGCACCGAGTCGGTACGCATGTAGGTGATGTAGCCCTGCTCATAGAGGTTTTGGGCCACGCGCATGGTGTCGCGGGCGGAGAGGCGCAGCTTGCGGTTGGCCTCCTGTTGCAGGGTGGAGGTGGTGAAGGGGGGCGAGGGCTTGCGAGTGTTGGGGCGTTCTTCTAGGTTGCTGACTGTCCACACGCCTTCCAGCAGACGGGCTTGCAGGTCACGGGCCTGGGCTTCGTCGAGGAGGACAACTTCCCGGCCAGCGATAATCTGCCCGGTGGATTCGTCGAAGTCGCTGCCGTTGGCAAGGCGCGTCCCTGCCAGGGAGTAGAGCTTGGCCTCGAAGGCGCTTCTATCCTTCAGTAGGGAAGCCTTCAAATCCCAGTAGGAGCCTTTGCGGAAGGCGCGGCGTTGCTGCTCGCGGTTCACCACCACCTTCACCGCTACGGATTGCACCCGTCCGGCGGAGAGTCCTCCGGCGATCTTTTTCCACAGCAGGGGCGACAGGGTGTAGCCCACCAGCCGATCCAGGATGCGGCGAGTTTCCTGGGCGTGGACGAGCTGATCGTCAATGGTGCGGCAATTTTCTAGGGCGGATTGAATCGCCTCCTGGGTGATCTCGTGGAACACCATGCGCTTGGTGGGCACCTTCGGATTCAGCACCTGGAGCAAGTGCCAGCTAATGCTTTCCCCTTCGCGGTCTTCGTCCGTGGCCAGTACCAGTTCGTCGGCGTCCTTCAGGGCATCCTTCAGGGTTTTGACCACCTTCTTTTTGTCGCTGGGAATGATGTACAGCGGCGCAAAGTTATCGTCGGGGTTAACGCCCAACTGTGCCCACTTTTCCCCCTTTACCTCCGGCGGAATTTCGCTCGCCGACCGGGGCAAGTCGCGCACATGGCCCATGGAAGCCTCCACCCGATAGCCACGCGGCAGGTAGTTGCGAATGGTTTTGGCTTTGGTGGGCGACTCGACAATGACAAGGGTTGACATAGGGCTGATGGCGCGTGGATGGCAGGCGGACGGAGGATAGCAATCGGAGCAAGACCGAGGGCAAAGCTTGGGGAAAGGCTGAGGGCAGGGTGTAGACCGTTGATCTTAGGTTGATCCTGTTGATCCTAGATTGAACGCTGATCAGGCAAGGTGACAATCTGATCAAGTCAATGACGGTCAATTTACAGATCAACGTTCTCCTAGCGACGGAGCGTCCAGCGTTAGACCCAGGTGTAAACACTTTAATGCACAGCTTTAGGAGGCTGAGGTTCAAATCCCCAAAAAACTTAATGATTGCCGCGCTGGTCTAGGTTCACCTTAGCTCATCCCCTGCATGGGCAACACCAGGGTTGCGCCCTAGGGGTAGGTGTCTGGGTATAGGGTTCATGGGCGAGGGGCAAATCTGACGCTCCTAGACGAGAATGGCCGAGTTTACGACCGCTAATCAATCTAATCAATAATTCAGATGGGGTACCCGCGTCTAGGGGCCGTAAAATCTACCTACCACACGCCTACCGTGGCAGGATCGCGATAATATGCCAGTTGTAGGTTTGTAAACGTGTCATCAACAAGGGGAAGCGCGCATGGATTTCGCGAGCCTGGCGGCCCAGCTTAATGCTGGCACCATCTGGCCAGAAGGTATCGTGGTTGCCACCATTCTGGTCATCCTGATTGGAGATTTGATTCAGGGGCGTTCGTCCTCCGCTTGGACACCCTACGCCGCCATGGTTGGGGGGCTCGGCAGTATTGTGGCCCTGGTACTTCAGTGGGGCGCAGCGGATCCCATCGGCTTCCTGGGCGGATTCAATGCCGATGACCTAAGCGTCATTTTCCGGGGCATTATCGTCCTTTCGGCGGTGTTTACGGTACCCATGGCCATCCGCTATGTGGAACAATCCGGCACCTCTCTAGCCGAATTTTTGGTCATCTTGCTCACCGCCACCCTAGGAGGAATGTTCCTCTCCGGCGCAAATGAGCTGGTGATGATTTTTGTATCGCTAGAAACCCTCAGTATCTCCTCCTACCTGCTGACGGGCTACATGAAGCGCGACCCCCGTTCCAACGAAGCGGCCTTGAAATACCTGCTGATTGGGGCGGCGAGTTCCGCGATTTTCCTCTACGGCTCCTCCCTGCTCTACGGCCTCTCCGGCGGCGAAACTCGGTTGTCTGAGATTGCCAACACCATCGTCAATGTCAACGGCGAAGCCCCCATTGGCCTGATTGTCGCCCTGGTGTTTGTAATTGCCGGGATTGCCTTCAAAATCGCCGCCGTGCCCTTCCACCAGTGGACACCCGACGTGTACGAAGGCTCCCCCACTCCGGTGGTGGCGTTCCTCTCCGTGGGTTCCAAAACCGCTGGCTTTGCCCTAGCCATTCGTCTGTTGATTGAAGCCTTCCCCCTCGTCTCCGAGCAGTGGCGCTTTGTCTTCACCGCCCTGGCCATCCTCAGCATGGTGCTGGGCAACGTGGTGGCCCTGGCCCAAACCAGCATGAAGCGTCTGCTGGCCTACTCCTCCATTGGCCAAGCGGGCTACCTGATGATTGCCCTGGTGGTCGGCACCGATGCGGGCTATGCCAGCCTGATCTACTACCTGCTGGTGTACCTGTTCATGAACCTGGGCGGCTTCACCTGCGTGATTTTGTTCGCCCTGCGGACGGGCAGCGACCAAATCAGCGACTACAGCGGCCTCTACCAAAAGGATCCCCTGCTCACCCTGGCCCTGAGTGTCTGCTTGCTCTCCCTCGGCGGCATTCCGCCCATGGCTGGGTTCTTCGGCAAAATCTACATCTTCTGGGCGGGCTGGCAAGCCGGAGCCTACGGCCTCGTGCTGGTCGGCTTGGTGACGAGCGTGATCTCCATCTACTACTACATCCGCGTCATCAAGATGATGGTGGTGAAGGAACCCCAGGAAATGTCCGACGTGGTGAAAAACTACCCCGCCATCAACTGGAGCCTGCCCGGTTTGCGGCCCATGCAAATCAGCCTGATTTTGGCCCTAGTTGCCACCTCCCTCGCCGGGATTTTGTCGAACCCCCTGTTCACCCTGGCTAACAATGCCGTGATACAAACCCCCATGCTGCAAAGCCCCGTAGCCACGACCAGCCCGGTTACCACAGTGGCTATTAGAGACCGCCTGAACTAGCGAATCGCTAAAGACTTGCAGCAGGCTCAGACCCTAACGGTAAGGGTCTGAGCCTGTTTTTTGCGAATTTTTGGAGGAATCCGGCTTACCCTCCCCTGCAACCTACAGCAGCCATTCCAGCGAAAGCCCCCAGCGGCTCTCTTGGCCAAAGCGGGAATTTTGAAACTCTAAGTTGCTGCCGAGGCGCAGTTGACGGGTGACGGCATAGCCGAGGTTAAAACTGGTAATGCCTACTTCGCCATCGGTGCCGGGGGCTACCCAGTGCTGGCTGAGGGCAAAATCCGCCGCGCCCCCACGGGAAGGAATCACCATCAGCCGCAGCCCCAAGTCAACGCCGTCGGTGCTGTAGGCTGGGGCCGATACCGAGCGATAGCCCACGCTGGGGGCCACATTCACATAGCCACCCAGGGGAAGCAGGTAATAGCGGGCTTCGGCTCCGTAGGATTCTCGCTGGCCGTTGCTGCTGCGGCTGTAGTCGGCGCTGGCGGTGAGTCCGGTTCCTGGCCAGACAAAGACATCGTCAACCCCCAACTGAAAACCGCCGATTTCGCCATTGGATGGGAAGTTGGCGTAGCCCACCCGTAGCCGGGTGCGAAAGCTGGGGGTATGGCGAATCTCCTCAGCAATGTCGGGGACTTCGTTGAGCCACTGCCGCAGCACCGGGCTTTCTTGAATAATCCTAGGGTCGAGTTCGAGGGGAGCCAGCTCTGCCTCGGTTAGTGGTTCGGTGGAATCAGGATCCACATCAGGGGCCGGATTGGGATCTTGATTTTGGGAAGATGCCTCTGATGGTGGCTCAGGAGTGGCCGATGGCGTTTGGGCTTGAGCGAAAACGGTGGCTTCGTCAGGCATACAGGCCACTTCAGGAGACACCAAGGCCACCGCACCCTCAGCACCATTGAGGGAACAGCCTACGACTGGGATTTCTTCGGCCATGGCAGCCCCGCCATTCCCCAGGCCACCGATGATGCCGAAGGCTAGACCAAGCAATTTCCCATGGACTACGGATTGGGCCATCACACCACACACTCCCAAATCATCGAACGAGACAAGCAGACGGGCCTAAGCAGGTTGGCAGAACCTTAGAGAGGATGCCGTCGATTCTGCCGTAACATCTCAAATGCCTATGCTACATGGGTTACGCTGCGCTAGCGCAGCCTACTTTACGACTTTCAGAATGTTTGGGGTCAGGATGAAGGAACGGTCGCTTTTGAGGGTGTGTATGGAGACTAAGACTCAGCTTGGCTCGTTTGCCCCCGGCATCAGGGGACGAGGATATCTTGCCATGACAATATTTTTCAGAAAGAGATATTAATCCAAGTTTTCCAATATTAAGGAATAGATACTTTTAACTACTTTTATTCTTGAGCAAGAATAGTTATTTCAATATGTAGATTCAATTCTGGAAAATGCTAGCATTCAGATCAGCTTGAAAACTTATTTTCAAGTTCTTAAAGCTATCTATCTAGGAGTGCTAAAGTAATGGATCCATTGCTTGGTGAAATACGGTTGTTTTCGGGTACTTATGCCCCCCAAGATTGGGCGTTTTGCGATGGTCGGCAGTTGTCGATCAACCAACATACGGCATTGTTTAGCATCATTGGCACAACCTATGGCGGTAACGGAAGTACCACTTTTAATCTCCCTGACCTACGGGGTCGATTTCCTCTCGGTGTTGGTGCGGGGCCAGGTTTAACCCCCCGTGTACCAGGTGAACAGAAGGGGTCAGAAATCCAGAACCTAACCCTTGCACAAATTCCCACCCACTCTCATGCTGTGTCAACATCTGGACAGGTTGGCAGTATTAGCGATTCTGGTGCGACTGTTGCCGCTGGGTCATCCGAGGGCAGCCGAGGGAAAGTCACCACTTCCTCAGAGGGGCAAAGCCAACCTCATAACAACATGCCACCCTATCTAGGGGTTAACTACATCATTGCCTTAGTGGGTATTTATCCCATGCGCCCTTAATTGGGATCCTTTAAGAGCGAAGTGCATCCCCCACTCAACACCATTGCTAGGCTTGGTTCTGTTAGGGGCAAATCCAAGGGCCACCTATCATCCATTTAGGTTAGGCGCAGTGAAGCAGAACCCAGCACCCGACAAGGCTTTAAGCTTTGTTGGGTGCTGCTATCGTCCCCTCAACCTAAGAGATATTAAAGCACTGTGGCGTTATGGTAAGCGCTAGATTGATGATGCACTTCAGTCTTAAGTTTGCGTTGTTAGTGAAGCCTTTGCGGCCTGAACTCAGGAGAACAATATTATGACGAGTACTACGCTAGACTCTTCGACCACAGAGGATTCTGTATCCCCCCCAGAGCCAGCCTCCATTGAAGTGATTGGCTACAGAACCTTTTGGAATGCAACCGACAACCATGGTCAGTTGTGGATACTCTTTGCGGATGAAACGGGAAAACTCTTTGACATGGAAACTCCGCAGGAAATGATGATGATGGTTGATTTACTGCGCAACGAAAAACCGATATACTATGATCGGAAATACAACTTGATTATGACTGGCCTAGAGCCTGTTGGAGAGGGAGAAAACGACGCTAGTTAGTGTATTTTTACAGTGTTTTTCACCCCACCTGCCGACACCTAAATTATAGTGTTGCCCTAACTCATAAGAGACTAGGAACTGTTGATCGAGCAAGATTTTTAGTGAAGTGAAGGACTTTAATCTCCTTACCTTTACGACACTAACGTGAAAAACACCAGCCCCAAATGCCTTTTTCCCAAATGCCTCCTCTATCTTAGATGAGGCATTTTTAATGAGGTTTTCCGTTTTTCAGTTGAGGTATGGTCAAGTCAGGTGAGCGGTCACAAACTAAACTACTTAACCTCACTTCGGGTTAGACATAGTGACCAGATCCCCTGGTAGACCTCACCCCCAGCCCCTCTCCCACGAGGAGAGGGGAGCCAGAAAGGTTCAAAGTCCCTCTCCCCAAGGGAGAGGGATTTAGGGTGAGGACAACCAAGGACTAGGGTCGGTGGGCTTATGCCGAACCCAGGTACTTATACCAAATTCGTCCATACCTCCGATCCATTCCCAAGCTGTCCAACCTTGCGTAGGAGTGGGGTCTCCTCACCTGCTAAACCGGGGGTAGGCAAGCGGGATTTGCTCTGAAAATCGATTTTCATCGTTGGGGATGCTGCGTGAGCGGCATGGGCGATTGGTATTAAATCCAATAAGAAAAACGGCTCTGTAAACCTACAAAGCCGTTGGGGGAAACGAGGATAGCATTGTTGGGGAAATTACCCTGGGGTAACTACCCGCAGAACTTAGCGCACTTGGCCACGGGAATCGGTGACATCGATGGGCTTCATGAAGTAGAGGCTCACGATTTGCCAGCCGATATTGGCGATGTGGGGCAGCTTTTGCAGGGTTTGCAGCAGTTTGGGCTGGTTAGACTCAGACACTGCCGTAATCTTGGCGTTGGCTGCCGCTGCCGTATCCAAACGCTTGAAGAAGTCGGGATGATCAACGTTGAGGATGACGGGGAAGACACGACCAGCGGTTTCGTTGGTCTTTTCGATGACTTCGATGTCGTAATCCCGCGCGTTCAGACCCAGGGAGGCATAGAAGCCGCTGCGCTGAAGGTCGTTCAGGTACATGGTGGCGAACACCGACAGCAGGAAGAAACGGCACCACAGCTTGGCCTTCCAGTCGGTGACGATGTCGGGCTGGGCCTTCATCAGGGCGGAGAAGAAGTCGCCGTGGCGGTTCTCATCCTGGCACCAGTTCTCGAAGAACCGGAAGATGGGGTACACCTCGTTCTCGGGGTGAGATTCTAGGTGGCGATAGATGGTGATGTAGCGCCAGTAGCCAATTTTCTCGGATAGATAAGTGGCATAGAAGATGAACTTGGGCTTGAAGAAGGTGTACTTCTTGCTCTTGGTCAAAAAGCCCAGGTCGAGCTGAAGGTTGAAGTCTGACATCGCCTTGTTGAGGAAGCCAGCGTGGCGGGCTTCATCGCGGGACATCAGGTTGAAGCACTCGGCCAACACGGGGCTCTTGTCCTTCAGACGACGGCCCAGTTCCTTATACAGCAGGAAGCCAGAAAACTCAGCGGTGCAGGAGCGCTCTAGGAACTCCACAAACAATTGACGGGTTTCGCCACTGATGTGCTCCCAGGACTGCTCGAAGGACTCATCCCGCACAAAGTGGTGGCGGTTGTAGTCTGCCCGGAATTCCTCCAAAATGGCCTGGAGTTCGTCTTCGTTGATGGAGATGTCCATGGCGGCCATCTCGTCAAAGTCGGTGGTGTAGAACCGAGGGGTGAGGATGGTGTCCTTGGCTGGAGCCTTGACCCCTGGGCGGATTTCTTGAAATTCAGGCTTTTTAAGGGAATCTACCATGAGTCCGTGGTTGCGCGGTTGATTGAGGGTGTGTGAGATCTGCCGCGATGACCTTACCGAAGGCCGAAGCCTAGGGCCACCGCTGGATGCCCCGAACATCCGTTGTGACAAAGCAACGAAGAACGGGTTGAAATAAAATCGCTGAATGTTAGTTTATCAGCGCTTTCAGGAGTTCTGGCAAGGCTTTAAGTTTTGCAACAAATCATCTCAGACTGTAATGCTGTTGGGCCGATACTGCGGAGAGCATCGCGGGTACTCTGATTTAGGGAGTGAGGCATGGACGGAACGCCCTCCAGCCCTCTACCCACTGTTGTCTTTACTATAGGTTTCCATGGCGCTCTTTGGTTTCATTCTGCTGGTAGCTGGTGGTGTGCTTTGGTTTGTGAGGGGGCATCAAGACCACCGCTCCCGACACCTCAAGCTGGCCCACACGACCCCCATTGGCGAACTCAAAAGCCTCGCTGCCGCCGTGGCCCAGGAGATTGGTAGCGGCGACTGGCGCGACTATGTGCTGCTGTGGGGCACCATCACCACCGAAGCCCCGCTCACCTCGCCCATGAAGGGAATGCCCTGCGTCTACTACAGCAACGCTGTCATCCGCGAGTATGAAGAAACCATCCGCGAGCAGGACGAAAAAGGCAACTGGACAACCCGCACCCAGCGCGGTTCCGACACCATCAGCCAAGAGAGTCAGTCCATTCCCTTCGACCTAGTGGATCAGGTCTCCGAGCGAATGGTGGTGAACCCCGAAGGCGCTGATCTGGAAACCGTTGAAGTGCTGAATGAATTTCGACCGGGCCAATCCAACGGCGGATCGGTTTCCTTTGGCGGCTTTTCCATGAATTTGGGGGATAACTTCGGGTCGGGCAATCGCCGTACCCTGGGCTATCGTTATCGCGAAGCTATCCTGCCCGTGGGGCGTCAGGTTACGGTGCTGGGGATGGTCAGCGACCGCAACGGATCCCTCACCGTCGAAAAGCCCAACACCAACCAGCCCTTTATTATTTCGCCGAAGTCTCAGGAAGCCCTGGTGAAATCGGCCAATCAGAACGCCCAAATCGCCTTTTGGTCGATGGTGGGATGCCTTGGGCTGGGGGCTATTCTGCTAGTCGTTGGGTTGCTGAGCTAGTCGTTTAGCCCTCGGCATCTTTCGGTGATCATCGGTGACCATCGTTGATCGTCGTTCGACCATGAAGACGGGCGACCCTCACAACCTGAACGACCCTAGCTTCGCAGCGTCACGTTGAACTGCTTTTCGAGGGCAGCGCGTACCTTTTGATGGACGGGATCCACCACCTCATCGGTAAGAGTTTGATCGGGCGAACGGTACACCAGTCGGAAGGCCAAACTGCGCTGGCCATCGGGGACGGAGGTACCGCGATAGTCGTCAAACAGAGCGACGGATTCCAGCAGTTTACCCCCCGCCTTTTTCATCGTGGCCTCCAGGGCAGACACCGCCAAATCCAGCGGCGCGTAGAAGGCTAGGTCGCGGTCGCTGGCGGGGAAGGGGGAATAGGCTGCAAACTTCACGGCTTTTTGCTGGCTGGGCAGCAGACAGACCTCCAACGCCGCCCAATTGAGCTGGAAGACATAGACCTCCGCAGGCAATTCCCGCTGCTGCCGCAGTTGGGGATGCAGTTGGCCAAAGCGGCCCAGTTCCGTCCGGCCCCGCACCCAGAGAGAAGCGGTACGCCCAGGGTGGAAGCGAGGATCTTGGCTATCGGCCCGGTAGTCTACCGCGAGGCCAAGGCGTTGGAACACCGTATCCAGAATGCCCTTAGCCTCGTACCAGGTGAGGGGTTGCTCTTGGCCGCTGTTCACCCACTGGGTGGTGCGTCCGTCGCCGCCGAGGATGCCGCCCACCGCCTTGGCTTCATGGATGCCCTGGTCATCCTGCCAGAAGATATTGCCCAGTTCAAAGCCGTTGAGGGGGCCGTTGCCCTGGTTGAGGTTGAGTTCGTAGGCGTCGATCAGGCCGTCTACGAGATCCTGACGCAGGGCGGAATATTCCGGGAATAGCGGGTTCGCCAGCACCACCTGCCGCTCGGAGATGGGCTTGGTGAGGGAATAGTGCAGCAGTTCCGTCAGCCCCGCCCCTCGGAAGGCTTCCCGCACTCGCCGCGCCAGGGCCGCTTCGGGGGAGAGCATTCCGCCCACCGCGCCCTGGGGTAGGGTATCGGCAAAGTGGTTGTAGCCGTAGAGGCGGGCTACTTCTTCGATTAGATCTACCTCGCGCTCTAGGTCGCGATAGCGGTAGGGGGGTACCGTCACCGACCAGATGCCTTCGGTTTGGGTGGATGTGACCGTACAGCCCAGGGTTTCCAGCAGCTTCACGACCGTATCCCCTGGCAGGGGGGCGGGTTCTGCCCCCAGGTTCACCACTGGCCCCAACAGGTGATGGACGCGCTCCAGCCGTAGTTCTAGGGTGCGTTCGGGGATGGCTTGGCCGAGGGCTGTTGTTGCCGTAGTTTGGGAGATCACCGTCGCCCCCGCCAGTTCTACCATCAGATTTAGGGCGCGCTGGCAGGCGAGGGACAGTTCCGCTGGGTTTACCCCCCGTTCGTAGCGGGCCGAGGCTTCGGTGCGAAGCCCCTGACTGCGGGCCGATTTGCGAATCACCGCCGCATCAAAGTAGGCCGCTTCTAGAACAACGGCCTGGGTGGCGTTGCTAACTTCGGTGTCTTCGCCGCCCATCACCCCGGCCAGGGCCACCGGGGCATCGTGGGCGGTAATCACCAGGGTTTCGGGGGCCAGGGTGCGTTTCTGGCTGTCCAGCGTCGTTAGGGCTTCGTCGGGTCGGGCGAAGCGAACTCCCAAGGTCAACTCGTCGCTGCCCAGCTTGGCCAGTTGATCGCGGTCGAAGGCGTGGAGGGGTTGGCCCCATTCCAGCAGCACGTAGTTGGTGATGTCTACCACGTTATTGATGGGCCGAGTACCCGCCGCCTGAAGCCGCGCCTGAAGCCACTGGGGCGAGGGGCCAATAGAGATGCCCTCTAGGACGGTGCCGATGTAGATGGGGCAAGCCTTTTCGTCGGGTAGGTCGATGGCAACGGCGGCCTTGGGATTCGTCAACGTGGGAGCCTGGGTGGGGGGCAGGTGCAGCGGTGCCCCGGTGATGGCAGCCACCTCACGGGCCAAACCCACCATACTGAGGGCATCGGCTCGGTTGGCGGTGGAGGTGACGTCCAAAATCACGTCGTCCAATCCCAGGAGAGGCCGCACGTCTTGGCCCACGGTCAAATCGGCCTGGTCAAGAATATGGATGCCTTCGGAATCTTTCTCTAGGCCCAGTTCCGACAGAGAGCAAATCATCCCCGCCGAGGGCACCCCGCGCAGTTGGCGAGGCTTGATGGTGAGATCCACCTTGGGCAGGTAGGTATTCACCGTAGCCACCGCAACGTAGATATCCGCCCGCACATTCGCCGCACCGCAGACGATGGTCGAGGGTTCTTCCGCGCCAATATCCACGGTGCAAACGCTCAGCTTTTCGGCATCGGGGTGAGCCACCCGCTCCAATACTCGACCCACCACCACGCCATCGGCCCAGGTGCGGCGATCTTCAATATCTTCTACCTCAAACCCTGCCATGGTCAGGGCCTCAGCCAAGGCCTCCGGCGTGAGGTCAACGCTCACCAAATCATTCAACCAGTTCAGGGAAATACGCATGGCAGAGAAAGTCAGTAAATTCGGTGCAGAGGGGAGTTAGATAGCCCAAATATTCTACCCCTTCGCCGCCCGCAGAATAGCGGGTTTTAGTCAGCAAGGCCCCTGGGCCAAGGTGGCCTAGGTTACGGATGCTTCACCGGGCAGAAATACCATACCCAATCGCCAAAATCCCCACTACCATTGGAATAGCGGTTCATGGAACCCTGCCCATCATGGTTAATCCCGTCGCCACAGATTGGGTGCCTAGCGTCGCTCCAGGCCCACGCACCCGTCGATCTGTTTTTCCTCAGCCCCTCTCCCCAGAATCGGTAGCCGCAGCGCCTGCCACCTCGGTGGTGGGTGGTTCTGCATCTGTGCCTCAAGGAGAGGATGGTCAGCATCAAAGGCTTGCCCAGTCTAGGACACCCACGCCCATGGCTCCCGACCCAGCGGTTTACAACCCAGCCATGGCGGACACGGATCTGCCTGGGTCGTTGTCCCAGGCAGATGCTACGGAGGTGCAACTCACCCTTCCTGTAGAGGAACCTGAACCTGAACCTGAGGCCCCTAGTATTTCTCCGGTTACCCTGGGGTTGGCGGCCCAGGATGTGCGCATGGTGCTGCGCGAGCAGAATGAGCAGAGTCAAATCCTAACCACTAAGCTCAATATTCTCTTTGTGGCCAATGGGGCTTTGCTGACCAGCCTCAGCATTTCTCGACTGCTGGTGAGCGGCAGTCTGTTTAGTTTGGCAGAAATTCTGGGTTTTTTAATTAGCTTCTCCTTACTAATGCGCGCCTTTTTACCGCGTCAGGTGGCCGTTACCACGGTACAGGGACAAAACTTGAGGTGAGGGGCTGAAAGCCTGTGCGGCAGAGGGTTGACAGAGGGAGGAATAGGGAGGTGAGCTAGGGATTACCACAACCTTAGCCAGACCCTCCCCATGACTCAG
>QLAH01000613.1_pt1 | contig 15600 bp, 23 predicted proteins | sample 4693081 | NCBI WGS metagenome assembly QLAH01 (sample SAMN09425401, study PRJNA476045) | Lake water metagenome, whole genome shotgun sequencing project.
TGCCCCCCCCCTCCCGAAGACGATTGGCTTCCGCCACGGCCTTGCGCTGCCGGTCACGGCCCGTCAGCTTCAGCCGCTTGGCGATGCCCTTCACCTGGTTCGGCGTCAGCCCGGTGGCCTCGCACAACCGGGCGATCAGACGCGGGCCGCCGGCAGCGTAGAAGTCCGTGACCGTCTGGTCGGTGGAGGAGGCGTCTTTGGCCACCCCCTCCACCTGCGCGGCGCTTTCACCGGCCACCGCGTCTCCCTCGTGCGCAGCAGACGCACGAAGTTCGATGTGTTCACTCGCCGCCTCGGCGACCTGTGCAATGTCCTCACCAGTTGCCTCCGGCGCTTCCAGCCCCCACGCCTCCCATCCCGCGCGCCTGCGGCGGGCGTTGAGTTCGATGCGTGGCAGGTTCGGGTAGTAATCTTCGATCAGCTCGTAACCGCGCTCCGGCTTTTCCGAGTGCCGGCCGGTCGGGGCGGAGATGATGCTCTCCCACTGGGTGCCGGGCGCCGGGGCGGGGATGCTGCCGCGCGTGCCGATGAGCAGCAGCTCGTGCCGGTTGCGGCTCCAGTAGCCGGTGCCAGCGTGCTGCTTGTCCCAGACGAAATGCGTCTTGTACTCGAAGCCCCAGAACCGCATCACCCGCAGCGCGTCGCACAGCATCGGCGCGGTCGCCCAGAGGAACAGCACCGCGTCGGGGGCGGCGAGCGTGCCCACCGGCAGCTTGATGATCTCGTCGGTGCCCTGCGTCGGATAGTGGTTGTCCGCCGCCCGGTCGAGCCCGGTGTCACGGCTGTAGGGCTCGAAGCGCCACGCCGGATCGGCATAGATCACGCCGAACTGCGCGGTCGGCAGCGCCCGCTGCTTGTCGGCCAGCCGGGTTTCCACCAGCTGGCGGGTCGCCTGCTTGGCCAAGGTCTTGAGCCGGTCGCCCGCCATGGTCCGCACCGCGATCGCCTGCCGGTCGCGTGGCAGCGCCAGCAGCTTTTCGGCGACGCTGGCCTTTACCTTGCCCTGCTCGATTGCCTCGAACAGTTCGGGCGCGCCTTCCTTCAGGACCTTCTTCGAGCTGGCGATCGAGCGCTCGGAAACGTTGACGATGCTGGCGATCTCGGCGCGGCTCCGCTGCAAATTTGCATCGGCTCCCTCCGGGCGCTTGCCGCTCGGGCCGAGCGTTTCGAGCCGGGCGCCCACGGCGCTGCGCTGGCTTTCGTCGAGGTGCCGCCGGTGCAGGTTCTTGCTCAGCACCCAGCTGAGCGGATCACCCTGCACGTCCAGAAGGTAAGCCTCGCACCAGGGCTGCATGGCGATGCCGTTATGGGCTGGGGCATCGGCGTCGATCAGCCCCGCAGCGATGCCGGCCCGGTAGCGATTGCGCCCGTCGACGATCTTGCCATCGAGGATGACGATCTTGTCGATCAGCCCGTTCGCCTTCACGTCGGCTACCAGGTCATCGAAGGGCTGGCCCTCGATCAGCGGAAACAGGTTGGCGAGCGGATGGAACTCAAGCATTGGCGTCATCCGCTTCGACGGCATCGCGCACCGCCTGCGCCACGCCCGCCAGTTCCGTCATCAGCTGGTAAATGTCGGCGAGGATGCGCTTGCCCTCGTCGCCGGTGATCCGGCCATCAGTGATGGCACTGAGGATGTCGGCCATCATCCGGCCGAACCACTCGGCCGAGCGCGACGAGCTGCGGGTGATGGCGTCGAGCCCGTGGCTGGTGTCGATCCGCACCAGCAGGTGGCCGGTCAGTTGCGCGTAGCGCTCGGCGAACATCGCCTTCTTGCCGCGCGAAAGCAGGTACTGGTCGAGCTCGATTGCGACATCGAGTGGCACCAGGTAGCGCTCGTCGTTGATGTAGTCGCCGAACGTGCCGTGTCGCTTGACGCGGGTCACCGAGGCCGCAGCCTCCTGGCCGCCAACCTCAGCCACCACGTCGCCGGTGAGCGACTTGATCGCGTAGCGTTCCGCCGTCTTCAGCATGCCAGACCTCCGTGCGGAAAGATGACGCCGCGCTGCCGGATGACCGGCGCGGCATTCGGATTCACGGTGCGGGCATTGCCTTGGGAATTTTCAAGATGAGCATTTACCGACCATCCGCGGAGCTCGTTGCCGCCAACGCCGCGCTGGCCCGCTGGCTGGCGCAGCATCCCGCGAACCAGCCGAACCGAAAAGAAAGCCCGGCCGTCACCCGACAGGGGGCGGATGACGGCCGGCAGTGCGCCGCGGCTCCAAGGGAGGAGGAGAACATCGATCAGGGAGGTGGAGATCGATGAAAGAAGCCGGGCGAAGGGGTGAAGGGCGGCGGTCATTCGTCGCGACCTCCGGCCGCGAACATCGCGGCGATGATGAACATCAGCAGGCCGCCAGAGACGAAGCCGAGGATGAAGGTTGCGAGGTCCATCAATCGACTCGCCTGCCGAAAGCGGCTTTGATGCCGCGGCCAATCAGGGAGACAAGGCGATGAATGACCGTGCCCAGCTTGCGGCCGAGCGGACCGTGACGATGATCCTGTCGAAGTTTCTCATCGGGATCATGGGGGAGCTTGCGAGCCAGTATGAAAACCCCGTCGAGGCCGCCGACGATGAACTTTCCGTCTGGCTCGACTTCATTGCCGGTCTTCAGGTGGTTGATCTCGACATGCTGGGAGATAGCGACCCCGGTGAGGTCATGGCGGCGGCGCAGACCAGAGCGCGTGAGCTTGTCCGGATGATCCGTGAAGGCACGGCGGCGGTCCTGGCGCTGCGCGAAGCTGGTGAGGCCAACTGATGATAAGCCGTTCGCCCTGCACCATTCCTGATGACGGGCCAACAATTCGAGCGCGGCACCGCGCTCGGCGTCCTCCGGCCTTAGGGCGGTTGCGGATTTCACGAGGGCGATCTGCTCGCCATCGAGATGCGAGAACATTGCGTCGGTCATTCTGCGGCCTCCGTATTCAAAGCTTGCGGACGCTCGATGCCCTCCGGCCACGGCAGGTCGGCAGGCCAGTTGGTGGAGAACCACTGAAATGCGAGGTTGAACCTGCTGGTAGTGATGTCGGACGAGGCGCGCAGCGCGGTCAGTTTCTTGCTATCGCCGAACACGCGGAAGCTCAGCGTCTTGTCCTCGAGCGGGACGACGCGCTGGAACTCATCAGCAAGGGCGAGCAGGTGCGAAATGCGAAGCATGGCGCACCATCGGTTAATTTACCGATCTCGTCAACGGTAATCTTACCGCTACCTGCGCAGCTCTGGCGGCGGTAATATTACCGCATGGACATGCATGGCTTAATTGCGAGAATTGACAAGCGGTTAAAGGCCGTCGGGCTGACGCCTACCGCCGCATCCAAGCTTGCCACGGGATCGACCGACACGATCCGCAACTGGAAGCGGTCCGCCCTCGAGGGGAAGATGCCTCAAGGCCCTTCCCAGGATAAGCTCGAAGCTGTTGCTCGCGTTCTGCAGGCGAAGTTCCTATGGCTAACCACCGGAACAGGGCCAGAGGAGTCTGGTGGCGCCGACGAGGGGACCACCGTCCCCTTGTATTCCGACGTCCCCGCCGGCCGCATGATGGCGACCGAAGGAATCGCACGCGCCGAAGATGTTCGCAGCCACATCGTCATCTCGGGCCTTGGTCGAGGGGATTGGGCGGCGCTCGTTGTCAACGGCAACAGCATGAACAAAGTCGCGCCCGACGGGTCAGTCATCGTATTCAATCGAGCTGATACCCGATTGGTCGACAACGGCTTCTACATCTTCGCTCACCCTGAGACAGGCGAAGCGACCTTCAAGCGCTACGGCGCCGGCCAACCGCCGCGACTTCGGCCGTTTTCATACGACGACTACGATCCCATCATGGTCACCGACGAGATAGCGGCGGTTGGTCGTGTCAGAAAGGTGATCGTGGACCTGTAACCAGCGAGGGGTTTCAAAGTGAGGACGGGACTTTTTGTGGGTGCGGCTCTATTTGCAATGGGTTGCCTTCCGATTGCCGTGTCTAGGGCGCAGGACACAGGTGAAGCATGCGCTGCGATCGAAGATGGCGGCCCCCGGCTGCTTTGCTACGATGCAATCTTCCGCATGAAGGTCGAGACCGCTCCCTCTGAGGAGTCGTCGATCGGCGGTGTGGGTAAGTGGAATATTAGGTCAGAGACCAACCGCATCACCGACAAGACGGATGTCTTTGTCTCGGTGAACTCGAATCAGACGATTCCCGCTCGGTTTGGCGGGGCTGGGTCTATGGCCTACCTCCTTCTTAGGTGCGAAGAAAACACGACAGCCCTGACAGTGTGGTTTGGAGGCCAGTTCATGGCCGCAAGCGGCGGATACGACCTGGTCACATACCGCATCGATGACCAGCCCGCCGTGCGCGACCGCTGGTCTGAATCCACCAACAACGAACACATGGGCCTGTGGTCAGGCGGGCAGTCGATACCCGTCATCAAATCGCTCTTTGGGCACAAGAACCTCCTGATTCAAGCTGTTCCGTTCAATGAGAACCCGCTCACGCTCGACTTCGACATCAGCGGCGTCGAGGCGGCGGTCAAGGATCTCCGTACCGCTTGCAGTTGGTAGAACGGTTTATTTACCGCTCTCATATTGACGGCGGTAAATTTACCGCATAGCGTCGCCCCCCAGTAGATCACTGGAGGGCGACATGCGCCACGCACCGACCACCGACTTCGCGACCACCTTCCCGCCGCTGCCACCTGCCCTCGCTGACCTGTCGACGCCCGAGCTGCTCAAGGTCGTGCTCGAAGAGGTCGGCAAAGGCTGCAAGCTCGAGGACTTCCGCGAGCATGCCGCTACCTGCCACCTCACCGAAGAGCAGGTGAAAGCCCACGTCGGCGCCGCCAAGCGGCTGCTTCTGCTCGACCGCGCCGAGACCGCAGGCCCGCCGCGCCCGCTTCACCCCTGGGATGCCGACCCCGACTATCGCAAGGAGCTGATCGCCGAGGGCGGTCGCATCGTGGCGCTCGGCATGGCCGACACCGCCGCGATCGTCGGCGCGCTGGAGCGCCATGGCTTCGAGCCAGCCGCGATGATCGCGCTCTGGGACGATATCGTCTCCGACGCCATCCGCCAGCTGCACCAGCTGCCCCGCCTCACCCTGCTCGCCGGCGTCATCGCCGATCTCGATGCGGCGCTCGATGTCTACGACACGCCCGGCCTCAATGCCGAAGGCCGCCAGCTGGCCCGCTCGATGCACGTCGCGCTCGATGGCCTGCGCGACAACCAGATGCTGCCCCGCGGGCACGTGCTGGCCACGGTGAAGGCATTCTCGGAAGCCGAGGAGTGGAGCGGCTTCGGCAGCGCCTGGTGCCACAAGGTCACCGCCGCCTGCACCACCCTCGCCAAGCTTTGGGGGCTGTGATGGAGGGCGCATCGAACATCGGCGAACACATCAGCCGCGCTGTTGCGGCGCAACTGGATGCCGCTTTCGTCGAAAAAGAGGTCGAGACGCGCGTCGGCAAGCTCGTCGTAGAGGCTGTCGACCATGCCCTGCGTCGCTACAGCGATACCGGTAAACTCATCACGGACGCGGTGGAAGCGTCTCTGAGGGTGGATCGCCTCGACCTGCCCAGCTACGGCGACACTGTCGCGGCGATCCTGAAGGTGCAGATCGAGAGCCGCGTTTCGGAACTGGTAGCGGGGCGGCTGGCGGCTGACATGGCTGAGTTGCTGAGTCTTGCGCCTAAGGAAATCAAGCTCTCCCAGATCGCCGCCGAGATGCTGAAAGAGCATTCCGATGGGTATGGGGAGGTGATCACCGTCATCGTCGAAGTCTCCGAGTATGGCAGCACATGGATCTACCTCGATGAGCAGACGCATCACGAAGGCGTCCGTGCCAGTCGCGAGTGCCGTCACCAGCTCCTGCTGAGCAAGGATGGCACCATCTCGTCGGCGACCATCGACAGACGCAACACGAAGGACGTGCAGCACATCGGTCGCAGTTTCGGGCTAGGTCAGCGCATCCGCGCCTTCATCGCTTGTGGCACCAGGATCATCGTTGATGAAGGCGACGTGGTCACCAGCGTCGGTGACTACTGATGAGCCCCTTCTGGGTCTACACCGCCGCCGGGCGCTGCTTCGACTTTGACAACCCGCAGCCCGAGATGATCGAGCCGCGCGCCCTCGCCTGGCAGCTGTCGGGCGAGGGCAGGTGGGCCAACAACACCCACTGGCCGCTGTCGGTGGCGCAGCACTCGCTCTGCGTCGCGAACGCCATTCCCAACCCGGCTTGGCGCATCTACGGCCTGCTGCACGATGCCGCCGAGGCCTTCACCCGCGACCTGCCGACGCCGTTCAAGCTCTGGCTGGCGAAGTGTGGCGCCGACGTGGTGGCGCTCGAGCACAGGATCCTGCACCAGGCGGTGCTGCCGCATTTCGGTCTGGCCCGGCCGAACGACGAGATCGCCACGGCCGTCGATCGCGCCGATGCGAGGGCGCTCGCCACCGAGTACCGCGACGCGGTCAAGGGCAAGGGCCCCGAGTGGGTGCCGAAGGGCGAGCCGCTGCCGGGCAAGGCGCTGAAGTTCGTGCCGCGCGACAAGGTAGAGCAGGACTTCCTCACCGCCCTCGACTGCATGATCCGCGATGCCCATCGCGCCGGCCTCAGGAGGGCAGCATGACAGTTCTCAGCGCAGCATCTTCCGCAACTAAGCGGCCAATCGCCGCCGGCGGACGGACCGTCATGATCGCCGAGATTGCCGACGAGGCACTCGTGGCGGAAATCGTCCGGAGAGCGAAACGTGGCAAGTTCAACGAAGCCTTGCTCGAAAAGCTGGAAATCGAGGCAGGACAGGGCGTCGAGGATCTCGATGATCTTCAGAACGCCTCTGACTGGTGGCGCCGCGGCGACAAGCGCGAGGCCCTCCACCATCTCGAACTTGCTCTAGGCCGGGACTTCATCGGCCTCGGCGATCTCCGGCCGGAGGATCTGCGATGAGCAAGGTCACCGTCGACGCCAAGGCCTTCCAGGCGGCGCTTGCCCGGGTCACCAGCTCGATCAAGCCGCAGAAGACCCATCCCATCCTGCAATGCGTCCGCCTCGTCGCTGGCGACGGCGAGATGCAGATATCGGGTACTGATCTGGATGTCGCCATCACGGTCACGCTGCCGGCGAGCGGCGAGATGGCGCCCATCTGCACCGACTTCAGCCGCCTCGGCACGATTGCCAGCACCCTGAAGGATCGCGGCGAGATGAGCATCGAGCCGGGCGCGGATGCGATGGCTGCCATCGCTTGCGGCCGCTCCAGGTTCACTGTCGGCCTGATGCCGGCCATCAGCTGGCCGACATTGAGCGAAGTACGCTGGGACACCCAGTTCGAAGTGTCGGGCAGCACCTTTGCCCGGCTGATGTCCGCCCTTGCCCCGGCGATCTCCGACGAGGCGACGCGCTTCTACCTGAGCGGCATCTTTCTGAAGCCGGGCACCGTGCGAGACGACAACGCCGCCGGCAACCTGCTCGGCGTCGCGACCGACGGCCACAAGCTCTACGCCCGCTCGATCGAGCTGCCGGGCATCCCGAAGTCGATGACCGGTATCATCCTGCCGCGCATGGCCTGCGCCACGATCGCCAAGAGTTTCGGCGATGCAGACACGCTCAAGGTGAGCTGCAATGATAAGAAGCTGCAGGTCGATGTCGAGGGCGTGCGCTACCTCACCAAGCTGATCGAGGGTGTCTTCCCCGACTGGCGTCGCGTGACGCCGAAGACCGATTCCGCCCTATCGTTCGACCGGGCCACCCTCGTGGCTGCAGCGCGCATCGCTGCCGCCGCAAAGTCCAACGCCAAGGGCGGCAAGTCGGTCAAGCTGAGCTTCACCGAGGACGAGACTCGTCTCGAGGCTGTTGACCGCGACAATCCGCAGTTCTCTGGATCCGACGTGGTGCGGCATTCGCAGCTGACCAAGCCTCTGTCGGATACAGTCGGCCTCAACATCGACTACCTGCTCGAGATCGTCGCCGAGCTCGACGCCGAGACCATCGAGATGGCGCCGCCCGAAGGCGGCAGTGGGCCGATCGTGCTGCGCGGCGCCGCCCATGACGACCGCATCGCCGTCATCATGTCGATGCGGGTGTAGCCATGACCCGGCCCGCCGTGTTCACGCAAGCCGATATCGCCAAGCTGCTGAAGGGCGCCAAGGCCGCTGGCATGACGGTGGCCAGCGTCGAGATTGACCGGTCGGGAAAGATCGTCGCAAGGTTCGGCGGCGCCGGCGCTGCTGCCTCGGCCGAGACCAACGAGTGGGATGAGGTGCTGGGCGATGGGCAAGGCCAACGGACTGCCGCGTAACGTCACCGAGTTCCGCGACCGGCACGGCAACTGGCACCTGCGCTACCGCGCCAAGGGCTCGCCCACCTACTACTTCAAGCACAAGCCGGGCACCGAGGAGTTCCGCGCCGAGCTCGAAGCCTGCCGCACCGGGACACCACAGGCAAAGAGCGCCCGCACCAGCCTGCAGACCAAGCCGGGCAGCTTCTCGGCGCTGATCGCCATGTACTACGGCACGCCCGGTTATACCGGACTCGCGCCCAGCTCGAAGAAGACCTACCGCTCGACGCTCGAGCGGTTTCGCATCGCGCACGGCGCCAAGCAGGTGGCGACCATCGAACGCAAGCACATCAAGGCGATCATCGGTGGCATGTCGTCGACGCCGGCTGCCGCGAACAAGCTGCTCGATAGGCTCCACCTCCTGATGGCGCTCGCAATCGACGAGGGCTGGCGCAAGGATGACCCGACCCAGGGCGTCAAGGGTTACAGCAAGAAGAGCGAGGGCTTCCACACCTGGACCGAGGACGAGATCGCCCAGTACGAGGCGAAGCACCCGGTCGGCAGCAAGGCGCGGCTCGCCTTCGACCTGATGCTCTACACCGGGCAGCGCCGCTCCGACATGATCAGGATGGGTCGCCAGCACGTCGCCGCCGGCAGGATCCGGGTGAAGCAGCAGAAGACCGGCGCCGTCCTGTCGCTACCAATGCACCCGAACCTGGTCGCCTCGATCGCCGCCGCACCGACCGGCGACCTGACCTTCCTCGTCACCGAGTTCGGCAACGCCTTCAGCGCCGCCGGCATCGGCAACAAGGTCCGCGATTGGTGCAACGCCGCCGGCCTCCCTCACTGCACCGCCCACGGCCTGCGCAAGGCCGCTGCGCGGCGACTGGCGGAAGCCGGCGCCAGCAATCAGCAGATCAAGGCGGTGACAGGTCACACGACGGATGTTGAAGTGGCGCGTTACACGGCTGCGGCCGATCAGGCGAAACTCGCCGACCAGGCGATGGCTAGTCTGGAGGCAGTTTCCCCCGGGGAAAACAGGGCAAAGTGGGGATTGTGAGCGAACGACTCGCTCGCCCCCACATCGGTTAACGCTTTGTTAAAGCTCGCTATTTGATTTGCGGCCGATTCCCGTGTTCAAGTCTAGCCCCAATATTCGCTGCCCCGACCCTCGACACTTCCGCCAGAAGCGCAATAAATACGCAGTTAACCCAGCCGCTCTTCCAAAGCGGCCGGGCTACTGAGTGCCAGTGATGTTGGCAAGGTGTCTGAGACAAGCGGTACTGAAACAGTACGGCGGCACCCTAGTCAAGGAAATTGCGGGCATCTCGGGCCAATGTGGACAACACAAGGAATACCGAGAATGCAGACACATTTCGATCTCATCCCGCGCGTTGCGCAGGGAGCCACCATCTATCAGCGGCCGGCCGACGGCTATATCAACGCCACGGCCATGTGCCAGGCGGCCGGCAAGCTATGGGGTGACTACCGTCGCCTAAACGCGACCGAAGCCTATCTGGCCGCCCTGTCGGCCGATATGGGAATTCCCATATCGGAGCTAGCTCAGTCGATGAAGGGTGGGGACACCCGATCCCAAGGAACTTGGGTGCACCCTGATGTCGCAGTGCACCTGGCACAGTGGCTTTCTCCCCAGTTCGCTGTGCAGGTAAGCAAGTGGGTGCGGGAATGGATGTCGGGTCGCGCAAGGCCTGCAGCCCCGAACGTCGTGCCCTATCACCTGAGGCGGTATGTCGCGAACCAGAGAAATGTGCCCACCGGACACTTCTCCATCCTGACCGAGATGACGCAGGCTCTGATCGCCCCATTGGAGCTTATGGGCTACACGCTGCCCGAACACATGGTCCCAGATATCTCCCACGGGAAGATGTTCTGCAAATGGCTCCGCGATGTGCATGGTGTCGACACCGACGCACTCCCGACGTACACCCACATATACGAGGATGGCCGACGGGTTCGGGCCAAGGCGTACCCCGAAAATCTGTTGGCAGGTTGGCGGCGTCACTTCCGGGAGGAGTGGTTGCCCAATCGATCGACCGACTATTTCCGCAGCCGCGACAGCGTGGCGCTCGAGTATTTGCCGAAGTTGCTACCGCCGCCCCAGGCAGCGTAGGAAACCGAAAGCGAACGCATCAATGGCTAACCGAGAAATAGGTTAGCCATTTTCGCCAGCTAAGTTGCTGATTTCATTGGTATCGAAAAACAAAGTGGTGGAGCTGAGCGGAATCGAACCGCTGGCCTCATCATTGCGAACGATGCGCTCTCCCAACTGAGCTACAGCCCCGCTTTGTGGGGGCGTTCTTAGCCAAGATCGCTGCGTTGGGCTAGTGGTTTTTTCGGCGACCAAGGGGAGGGCGAGGGGAGGCTGGCCTCCCCTCGGGCAAAGGCCTCAGGCGGCCTTCTGGGTCACCAGGTTGCGCTCGATCAGCGTCTCGAGAATCTGCACCGTGTTGAGCGCGGCGCCCTTGCGCAGGTTGTCGGAGACCACCCACAGGCTGAGGCCGTTCTCGATGGTGACGTCCTCGCGGATGCGCGACACGTAGGTGTCGTATTCGCCCGCCGCTTCCACCGGAGTGGCGTAGCCGCCGGCTTCGCGCTTGTCGATCACCGAGATGCCCGGCGCTTCGCGCAGGATGTCACGCGCCTCGTCGGCGGAGATCGGATTTTCGAACTCGAGGTTCACGGCCTCGGAGTGGCCGACGAACACCGGTACGCGCACGCAAGTGGCGGTCAACTTGATCTTGGGATCGAGGATCTTCTTGGTTTCGGCGACCATCTTCCACTCTTCCTTCGTGTAGCCATCCTCCATGAACACATCGATGTGCGGGATGACGTTGAAGGCGATCTGCTTGGTGAACTTGCGCGGGGTGGCGCTGTCGTTGACGAAGATGCCCTTGGTCTGGGTCCAGAGCTCGTCGACGCCCTCTTTGCCGGCGCCCGAGACCGACTGGTAGGTGGCAACGACGACGCGCTTGATCCTGGCGAAATCATGCAGCGGCTTCAGCGCCACGACGAGTTGGGCGGTGGAGCAGTTGGGGTTGGCGATGATGTTCTTGCGGTCGTTGCGCGCCATGTAGGCGTCGAGCACCGCGGCGTTCACTTCGGGAACAATCAGCGGCACGTCGCCGTGGTAGCGCCAGAAGCTCGAGTTATCGACGACGATGCAGCCCGTGCGGCCGATGCGCTCGCCCCATTCCTTGGCGATGGTCGAGCCGGCCGACATCAGGGCGAAATCGACGCCGGTGAAGTCGAAGTTCTCGAGGTTCTGTACCTTCAGGCGCTTGTCGCCGAAGCTGATTTCCTGGCCCTGCGACCGGGCGGACGCGAGCGCGATGACCTCGCAGGCAGGAAACTTCCGCTCTGCGAGGATGTTGAGCATTTCCCGGCCAACATTGCCGGTGGCCCCGACGACGGCGACGCGATAACCCATTTTGAAAAGTCCTCTTTGCCTCAAGTCCCCCGCGCCGGCGCTCTGGCCCGGCGGCTTGGTAGCTCCGGCCGCTCCCCGGCGGGAGAGGCCCGGGGATCGGCTCAGGGGGTTTTGGTGGTTTTGGTCGCCAGCATGGTCGCCAAGGCGATGCCCGCGGTGCTGCATGCATCCGCTGTGGTCATCGAAACGAAAAGGCTGTTGCGCATCGCAACGCTTCCCCTAGCTACGGCGAGCAGCGTTCTACGCCGAAATCGGCACGTGTCAATCACCTATAGGAGATCGCCTACGCCTATTCGGGGCGGTAGAAGTCGCCGCCGGCGTCCATCACCCAGAGTTCGCCGGTCGAGATGTCGAACCAGGCGCCATGCACGGCCAGCTTGCCCTCGGCCTCGAGCGTCCGCACGTAGGGAAAGGTCCGCAGGTTGGCGATCGAGTTGCGGATCGAGAAGCGCTCCAGCATCGTCTGCCGCTCGGTATTGGTGAGCAGCGAGTATTTCGACACCTGCTCGGAAACCGGCGCCAGCATGCTCAGCCACTTGCCGATGAAGTCGCCCTGCGCCAGCGGCCCGGTATCGGGCGCGAGGGCTGCCTTGATGCCGCCGCAGCGGCCGTGGCCCATGATGACGATGTTGCTGATATTCAGCGCGTTGACCGCGAACTCGATCGCCGCCGAGGTGCCGTGCTGGCCGCCATCGGGTTGAAAGGGCGGCACGAGGTTGGCCACGTTGCGCAGCACGAACATCTCGCCCGGACCCGCGTCGAAGATCGTCTCGGGCGCCGAGCGGCTGTCGCAGCAGGCGATCATCATGGTGGTCGGGGTCTGGCCCTTGTCGGCCAATACCTTGTAACGCGCCTGTTCCGGTGCGTAGCGGTGGGCCATGAACGACTTGTAGCCGTCGAGCAAAAATGCTGGAAACTCGCTCATGCCGCAGCGATTAGCGGCTTGCCGACCAAATTACAATCGTCACGGGGCGCGTGGCGGCTAGGGAGTTTTTGCATGCTTATCTACCGGTTCCTGACAGGCGAGGACGATTCCAGCTTCTGTCACAAGGTTACCAAGGCCTTGAGCGAGGGCTGGGTGCTGCATGGGGGCAGCAGCTATGCCTATGACGCAGTGAGCAAGCGGATGAAGTGCGGACAGGCGGTGACGAAGACCGTCGCCGACCAGCCCTATGATCCCGACAGGAAGCTGGTCGACTACGTTTGACAGCGGCAGCCGAGGCGCTCGGCTGCACCCCGGCATTGCCTCTGCGGAGAGCATCGCTCCCCGCTGACGCCGCCTAGAGCACGCCCCGCAGCGCCAGGTGCTGGAGCAGGATGATGGTCTTGCCGTCGGCGATCTCGCCGCGGTCCAGCATCGCCATGGCCTCGGCGAAAGGCAGTTCCAGCGTTTCGATGTCCTCGCCCTCGGCTTCGAGGCCGCCACCTTCGGAGATACGGGCACTCGCGTCATACTGGCCGACATAGAGCCACAGCCGTTCCGTCACCGAGCCCGGGCTCATGTAGGGAGCGGCGACCAGGGTCAGGTCGTGCACGCGATAGCCGGTCTCCTCCTCGGCCTCTTTTTTCGCGCAGGTCAGTGGGTCGTCGCCATCGAGCTTGCCGGCCGGCGCCTCGACGAGCCAGGGGTTCTCGTCGCCGTTGAACCAGGCGGGGAAACGGAACTGCCGGGTGAGGATGACGGTGCGCTTGTCGAGATTGTAGAGCAGCACCGCGGCGCCGTGGCCACGATCGTAGGTTTCGCGGACCTGACGCTGCCAACTGCCGTCGCGGCGCTGCAGCTCGAAGGTGTGCTTTTTCACCTCGCCCCAGTTGCTGGCGACCAGGTCACTCGAGATCATCCGGACTTTTTCGCGCATTGCCGCAACTCCGCTTGGAACTCGCCACAAAAAACATGCGTTGCTGAATCGAATATGAACGTGGGGTTCAGCGCGCGGCCATCCGGGCCGGTGTAGATGTCCGGTCAAGCAGCGGAAACCCCAGGACGGGGTCGCCCGCAGAAGGGTCGAAAGAGATGAGCCGGATTGCCGTCGGCGTGATGATCGCGATTGCCGCACTTGTCATGAACGGTGGAATGATCCGGCAGGTGCTGGCAGAAGACCTGTCCAGGGCCGCAGGCGGGGTTCCCGCGCTTTCGACAACCATCACGGCGGCGTCCGGCCACCGCAGCGAACGCGTGCTCAGCCTGCTGATCGCACTCGAAGCGCTGCGGGCCGCGCCGGAGGTGCTGGTCAAGCGGTGAACCGCCAAGCCATGCGTGCACCGAATGACTTATCCCCCGCATAAGCGCAGCCTTTGACCTGCGGGCAAAGCGTCGCTAGAAGTCTCGAACCATTCCAAAGTGGCTGGCGCTATCCCGCGCAGGCCAGGGCGCGGGACGACTTATGGCTCCTTCTTCAAGGCCCCTTTCACCGCATCTGTCGATCTACCGGTTCACCCTCTCCATGACGATGTCGATCGTGCACCGCGCGACCGGCATTGCCCTGATGGGTGGCATGCTGGTGCTGCTGCTGTGGCTCGTTGCCGCAGCGATCGGCGGCGGCTTCTTCGACGGTGTGAACTGGCTGTTCGGTTCGTGGTTCGGGCAGCTGGTGCTGTTCGGCTTCACCTTCGTGCTCTTCCACCACATGATCGGTGGCATCCGCCATTTCATCTGGGACCGGGCCTTGGGCCTCGACGCCGCCGGACGTGAAACCATCGTGCGCGTGGCCCTCGGCTGCTCCATTGCCCTCACGCTCATCGTGTGGGCCGTTTTCGTGTGGTTCAAATGATCGAACGCTCGGCGATTTCCAACCCGAAGACGCATTACGGCAGCGGCAAGAAGGCCACCAAGGGCTTCATCACGCAGCGCGCCACCGGCGCCTTCAACATCCTCGCGACGCTGTTTCTCGTCTGGTTCGTGGTCAGCCTCTCCGGTGCTGCCGATGGGGCCGAGCGCATCGCGCTGGTTCGCAACCCGCTGGTGGCGATCGGGCTGATCCTGCTGATCGTCTCGGCGTCGCTGCACATGCGGATCGGCATGCATGACGTGATCGAGGATTACGTCAGCAAGGGGCCGCGCAACGCGCTCGCCAACAACGCCAATGTCATCTTCGCCGTGCTGGTCGCGGTAGTGTCGATCCTTGCGATCGTCAAACTCGTCTTCTGGGGATAGCCCGCATGGCCGCTTATGAGATCATCGACCACGAATTCGACGTGGTGATCGTCGGCGCTGGTGGCGCAGGCCTCCGCGCCACCCTCGGCATGGCCGAGCAGGGGCTGAACACGGCCTGCATCACCAAGGTGTTTCCCACCCGCTCGCACACAGTGGCAGCGCAGGGCGGCATCGCCGCCTCTCTGTCCAACATGGGTCCCGACAGCTGGCAGTGGCACATGTACGACACCGTCAAGGGGTCGGACTGGCTGGGCGACAACGACGCCATGGAATATCTGGCCCGCGAGGCACCGGCGGCGATCTACGAGCTCGAGCACTACGGTGTGCCGTTCTCGCGCACCGAGGATGGCCGCATCTACCAGCGCCCGTTCGGCGGCCACATGACCGAGTATGGCGACGGCCCGCCGGTGCAGCGCACCTGCGCCGCCGCCGACCGCACCGGCCACGCCATCCTCCACACGCTCTACGGCCAGTCGGTTCGGAACAACGCGCAGTTCTTCATCGAGTATTTTGCGCTCGACCTGATCATGGGCGCCGATGGCTCCTGCCAGGGTGTGATGGCGTGGAAGCTCGACGACGGCACGCTGCATCGCTTCCGCGCCAAGCTGGTGGTGCTGGCGACGGGCGGCTATGGCCGCGCCTATTTCTCGGCCACCTCGGCCCATACCTGCACCGGCGACGGCAACGGCATGGTGGCGCGGGCCGGGCTGCCGCTGCAGGACATGGAATTCGTGCAGTTCCACCCCACCGGCAT
>QLAH01000614.1_pt1 | contig 15543 bp, 12 predicted proteins | sample 4693081 | NCBI WGS metagenome assembly QLAH01 (sample SAMN09425401, study PRJNA476045) | Lake water metagenome, whole genome shotgun sequencing project.
TGAATGATGAATTTACTACCCTTGTCAGGTAAACTTTCTATGATTAAGTTCCCATCATGACGATTAATTAAATCGCTACAAAGCATTAAACCAAACCCACTACCCTTTTCCATTGAAGTTCCTGCAGTTGTGTAGTATTGTTTCGCATTAATTTTTTCGATAGTTTCCTGGGTCATACCTATACCACTGTCTTCTACACAAATAATTGCATGGGTAATTGATTGTGTAGCATGAACCTGAATGGTTCCATTTTCAGGAGTATACTTAATAGCATTACTAATTAAGTTTCTTAAAACAATTCGAATCATTTCTTTATCTGCATTAATAAACATTTGTGGATGCAGATTATTGTTGAATGTTATATTCTTTCTCCTAAATAGCATTTTGTGTTCATCTTCTAATCCTTTTACTAGTTGATAAACAATAAAAACAGACCTATCTAAGTTCTTCCCAGACATTTGTCCTTTTAACCAAAAGAGTAGATTATCTAACAAAGAGGTAGTACCCATATATTGGGTTTCTAGTTGCAGCAGAAGTTGTTTTGCTTGATCTTCTGGTACCATTTCCTGATTAACCAAATTCAAAATGCCCTTTGTATTAACCAGCGGATTACGTAAATCATGAGAAATAATGGATAATAATTTGTCCTTGGTTTTATTATCGGCCTCGAGCATTCTATTTTGTTGAGATATTTCTTTATTGAGCGTTCCCATCTCTTCAATTTGGGCTTCAATCAAAATATTTTTTGCCCTTAGTTCTCTACTAAAATGTTTTTGTTTTTGGTAATTTATAAAAACCATTACAACCAAAACAGCAAGTATAATCAAAATAAACGTCCCTACTGTTAAAATGAATAATTGCTCATCAGAAGCACGTTGAGCACGCAAAAAAGAATTCTCCCAATCTAATCTTAGACTTTGTTGATTCTTGATGATATCAATAAAATTTGCAGCATATTCATTTTCTTTTTTGCGATGCAAAGTATTAATCAATATGGCTGTATCCTGCCATGCCATTGCTTTTTCTAAGGCATTGGTCTTTTTATAATATTGAATAATTTGGTGTACGCTCTGATCAATTAACTCGTGCGCACCAATTGATTTTGCAAATAAATAAGATGCTTTAGACATAGCAAAAGCAGAATCAAGCTGGCCTCTTTTAAAAGCTACATTTGCTAATTCTAGATTATTCAAAGCAAGACCATACCGATCATTCAATTTTCGATCGATGCTTATAGAAGCATAAAAAAAAGAAGTCGCTAACTCTAAATTCTTTCCTTCTAATGCCAACTTTCCTAAATGATAAAGGGCTTTCTTTTCCCCGTAGTCATACTTAATTAATTTACTGGTATTAAGTGCTTGATTAAATAAAATAACCGCAGAGTCTGGCTTGCCTTTGTAGAGTTGAATCAACCCTAAACTATTTTTGATATTTACAACTTCTTCTTGTTTATCATACTTTTTAAAAACTTCAAGAGACTCTTTATAAATAGCCGAGGCAGAGTCATATTTTGATTCTAAAATCAAAGAACCAGCAATTTGCTGACTAACTTTTGCAATATTAAATGTGTCTTTTATTCTTCTGAATATATCGAGGGAAAGATAAAAATCACTTAGCGCTCGTTTTACAAAACCCTGTTGTTGAAAAATTCCTCCTTCGTACATGTAAGCAACTGCCTGACCTTTTTTATAGTCAATTTGTTTAGCAGTATTTTGAGCAATGATCAATAAATTCAGGGCCTTAGATATATCTGAACGCTTTGCATCAAATGCCTCTTTATTTAATGAATCAACAATAAAGGAAGAGCCAGTGCTTTTTTGCGCAAACAATGGGCATGCCAAAAAAAAGAAATATATGAAAAACAGTATCCGCATGATATTAAATGTAGATATGGATTTTAAGATAGCGCTATATGTATTCAAGATACAAATATTTGTGTTACACTAACAACAAAAAAAAGGACCCCAATCGGAGTCCCTTATTATGAGCAAGCAATCGAAAACAATTAGCGAAGAACTTCTCTAGCGATCACCATTTTCTGAATCTCTGAAGTTCCTTCCCCAATAGTACATAATTTTGCGTCACGATAGTACTTTTCTACAGGAAAATCTTTTGTATAACCGTAGCCACCAAAAATTTGAATGGCTTCAGTAGCTATTTTAACAGCAACTTCACTTGCATAATATTTGGCCATAGCACCTGCTTGGGTAACTTTTTCACCCCTATTTTTAAGATCACAAGATTGCCATATCAATAAATCAGCAGCCATGATTTCAGTAGCCATATCTGCCAACTTAAAACTAATTCCCTGAAATGAAGCAATAGGTTGGTCAAACTGGTACCTTTCTTGTGAGTATTTTAAAGCTGCTTCATAGGCACCTTTTGCAATACCCGCAGATAGAGCAGCAATAGATATTCTACCTCCGTCCAAAATTTTCATTGCTTGTCTAAATCCATCCCCAACTTCACCCAAACGGTTACTATCAGGGATAATGCAATTGTCAAATATCATTTCGGCAGTTTCACTGGCCCTCATCCCCAATTTATTTTCTTTTTTCCCAGCTGTAAAACCTAATGTACCTCTCTCCACTACAAAAGCAGTTGAGTTTCCACTGGTTCTTGGCTCCCCTGTTCTGCAAATAACCACAGCCACTTCACCAGACTTTCCATGGGTAATCCAGCTTTTAGTTCCATTCAATACCCAATGATCCCCCTGTTTAACCGCTGTCGTTTTCATATTGCCCGCATCACTGCCAGTGTTTGGTTCAGTTAAGCCCCAAGCACCAATCCACTCTGCAGTAGCCAATTTGGGCAACCAACGTTTTTTTTGTTCTTCGTTTCCAAAAGATAAAATATGATTAGTGCAAAGCGAGTTATGTGCTGCAACACTCAATCCAATGCTACCACAAACTTTAGCTATTTCTTGAATAATGGCATTGTACTCAAAATAACCTAATCCAGCCCCACCATACTCAGCTGGTACAAGCACACCCATTAAACCCAACTTTCCCATTTCTCTAAATAGGTCTTCTGGAAAAAATTGTGCCTCATCCCATTCCATTAAATGCGGTCGAATATACTGTTCAGCAAAATCTTTAGCCGTTGCAGACACTTGTTGTGTCAATTCTGTCTCCTTGAAGTGCATATATGATAATTTAAATAGACGGGGGTCGGAGCAGAGCAAGCACGTTCTTTCCGACCCCCTAAAACAAACAACCGTTAGTTAGTTTGTAAAGCAAATCTAGGGGATTTTACTGGTAAGTTCATCTTAAAATAACCAGATAATTATTCACAGAATGACTAAGTCTAAGAGTAGCTGATATTGAGCCGATTGAATAAAAACGATTTTTTTTAACTCTTCTAAACTTCCAAATAATCCATATTGGGCTCTATATTGAACAATAGCTGCAGCTATTTCAGGCGAAACCCCAGCTTTAATCAACCTTGATTCACTGGCTGAATTAATTGAAGGTTTCCCCACAGCATGAATCTTTAAAAAAGGCTTTATTAGCGTAAATAGGGAATCTTTTATGCCGTAGGTTTTCTTAACATCGTCAACGTCGGAAAAACCACCCAACTTATCTCGATATTTAATAATTCTTGTTGCTAACACCGGGCCGATACCTGGCAGTGCTTCCCAATCTTCCGTTGAAGCCGTATTGATATCAATGATGGATATTTTTTTGGGGGCATAGGGGTGATTATAGCCGCCGCTTTCATTTGCAGTAGGATAATTTTGCACCAGAGCCGTTGAAGGAAGGCGTATATGAGGAATCAATTTTTTAGCTAAGGAGGGCTCAATCCCCCAGATTTTGAGTAAATCTGTTGGCACTTTAAACCGCCCCCCTTTTTGTCGATACCTTATAATGGTTTGAGCATTTTTATAAGACAACCCTAGCTGCTTTAGTTCTTCTTCGGAAGCGGTATTCGGATCAAACTTAAAAAAGACTGGCTGAATAGAACTTGTTCTACTCTGCGCTGTATCTTTTGAATACGGCATTTTAAATGGGTCTGTTTTAACCTGATCTACCCATGCAGTATCCGAATGTTGTAACTGAGGAATACTGGAGGGAATTAAATTAGGTAACACTATAAAAGTGCCTAACAGAAACAATACAACCATTAATCCAATTCTCTCTTTTTTAGAGAATTGTAAATAATCTTTTACCCATTTTTTCATGTCCGCAAATAGTTGCGGAATTACAAACGAACAACTAACCCATCGTAAGCAAGTTTTACATGTGCTGGCAATTCAGCATTAATCGTATCATGTAAACCAAGCTGGTGACTAATATGGGTAAAATATACTTCAGGAACTGCAGTAATATCGGCAATATCCAAAGCTTCTTGTAAAGTAAAATGCGATAAATGCTTCTCTTTTCTTAGTGCATTTAATACTAATACGGAAGACCCTTTTACTTTGTTCAATTCTGCCGTTTCAATATAATTAGCATCGGTGATATAGGTAAAATTCCCCATTCGAAACCCTAACACAGGCATTCGATGATGCATCACTTTGATGGGTTGGACCTCAATATCTCCTACAAAGAAATTTTCATCTCCAATACTATGCATATGCAATTCTGGTGTACCAGGATAACGGTTATCGGAAAAAGCATAATAAAAATCTCTTCGAATCGCTTCTTCGGTTGAAGCATTCGCATAAATATCCATTGCAGTACCCGAGAAAAAATTGAATGCCCGAATATCATCTAAACCAGCAATATGGTCTTTATGAGAATGTGTAAATAGGACTGCATTTAACCGGGTAGTATTAGTGCGCAACATTTGGTACCTAAAATCGGGAGTAGTATCAATTACAATACTGGTCTTTGCAGATTCTACCAAAATACTTGTTCGAAGTCGTTGATCTTTAGGATTTGTGGAAACACATACAGGACAACTGCATCCTATCATAGGCACGCCCGTACTCGTTCCTGTTCCTAAAAATCGAATGGTTAATGCTGGTTTATTCACCCAATAAAACTACGGTAAAATTATGTTGGTTAGAAGCGTATAGTCCGTAATTATTCTGTTGTTGTCACGGACTTTCTAACTACTTCTTCATAAAGTTTTTGAGACTCAAGGGTTAGTTTATCAAATTGAATATTTAGCTGGGGTATGATTTCCATTAAAGTATTGATTCTTCCCTCAATATTTAAAAATTTATTCAATACCACTACCCTTCTGGCTTCTAGCAAGCACCATCCACTTTGAAAAGTACCTCTTTCGTATCTCACTACATATTCAGATTCTCCCAAAATATCTTCTAGTTTGTCTAATGTAGATTGTGTGTATTTCATTGCAACACAAATTTAACCTTAGTACGACTTTATTTGGAAGGGTTTTATCCACAAAATGGGCAGAAATTGGAGTAAGTATTAAACTTTTGATTCCATTTTAATTAAGGGGACAATCATTTCCTCTAAACTAATCCCCCCATGTTGAAAACTGTTTTTATAATAGTTTACATAATGGTTATAGTTATTGGGATAGCATAAAAACCCATCTTCCTTAGCAAAAATAAAGGAAGAATTAATTGTTGGCACTGGCAATCCAGCTTTTAATGGGTCTCTAAATGCTAAAACTTCCTTTTCATCATAGTTTAGATTTCTGCCATGTTTATACCTCAAATTGGTAGTTGTTTGCTTGTCGCCAATTACTTTATGCGGAGTTTTAACTCGAACACTTCCATGGTCGGTTGCCAAAACAATTTTTATTTTTTTGTCTGCAATTTTCTTTAAAGCCTGATGAAGCGGGCTATGCTCGAACCAACTCTTAGTCAAACTTCTATAACTGGCTTCGTCGCTAGCCAACTCTTTTAACACTTCCATTTCGGTTCTTGCATGGCTGAGCATGTCAACAAAATTATAAACAATTACATTCAAGGAGTTTCCCAATAAATTATGGATATTATTAACCAATTGTTGCCCATCTTGGTGATTCAAAATTTTATGGTAACTAAACTTTATCCCATCTTTTTTTAAACGCTTTAATTGGGCTGCTAAAAACTCCTGCTCATGTAAGTTTTTACCTCCCTCCTCTTCATCGTTTTTCCACAACGCAGGAAACTTCTTTTCGATTTCTACAGGCATCATCCCAGCAAAAATGGCGTTGCGGCAATATTGAGTAGCAGTAGGTAGAATAGAATAAAAACTTTCTTCTTCGGTAACCCTAAAACTTTCAGCAAATATGGGCTCAATAGCTTTCCATTGATCATATCTCAGATTATCAATTAAGATAAAAAACAAAGGAATATCTGGCTCTAAATGAGGCAATACTTTAAACTGAAATAATTGATGACTCATGATAGGCGCATCAGCAGCAGCGGACGCAACCCATTTTTCATAATTTTTAGAAATGAATTTTCCAAAAGCAGCATTGGCCTCCTTTTTCTGATTAAAAAAAATCTCTTGCATTTCTGGGCTGTCGCTTTTCTCCATTTCTAGTTCCCAATACACTAGTTTTTTATACAATTCCATCCACTCTTGATAATCAGGATTACCAGAAAGTGCCATAAACAATTCACTAAATTGTTGCTGATACGAAATCGTCGTTTTTTCGGCAACCAGCCTTTTATTATCGATGATTTTTTTTAAACTCAGCAATACCTGATTGGGATTAACAGGCTTAATTAAATAGTCTGCAATTTGGCTTCCAATGGCTTCATCCATTAGGTTCTCTGTTTCATTTTTAGTAATGAGTACAATTGGAAGCCGCTGATTCAATTGCTTGATTCGGGTAAGGGTTTCTAGCCCAGTAATCCCTGGCATACTCTCATCCATCAAAACAACATCAACCGTATGGTGTTGAATATACTCAATAGCATCATACCCATTGGTGAGCGTATGAACTTGGTACCCTTTGTTCTCCAAAAATATTTTTTGTGATTGCAGACTTTCAATTTCGTCGTCTACCCATAATATCTGTGCGATTGCCATATTGCTAAGCTATTTATAATTTTGTTTGAAGTTCTAAATACTACCTTTATTAACAATTCAGCAACAGCATGGCCAATCCAAGAAGAAAAATTATTAACGACCCAGTTTATGGATTTATCACCATTAGCCATCCCTTAATCTTTTCAATAATAGCCCATCCATTTTATCAACGCTTAAGAAGGATTCAACAAATGGCTATGGCTCAACTGGTTTATCCAGGGGCTGTTCATACCCGATTGCATCATTCTTTGGGTGCCTATCACCTCATGTGCAATGTAGTAAATGAACTGAGGAGCAAAGAAATAGAAATAACTAAAGAAGAAGAAATTGCCGTAAAAGCAGCCATTTTATTGCATGATATAGGACATGGCCCTTTTTCGCACGCCTTAGAACATGAGCTGGTACTTGGCGTTCATCACGAAGACCTTTCATTACAGATCATGCAACTCATGAACAATGAATTGAACGGTCAGCTAGGTCTTGCCATTGATATTTTCACTAATCAATACCATAAACCCTTTCTACATCAGTTAATCAGTGGCCAATTAGATGTAGACAGAATGGACTATTTAAGCAGAGATAGTTTTTTCTCTGGAGTAAGCGAAGGAGTGATTGGATACGATCGAATTTTAAAAATGTTGACGGTACACCATGGACAGTTAATGGTAGAAGAAAAGGGGATTTATAGCGTTGAAAAATTCTTAGTTGCCAGAAGACAAATGTATTGGCAGGTTTACTTACACAAAACCGTTTTATCTGCCGAAAAAATGTTGGTGAAAATTATTCAAAGAGTAAGAACCATATACCATGCCAATCAAAAAAGTTTAGCAACAGGATCTGAGGTAGACTTTTTTCTTGGAACATTCAATGGACCAATGAATACGGATACCATCAAACGTTTTTGTTTAATGGACGATTTTGACGTAATCAGTGCAATTAAAAAATGGAGTACTCATTCAGACAAAGTACTCTCTTTGCTTTGTACCAGATTGCTTAATCGTTCCATTTACAAAACCAGCATTCAAGCAACACCCTTTGAATCTTCGTTTATTGAAGCAAAAAAGCAACAAGTCATGAAGCAATTTGATGTAAACGAAGAAGAAGCAAATTTCCTTTGTTTTACAGGGATTGCAACCAATACCACCTACCAAAGCAAAGAAGAAAAAATAAATATTCTATACAAAGATGGAACTGTAAAAGATATAACTGAAGTAGACAATTCAATGATACAGCAAAATCTTTCGTCTCAGGTAAAAAAATTTTACATTTGTCTGTTAACATAACCCACTTTTATGCAGTTTAGCGCGGCTCAGATTGGATTAATGATCAATGGTACTATTGAAGGAGATGCCAATGCAATGGTTGTTTCTTTTGGAAAAATTGAAGAAGCAAAACCTTCTCAAATCTCTTTTCTTGCGAATCCTAAATACGAAGACTATTTGTATTCAACTGAAGCATCAGTGGTAATTGTGAACCAATCATTACAATTAAAAGCACCTGTTAAAGCAACCCTGATAAGGGTTCCGGATGCTTACAGTGCATTTGCAGTTTTAATGACTAAGTACCAAGAAATGGCTGCCAATCAATTAACAGGGATTCAAACTCCTAGTCATATTGCTAGTTCGGCCAGTATGGGGGATTCGGTTTATATAGGTGCATTTGTTTTTGTTAGTGATCAAGTGAAAATTGGACACAATAGTAAAATATATCCAGGTGTTTATTTAGGAGACCGAGTAACAGTGGGTGAGAACACAACCATTTATCCTGGCGTTAAAATTTACAAAGACTGTGTAATTGGGAACAATGTAATTGTTCATGCAGGTGTGGTAATAGGAAGTGACGGTTTTGGATTTGCGCCACAGGCGGATGGAAGCTTTACTAAAGTTCCTCAATTGGGGAATGTAGTAGTGGAAGATTTTGTAGAAATAGGTGCCAATACAACTATTGACCGAGCCACCATGGGTTCTACCATCATTAAAAAAGGAGCTAAAATTGATAACCTTGTGCAAATCGCTCATAATGTTGAAATTGGAAGCAATACGGTTATTGCAGCACAATCTGGCATTAGCGGCAGTAGTAAAGTAGGCAAATATGTTATGATGGGTGGACAAACAGGGGTTGCTGGCCATTTGAGTATTGCTGATGGAACCAAAATTGGGGGAAGAAGCGGCATTACCAAAACAATTAAAGAGCCCAATAAATCAGTCAATGGTTACCCTGCTTTTGATTATACCAGCTCATTAAGGGTTCAAGCAGCAACCCGTAATTTACCCGAAACAGAAAAAAGGTTACAAACCTTAGAAAAAATGGTTGCTCAACTACTTTCTGAAAGGGTTAAACCCTAATATGAGGTTAAACCATCGGGATGACTTAATTTCGCAGACTTAAAGCGCGGAACCATGGACATGAATTTTAATCCCGAGAAACAACATACTTTAACTCAACCAATTCACATTAGTGGTACTGGGTTGCATACTGGCGTTTTAGTAGATATGATACTAAAGCCTGCCAATCCTGGATTTGGCATGCAGTTTCAGCGTACGGATTTGCCGAATAAACCCATCATTAAAGCTGATTGTGATTTAGTGACCGATACCAGTAGGGGTACTACCCTACAAGTAGGTGATGCCAAAGTAAGTACAGTTGAACATATTTTAGCTGCTCTAGTAGGCATGGGGGTAGACAATGTATTAATTGAAGTAAACGGACCGGAAATTCCCATCATGGATGGAAGTTCTGCTCCCTTTATTGCATTGATTGAAGAAAAAGGGGTATCAGAACAGGATGCTGCTAAAATATGGTATAGTTTAGATGAGAATATTTACCATTATGATGAAGGCAAAAGGGTTGAAATGGTTGCCTTGCCTGCAATGGACTATCAAATAACCACTTTGATTGATTTTAATAGCCCAGTTCTTGGAACCCAACATGCTGGTTTAAAAACCATCAAAGACTTTAAAACAGAAATTGCACCCTGCAGAACATTTTGCTTTTTACATGAGTTAGAAATGTTATTAGACAATGATCTAATCAAGGGAGGGGATATCAATAATGCAATTGTAGTAGTTGACAAACCTATTACTGATGCAGAAATGACTCGTTTGGCTAAGATTTTTAAGAAGGAAGAAATTGCGGTTAAAAGTGAAGGGTATTTAAATAATTTAGAATTAAGATTCCCTAATGAACCTGCCAGACACAAATTATTAGATGTGGTGGGTGATCTTGCTTTAATTGGATACCCTATCAAAGCAAGAATTATTGCCAATAGACCAGGACATAGTTCTAACGTTGAGTTTGCTAAAAAAATTAAACAGTATATCAAAAAGAACAAGCATGTAAAAGGGGTTCCTACCTATGACCCAACTGTTCCTCCCGTCTATACTTTAGAACAAATAGAAAAAACCTTACCCCATAGACATCCATTTTTATTAGTAGATAAAATCATTGAATTAACAGACACTTATATTGTTGGCATCAAGAATGTAAGTTTTAATGAATGGTTTTTTCCTGGACATTTTCCTGGAAACCCGGTAATGCCAGGTGTTCTTCAAATTGAGGCTTTGGCTCAAACTGGAGGTATTCTTTGCATCAATTCTATGCCAGAGGGCAAATACGATACGTACTTTTTAAAAATAGACAATTGTAAATTCAAACAAATGGTAAGACCAGGTGATACCATGGTATTGAAATTAGAATTTTTAGGCCCTATCAGAAGAGGTATTTGTGAAATGAGAGGTACGGTTTATGTAGGGGGGAAAGTAGCTACCGAAGCAGACTTGGTAGCACAGGTTGTTAGGAGAGCAGACAGCTAAAGCAATCAAAATCGTATCTTACCATCGAAACAAAAAATATGACGCATCCTTATACTTATATTGATCCCAATGCACGCATTGCTCCCAATGTAAAAATTGATCCTTTTACCGTAATACATGGTGATGTTCAAGTGGGCGAAGGCACTTGGATTGGAAGCAATGTTACCATCATGGATGGCACAAGAATTGGAAAAAATTGTCGCATATTTCCAGGTGCCGTACTGGGTGCTATTCCACAAGACTTAAAATTTGTGGGAGAAAAAACAACAGTAGAAATTGGTGATCATACTACTATTAGAGAGTTTGTTACCATCAACAGAGGCACAGAAGATAGAGGCAAAACAGTCATAGGAAATCATTGTTTAATTATGGCTTACAGTCATATTGCGCATGATTGTATTATTGGCAGCCACGTTATTATGAGTAATAGCGTACAAGTAGCAGGTCACGTAACAGTGGGCGATTGGGCTGTTGTTGGTGGAGTGAGTGCAGTACATCAATTTGTAAATATTGGACAACATACATTTATTGCTGGAGGTAGTTTAGTAAGCAAAGATGTTCCCCCTTATATAAAAGCTGTTCGAAATCCATTAAGTTATGGAGGTGTAAATAGTGTTGGGTTAAAAAGAAGGGGCTTCCCATTAGAGCAAATCAATCATATTCTAGACGTATATAGAACAATTTATAACAAAGGATTAAATACTTCTCAAGCGCTAGAATACATAGAAGAAGAATTGCCCGCAACTGATGAAAGAGATGAAATTGTAACTTTCATTAGAGAGAGTGGAAGAGGTATTATAAAGCGTTTTACGAAGGGCGCCAACGATGATGAATAATTATTCCATTATTTTAAATAATTGCGGAAAGAAATTTAATCGGGAATGGATATTCCGCAGATTAAATTATCAATTTGATATTGGTAAAGCTTATGCAATAACGGGTCACAATGGATCAGGCAAAAGCACTTTATTGCAGTGTATTGCAGGCAACATGAATTTTAATGAAGGCGATATGCAATTGCCCGTGGATGCCGAAAAACATTTTCAACACCTATCCATTTGCACTCCCTATTTAGAATTAATTGAAGAAATGTCAGGTGCAGAGTTTTTAGCGTTTCATTCAAGGTTTAAACCGCTCACCAAGCATCAAACAATGGATGAAATACTTCTTAAAGTAGGATTGAGCAAAGCCGCCAACAAACAAATAAGCAAGTACAGTAGCGGCATGAAACAACGGCTAAAATTGGCTCAAGCTATTTTTTCTGACACACCATTACTTTTATTGGACGAACCTTGTACGAATCTAGACAAAGAAGGCTATTCTCTTTACCAAAATTTAATACAGGAAAATTGCCCCAATAAAATTGTGATCATCTGCAGCAACGAAGAAGCAGAAATTCATTTCTGTAATGCGCGTATTCATATTAATGATTACAAATAGCTTAGCGTCTGCTGGCAATCAGTAAGTTCAAGTCGGTATATTTTAAATCAAATTTCTGACTAATATAAATATCTGTTACAGAACCTTTGAATAAGTATACGCCTTCCCGAACATTAAACTTATGCCATATCATTTCTTCTAACCCTCCTTCGTCGCTTACTTCTAATAACAATGGCATCAGTACATTACTGATGGCTTGAGAAGCAGTTCTTGCAAAACCACTAGGAATATTGGGTACGCAATAATGGATTACTCCATGCTTTAAAAAAGTGGGTTCTTCATAACTAGTTAATTCACTGGTTTCAAAACACCCGCCTCTGTCTATCGCAACGTCAATAATAATACTATTAGGACGCATAGCTGCCACCATTTCCTCTGTCACTACCACAGGAGCTCTTCCATATTCATTGCTTAATGCCCCGACTGCAACTTCACAGGTTTTTAACTGTTTCGCTAATATGCGTGGTTCTAATACACTGGTCCAAACACGTTGTCCTAAGTTGTTTTGCATTTGCTTTAGGCGATAAATATTATTATCGAATACTTTTACAGAAGCACCCATTGCCAAAGCATTCCTAGTTGCACATTCACCTACAATACCCGCACCAATGATAACTACTTTGGTAGGTGGTATACCACTGATTCCTCCTAATAAAACCCCTTTACCTTCATTAAAGCTGCTCAAGTATTGGCCTGCTATTAACATGACCGCACTGCCCGCAATTTCACTCATGCTTCTTACAATAGGATAAGTACCACTATCGTCTTTAAAGTTCTCGAAACTTAATGCAGTAATCCGTTTCGCCATCATTTTCTCGATAATATCTTTCTTTAATGCAGAATGATGTATTGGAGATATAATGATTTGATTCATTTGCAGCAAAGGGATATCTTCTTCTACAGGCGGCGCACTCTTTACCAATATGGGACATTGATAAACTGCAGCGCGATCATATACAATTTGTGCCCCAGCTTCTGAATAATCTCTATCAGAATAATGACTGCGCTCTCCTGCATTGTGCTCTATGGTAACTATATTCCCATTGGCCACTAATACCCCAACTGCATCGGGAGTTAGCGCAATTCGATTTTCTTGGAACGCTATTTCTTTGGGTATGCCAATATGTAATTTTGCCCCAGGTGTTTTAATATCAAGGGTTTCTTCCATTGCTTCATATAAAAGCGAAGGGCTAATACTCGGTTTGCTGATTGCCATGTGTAAGGTTAAAGGTTGAAGTTAACAAATTAAGCCAATGCTTAACTGAATACTAGATGGCTATATTGCCTCTTCTGGTAAATACAAACGCCTAGTTTGGGCATCTAATACCTCTAAATATAAGTGTAGCGTTTCTGGTCCTAATAAATTAGGGGCATTTTCAGGCCATTCAACAAAACAATAAGATCCGCTATTTAGCAAATCTTCTACGCCTGCATCTATGGCTTCCCCTTCATTTTTGAGGCGGTACCAATCCATATGGTACAAAATACCAGCATTCGTACTGGAATACTCATTCACTATAGCAAATGTGGGGCTACTTAACGCATCACTTGCACCTAAGTGTCTACAAAGCGCATTGATCAAAGTGGTTTTGCCAGCACCCATTGGTGCATGAAATGCCCAAACCTTGTGTTTTTGGCACTTTTTAAAAAACGCTGCCGCTACTCTTTCTATTTGATCAACGGTGAAAATTGCATCCATGATACAAAGATAGTTTGCGAAAAGGGAATATAATTCCAAACTCGCAAATGAAGCCTAAAAGGCTTTTGTAAATTTGGGTATGGAAAAAGTAAATTGGAAAGTAACGGGCATGAGCTGCACCAACTGTGCACTATCCATCGATAAATTCCTGAAAGAAAAAGGAATGGATGAAGTGAAAGTCAATTTCATTGGGGGTGATGTAAGTTTTAACCTTCCAGAGGGCACGAATAAAATTGCAATACAGAAAGGCATTCACGATTTAGGATATCAGGTAAAAGGTGGAGCAGATTTAGGGAAATCGGGTAAAAAAATATTTAAATCGCACTTACAAAGATTTGCTTTTTGTGCGGTGTTTACCGCTCCCTTGATGTTGCATATGATTCCAGTTTTACATATACACTGGTTAATGAACCCCTATGTACAATTGGGTTTGACTATCCCTGTATTTATTTTGGGGATGGATTTTTTTGGCAGAAGTGGATTAAAGAGCTTATTAAAAGGAGTTCCCAACATGAATGTATTGATTGCGTTGGGAGCGCTTTCTTCTTTTATTTATAGCCTATATGGCACTTTAACAGGTCAAGCTGATCAATACTTATTTTATGAAACCACCGCTACAATTATTACACTAGTCTTTTTGGGTTATTGGATGGAAGATAAGTCTGTTGAACAAACACAGATAGCACTTAACAAATTAGCCAAGTCTCAAAAAACGATGGCTAATATGATTGCTTACGATAACGAACAAAACGAACATATTTTTCCTGTAGAAAGTACTTCCCTTAAAACGGGTGATTTATTATTGATCAGAACTGGGGAAGCAGTACCAATGGATTGCAAAATTTTATCAGGAGAAGTAGCCGTTGATGAATCCATCATAACTGGAGAATCTATACCAGTAGATAAAAAGGTCAAAGATATTTTGATTGGCGGTTCAACAATCGTGAACGGAACTGTAAAAGCTTATGTTACTGCTGTTGGAGAAGATTCCGTATTAGGAAATATTCTTAAAATGGTGAAGAATGCTCAAACAGAAAAGCCGCCAGTACAATTATTGGCAGATAAAATCAGTGCAGTATTTGTACCCGTTGTGGTGGGAATTGCTTTATTAACTTTCGTTTTAAACTATACAATAGGAGAACAAGCTTTTACACCGAGTTTAATGAGAAGTATTGCGGTATTGGTAATTGCTTGCCCATGTGCCATGGGACTTGCAACACCTGCAGCAATAGCAGTTGGATTAGGAAGAGCAGCTCGAAATGGCGTATTATTTAAGAACACCAAAACACTTGAATTATTTAAAGATATTCAACAAGTTGTTTTTGATAAAACAGGAACACTTACTACAGGTCAATTTTCAATAGCTGCCTTTGAACTAACGGAAGCAGGAAAAGCATTAGGTGAAGCAGAGTGTAAGCGAATTGCTTATTCACTTGAAAAATATTCTATGCATCCATTGGCCAAAGCTATTGCGCAAGCATGGAAAACAAAAGATGAAATTCGTTTCAGTGACATCACTGAAGAAAAAGGATTAGGCATCAATGCAACAGACAAGGAAGGCAATACCTATTCTGCTTCCTCGTATAAAAACATTGCGCATTTAACCAATAATACGAATCACAATATTTACTTAGTAAAAAACAATACTTTA
>QLAH01000615.1_pt1 | contig 15540 bp, 13 predicted proteins | sample 4693081 | NCBI WGS metagenome assembly QLAH01 (sample SAMN09425401, study PRJNA476045) | Lake water metagenome, whole genome shotgun sequencing project.
CACGGCTCCTCTGCGCAGACAAGAGACAACTCCTTGCGCGCGATCGAGCCCGCTGGCGCGATCGAGGTCGTCTCTCAGCGAGAGAACGCGCCCGAGGCCGAGTCCGCGCAGCCCGTGATCCCCTCGGCTCCCGCAGCCACCATCAGGATCCGACCGATCGCGCTGCTCGGGCCCGTGCGCGATTCCCTCGGCGGCTGGGCGCTCGGTGTCCACTCGGAGAGCGCCGAGGCGCAGGCCTTGCGCGATCGCTACACGCGCGACGGGGGCTATCGCGCGCTGATCCAGTTGCTGTTGATCCTCGATGGGCCCGCAGACGAAGTGCGCGACCTCGCTCGATCGATTCGTAAGGTGACGGTGTGCGACTTCCTCGTTCACGCATTCGACGCACAGAGCGGAGAGCGATTGACTGCAGAGCCGGACAGCGAGTTCCAATTCGTCCAGTGGTCACCCGACTTCATCTCCGCACCGATCTCCCCGTGGGAGTACGCCCATCTTGCGCCCGGCCTTCAGCGGAGCATCGCCATGATCGACGTCGAACTCCTGGCGGTTCCCCGCCCCGGCACGCGCTTCCGGCTCGACCTGAGCCCGCTCGCGCGTCGATTCTCGCGGCCGGCAGAGGACGGACCCGCAGTCGAGTTCACGGTCGAGAGCATCGAGCTCGAGCTTCTCGATCCGTGAGCCTCGCCCCATGAGCCTCGACCGCGGAGGCTGCCGAATCATCACCGACATGCATGAACCCGCGCACTCGAGCGAGTGATGTCGCAACGGTCTGCGTGCGGGCTTCCGCCACAGCGGGTGGTTCTTCCGCATACACTCGTCGCCATGACGCTTTCCCCCGTCGCGCCCAGCGAGCGCCTGCGCGGCGTCGACATCGCCCGCGGCATCGCGCTGCTTGGCATTCTGTTCGTCAATGCGCGGTTCTTCTTCGGGCCGTTCGGCTTCGTCATGGATCCCTCCGTCGCGATCGACGGGTCCGCCCGCGAGGCGTCGGACACCGCTGCGTGGTTCTTCGTCGAGACCTTCTGCACCTTCAAGTTCATCTCGCTCTTCTCGATGCTGTTCGGCTTCGGGCTTGCGATGCAGGCCGCGCGCGCGCGGGCGTCGGGGCGGAGCCCCTGGCCGACGGGCCTTCGGCGACTCGGGCTCCTGGCCGTCGTCGGCATCGTGCACTGGTCGGTCGTCTGGCTCGGCGACATCCTGATGCTGTACGCACTCCTCGGCGTGATCGTGCTTCTCGCCACAGGGCTGTCGCTGCGCACGCTGCAGTGGGTCCTCGCGGCGATCGCGGCGGTCGTCGCGTTCCTTGCGCTCGCGGGCGGTGCGCTGATCGGCGTGGGCATGGCGTTCGAGGCGTCGCAGCCCCCTGCCGCCGAGATCGCCGCCGAGATCGCCGCCGAGGATCTCGCGGCGCGGGGCTTCGCAGCGATCCTCGAGGCAGGCGGCGACCCATTCTCGCCCATCTGGATCGAGGCGGAGCGCGCAGCGTTCGCAGAAGGGCCGTTCCTCGACGCGTTCGCATTCCGCTGCGTCCTCTACGGCTACGGCTTCGTCGCGGCGCTCTTCAGCTATGGCTGGCACTCGCTCCTGATGATGCTGTGCGGCGTCTACGCCTTCAAGGCGGGGCTGTTCGCGCCCGAAGGTTCTGCGTTCCGCCGAAGGATCGCGCTGCCCGCGCTTGCGCTCGGGCTCACCCTGACGCTGCTCGGCACGGTTCCGAGTCTCCTCGTCGGGTTCGAGTCGATCGGCACGCGCGTGGCACACACCGCGCTCGTCGCGCTCGGCGCGATGGTTCTTCCGCTCGCCTACGCCGCGATCATCATCGAGTGGGGCCCGCGTCTCCCCGCGTTCCTCGCCACGCCGCTCGAGCGCACGGGGCGAATGTCGTTCACGGTCTATCTCCTCGAGTCGCTCGTCTGCACGGCGCTCGCGTCGTGGTGGGGGCTCGCCTGGTTCGGCACCCTCGACGACGCGCAGGCCGCGCTGATTTCGTTCTGCGTGTGGCTTGCGCTCGTCGTCCTTGCCACGGCGTGGCTCTCTGTGTTCCGCATGGGGCCGTTCGAAGCGCTGTGGCGGTTGCTCACCTACGACCGCGGCGGCGGTCGCGCGGCCGCAGCGGCGAGTTGATCGCGAATTCGCCCGCGATTCCTCGACTTCGCGGCGGCTTTCTGTAGGATGGCCGCCTCATGCAGGTCCCGAGATTCCGTCTTGATGGCAAGGTCGCGCTGGTCACCGGCTCGTCGAAGGGCCTCGGCAAGGCGATGGCCTTCGCCCTCGGCGCAGCGGGCGCCAAGGTCGCCTTCAACTACGCGCATGGGAAGGACTGGGCCGAGAAGACCTTCGCAGAGTACGAGGCCGCCGGCTACAAGGGCGGGCTCTTCCGCGCGAGCGTGATCGACGAGGCCGAGGTCACGCGCCTGAATGACGAGATCGCCGCCACGCTCGGGCCCATCGACATCGTCGTGGTCAACGCCACGCCAGCGCAGCCCCTCAAGCCGATCGAGCAATACGACTGGGAGTTCTACCAGTCGATGCTCGACTTCTTCGTGAAGAGCCCGTACCTCCTCGCGCGCGCCACGCTCCCGCACATGAAGAGGCAGAAGTGGGGGCGCATCATCAACATCACGAGCGAGGTCTTCACCCGAGGGCTCGCGCCGTTCAGCGCCTATGTGGCCGCGAAGGGCGCGCAGGTCGGCTGGTCGCGCTCGATGGCGAACGAGCTTGCGCCGTTCAACATCACCGTCAACATGATCGCGCCCGGCTGGATTCCGGTCGAGCGCCACGAGAACGACCCCGAGCACGAGAAGGAGGCGTACCGCCGCCTCATTCCGATGGGCAGATGGGGCGTGCCGAGCGACTGCGGCGGAGCGTGCGTCTTCCTCGCAAGCGACGCGGCGGGGTTCGTCACGGGCCAGGACATCCATGTGAACGGCGGCATGACGGTCGTCTGAACCGCAGCCGGAAACCGAGGAGCATTCCATGAAGAAGCTGATCTCTCTCGTCGCGCTCGCCTCGCTTGGTCTCGGCCTCGTCGCCGCCGCCCCGCAGGACGGCGCCGCCAAACTCGTCGCGGCGCAGAAGGAGCGCATCGCCGCCTTCAAGAACGCACCGAAGGCGAAGCCGCATGTCGCGTTCGTCTCGAACGGCGTCGCCGACTTCTGGACGATCGCGAAGGCGGGCGCCATCGCGGCTGGCCGCGACCTCGGCTGCACCGTCACGGTCGAGTTCCCCGGCGGCGGCCTCGGCGACCAGAAGCGCATGCTCGAGGACCTCGTGATCAGGGGAATCGACGGGATCTCCGTCAGCCCGATCGACCCGACGAACCAGGCCGAGGTGCTGAACCTCGTCGCCACGAAGAGCCTCCTCATCACGAACGACTCCGACGCGCCGAACGCGCCGCGCCTCTGCTACATCGGCATGGACAACTACGAGGCGGGCCTCATGTGCGGCAAGCTCGCGCGCGAAGGCCTTCCGAACGGCGGCGAGGTCGCGATCTTCATCGGCCGCCTCGAGCAGGACAACGCCAAGCGCCGCCGCCAGGGCTTCATCGACGGCCTCCTCGGCCGCACGCCCGACCCGACGCGCTACGACGAGCCCGCGACGGTCGTCAGCGAGGCGGGCTACACCATCGTGGGCACCTGGACGGATTCGTTCGACCGCGCCAAGGCGAAGGCGAACATCGAGGATGTGATCATCAAGCACCCGAAGCTTGCGCTCGTGACGGGATTGTTCGAATACAACTCGACGCTCGCGGTCGAGGTGCTGCGCCAGACGGGCAAGCAGGGCAAGATCCAGCTCGCAGCGTTCGACGAGGGAGCCGATGTGATCGCGGGCATCAAGGAGGGCTTCGTCCTCGGCACCGTGGTGCAGGATCCCTACGGCTACGGCTACGAGAGCGTGCGCGTGCTGAACGCGCTCGCGAAGGGCGACATGTCGCTCATTCCCGAGAGCGGCGTCCTCAACATCCCTGCGAAGGTGATCAGGAAGGACAACGCCGATTCCTTCTGGAAGGATCTCAGGGCGAAGCTGAAGGCAGGGAAGGACGCGAAGTAAGCGCGTCCGCCGCCTCGCATGACCACGGCACGCCCTGTCCTCCTCCGCGTGCGCGGCGTCGGCCGACGCTACGCGGGCGTTGTCGCGCTTGCGGGCGTCGACCTCGAGATCCGCGGCGGCGAGGTGCTCGCGGTCGTCGGCGAGAACGGCGCGGGCAAGTCGACGCTCCTCAAGATCCTCTCGGGCGTGGTGCGGCCGAGCGAGGGCTCGCTCGAGGTCGCCGACCGGTCGGGCGCGCTGCGCGAGGTGCTGCTTGACGGGGTGCGCGCGGCGACCGCGGCAGGCATCGCGCTTGTTCACCAGGAGCTGAATCTCGCGGAAAATCTCGATGTCGCGGGTGCGATCCACCTCGGGCGCGAGCCGTCCCGGTTCGGATTCCTCGACCGCGCGAGGATGCGCGCGGAAAGCTCGAAGTGGCTCGCGCGGGTGGGGCTGTCGATCGATCCGGGCACGCTGTGCGGGACGCTGCCCATCGCACAGCGGCAGCTCGTCGAGATCGCCAAGGCGCTGTCGACGGAGTCGCGCGTCCTGATCCTCGACGAGCCGACCTCGAGCCTCACGATGCGCGAGACGGAGCGCCTCCTCGAGATCATGGACGAACTACGCGGCGCCGGCGTCGCCGTCGTGTTCGTGTCGCATCACCTCGACGAGGTCATGAAGATCGCGGACCGCGTCGTCGTTCTGCGCGACGGGCGCACCACGGGCGAACTCCATCGCGGCGACCTCGACCGTGGCGCCATCGAGCGGTTGATGGTCGGGCGCGACATCGCGCGCGCGGAACGCCGCGCCTCGGTGGCCGACGCCGCTGTGCGGCTCGAGGTCGACCGCGTGGTGAGCGCGCATCGCAGGCGTGTTCCCGCGTCGTTTCAGGCGCGCGCGGGCGAGATCGTGGGCCTCGCGGGGCTCGTCGGCTCTGGGCGGACGGAACTCCTCGAGGCGATCGCGGGAGTCACGCCTCATGCGGGCGAGGTGCGGCTCGACGGACGCCGCCTCGCGGGCGCAGCCACCGAACGCACGCGCGCGGGCGTGGCGCTCGTCCCCGAGGACCGCGCCCGCAACGGCCTCTTCCTCGAGGACTCCGTCGCCGTCAACATGTCGCTCGCGTGGATCGACCGCACGAGCAGCGCGCGGCTCGTCGACAGCCGCGGCGAGCGCGGCGTGATTGGGCGCATGGTCGCGCGCATGCAGCTGCGGCCGCCGCAACCCGCGCGCCGCGTGCAGACGCTCTCGGGCGGCAACCAGCAGAAGTCGGTCATCGGCCGCTGGCTCGCGGTCGACCCCGCTGTGCTGCTTCTCGACGAGCCGACGCGCGGCGTCGATGTCGGCGCGCGCAGCGAGATCCACGCGGAGGTCCGGCGGCTCGCCGACCAAGGGAGCGCCGTGGTGTTCGCGTCGAGCGAGCTCGAGGAGGTGCTGCTTCTCGCAGACCGCATCCTCGTGATGCACGACGGCGCGATCGCGGGCGAACTCTCGGCCCACGATGCGAGCGAAATCGCGATCATGAGGCTGGCGACGGGTAGGGCGTCGGCTCTGAAGAAGGCCGCAACATGAAAAAAGCGCTGGGCATCATCGGCATCTTCACGGCGATCTTCCTGCTCGCGTCGCTTTACGGCGAGAACTTCCTCACCGGCATCAACCTGATGCAGCTGACGCAGCGCACCGCGCTCTATTCGATCATCGCGCTCGGCGCTGCGCTCGTGATCGTCACGGGCGGCATCGACCTCTCGATCGGTTCCGTGGTCTGCCTCGCGGGGATCATGACGCCGTGGCTCCTCATCGAGCACGAGTGGTCGCCGTGGGCGGTCGTGCCCACGGTGCTCGCCGTCTCTGCCGCGATCGGGCTCTTCCACGGGCTCCTCATCACGCGGCTCAGGCTGCAGCCGTTTCTCGTCACGCTGTGCGGGCTCCTTCTCTACCGCGGCATCGCGCGGTGGATGACGGGTGACCAGACGCAGGGGTTCATGGGCGAACACGGCGAGCTCCGCACGCTCGCGACGGGTCGCTTCGAGATTCCCGGCGTCGAGAACTTCCTGCTGCCCGCGACCGTGATCCCCGCGGCGATCCTCGCGATCGCGCTCGGTGTCTTCTACTCGCGCACCGTGTGGGGCCGCTGGATTCTCGCGACGGGCCGCAACGAGAGCGCGGCGCGCTACTCGGGCATTCCCACGGCGTGGCTTGTCACGGGTTCGTACGTCGGCTGCAGCCTGCTCGCAGGGTTCGGCGGCATGCTCTTCATCTTCGACCTGAGCAGCGCGCAGCCCTCCGACTTCGGGAACTTCTACGAGCTCTATGCGATCGCTGCGGCCGTGCTCGGCGGCTGCAGCCTGCGCGGCGGCGAGATCAGCGTCACGGGCGTCGTCTTCGGCGCGGCCACGCTGCAGATCCTCCGCAACAGCATCACGCTCGTGGGCCTCTCCTCGCAGATCGAGTTCGCAGTGATCGGCGCCGTGCTCCTCATCGGCGTGGCAGCCGACGAAGGCGTGCGCCGCTTCATCGCACGACGCCTCGAGCGCAACGCGGCCCCCTCTGGCTGAGCCCGCCCGCTACGCTTCCGACTTCCGCCCGCCGCTTCAGGAGAACCCATGCAGGCACCGCTCGCCCTCGCGCTTCTTGCGCCACTCGCCCTCGCAGCCTTCGCGTTCGCGCAGCAGGACCCCGCGGTCGCTGCGCCGTCGAAACCCGAACCGCCAGCCGCAGGAATCACCATGAGGGAGTGGGGCAGCGTCGATGGCAAGCCTGTGCACCTCTGGACGCTGCGCAACGCGAAGGGCATGGAGGCCGAGATCACAGACTACGGCACGATCATCGTCTCGCTCAAGGTCGCCGACCGCAACGGCGTCTTCGGCGATGTTGTGCTTGGCCGCCCGAGCGTCGCCGACTATGTGGAGCGCACGCAGTACTTCGGCTGCACCGTGGGCCGTTGCGCGAACCGCATCGCCAAGGGACGCTTCGCAATCGACGGCACGGAGTACACGCTTGCCACCAACAACGGGGCGAACCACCTCCACGGCGGCGACAAGGGCTTCGACAAGGTCGTCTGGAAGGGCGAGGCGAAGATGACGGAGTCGGGGCCGTCGATCACCTTCACCTACCGCTCGCCCGACGGCGAGGAGGGTTATCCCGGGAATCTCGACGCGACCGTGGTCTACACGCTCACGGATGCGAACGAACTGCGCGTCGACATGACCGCGACGACGGACAAGGCCACTCCCGTCAACCTCGCGCATCACACCTACTGGAACCTTGCGGGCCACGGCTCGGGCGACATCCTCGGGCACCTCCTGATGATCCCCGCGCGCCGCTACACCCCCGTCGATGCATCGCTCATCACGACGGGAGAGATCGCCACCGTGAAGGGGACCCCGCTCGACTTCACGGTCATCAAGCCCATCGGGCGCGACTTCGGCATGGTTCCGCCGACGGCAGACGACCCGGGTGGTCTCGACCACAACCTCGTCCTCGACAGGACGCCGCTCCTGAACGGGCTCTGGCTCTCGGCGCTGCTCATGGACCCGAAGTCCGGCCGGACGATGGAGATCTGGTCGAACCAGCCGGGGATCCAGCTCTACACGGGGAACTTCCTCGACGGCATTCCAGGCAAGGAGGGCGCCGTCTATCAGAAGCACGGCGCCGTGTGCCTCGAGACGCAGGCCTTCCCCGACAGCGTCAACAAGCGGAACCCAGACGGCTCGATGAAGGAGGGCTGGCCCGAGGTGGTGCTGCGGCCGGGCGAGACCTATCGCCACTCGATGGTGCATCGGTTCTCTGCAGCGGGCGCGGCGAGGGTTCGATCTCCCGCGACGCCGTGATGACGCGCGCTGATGGGGCCGCCGCATCGAGTGGCGGAAGTCAAGACGACGGCGAAGTCAAGGCAACGGCGAAGTCAAGGCAACGGCGCGCAGCAAGAACCTCGCGCCGTTTGGCGCTTCAGGAAGGAGATGGGACCGCGAGATGATCTTCAGCGGCGGCGGCGGGTCGACATGCCGATTGCGCCAGCACACGCCACGAGTGCGAGCGCTCCGGGGCCGGGGATGGCGGTAAAGCTGGCCTGGTAGCTCGCGAGCGCGCCGCCGCCGTTTGCGACATTGGCATCCGCGCGGATCTCGAGGCGATACGACCGCCCAGCGTCGAGCGTCAGGCTGTCCGACGCAATGCTGTCATCTGAAAACGCGAGTCGGATCGTGTTCGAGGTGAGATCGGTGAGTACAACCGAAACGAAGGCGGCGCCTCCCGCATCCGTGTCACTCAGGCCGATGATCCACGAGACGTCGAGGGTCGATGCGCCGTCGAAACCCTGCGCGACGAAGGTGATGTCGACAAGGCTCTGTGCGACCACGGAGGAAGTCCCGGTGTTCGCAAGGGCTTGCGCAGCACCCACGAAGTCCATTGCGTCCATCGTCAGGTTCGAGCCGTGGCTGGCAAGCCCCGAGTAGCCCGTGCCCGAGAGCGAGGCGGACCCGAACCAGACACCGCCTGCGTTCGAAGAGTCGGAATCCGACGCCCCGCCCGCCGTGACGCTGACCGAACGAAGCGTGGACGAATACACAAAGCCTGCAGCGGCCTGCTGGGCAAACGACCCCAAAGCCACCGCGGCGGCCATGAGCGCGGCAGTGCGAGTGATAGAACTCATTTCCAGACTCCCTGCTTGAAGACGAGTTCCCGCTCGTCTTCATCCTTTACTTCGGCCCGGTAGCCCCGAAGGGCATCCAGCGGCCATCCCTCGAACAAACCGACGAGGCGCGGGGCAATCCCAACGCGGCCGGACACACAAACCCTACCACGCGTGCGGGCGAAGCCAAAAAAATCGGGCCTAAAATCGCTCAAATCCACATCTTCCGAACCGCAACTTGACACAGGAAGGCACGATTACGCCCTCGATCCGATGATGTGGAGCACCGAGGTGGGAATTTCAACGCAAAGAGCGAGGTCTTATCGCCCCTCCCTGACGGCGCGGAGGTGTCTCAGGCAGCCCCTGATCGCGTGGGGTGCCCGCTCCCGAACACCAGGTTCCTACCCAGCTCGCGGAGCTCCGCCACGCTGCGAACGCCCGCGAGGGCGAGCGCCAGATCAAACTCCAGCTGAAGAATCGCGAGCGCTCGGGCCACGCCTGCTTCTCCACCCGCGCCAAGCCCCCAGAGGATCGGGCGACCGACGGCGACCGTGTCGGCACCAAGGGCAATCGCCCGCAGAACATCGACGCCGCGGCGAATGCCGCCATCGACGATGACCGAGCCTCCCGCATCAACGCCGCGCACCGCGCTCGCGCAGGCCTCGAGCACATCCGCCGTCGCGGGGGCGCCATCGAGCTGACGGCCGCCATGGTTCGAGATCCACACACCCGCCGCCCCCGCATCAAGGGCGCGGCGACAATCGTCTGGCCTGCACAGTCCTTTGGCGACGACGGGAAGCCGAGTCGAGGCGGCCAACTCCGCGAAGTCCCGCCAGTTCGCGCTCGGGTCGATGGTCCACGACAGCGCGCCCGCCATCCCGACGCCGCTGTGTCCCGTGGGCCCGCCTGCGCGCTCGAGGTTGGGAAGTCGAAGGCCGTCGGGAACGCGGAACCCGTTGCGGATGTCGCGCTCGCGCGTTCCCCAGACGGGGGTGTCGGCCGTGACGGCGAAGCCGTCGAAGCCTGCGGCCTCCGCCCGCGCGACGAGCGCACGCGTGGCGTCTCGGTCTGCGGAAATGTAGATCTGCATCCAGAGCGGACCGCGCGTTGCCGCGCGTACTTCCTCGAGCGGCGTGGTCGAAAGGCTCGAGAGGCACATGGGGATTCCCGCAGCGCTCGACGCGCGAGCCGTGGCGCACTCGCCATCTGGGTGCGCGAGCCGCTGCATCGCGGTCGGCGCCACGAGAAGCGGCGCGGGAACGGCCGCTCCGAAGAACGCGGAGGCGGTCGAGCGCTCCGAGACATCGACGAATCCGCGGAAGTGCACCTCGAAGGACTTCCACGATGCCTCGTTCTGGGCGAGCGTGCGCTCGTCCCACGCTCCGGAGCGGTAGTAGTCCCATGCGGTGCGCTCCACGCGCCCGCGCGCGAGGGCCTCGAGGTCAGCGAGCGACACTGCGTTGGCGAGTTCGGCGGCGAAATCGGCGGTTGCGTGCATGGGACGCGCGGAAGATACCACCCCCGTCGGCCAAGACGGGCGACCCCACCGGCCTGCTCGATGCATGCGCCAATGCGCACGGGCGCACCGCCGTCGCGGTGCGCCCGTGGATCGTGCTTGCGAACCGATGCCCGTGTCAGCGGCGGCGGAGTCCCACAATGCCGCCGAGTGCGAGAAGCGCCACGGCTCCAGGCGCGGGGACGAGCTCGGTGCTGAAGTTCGCCCCGTCGAGATAGCTCTGGCCCTGGATGGTCCAGTTCGTCAGCCAGTCGTAGCTCGCGAGGTTCGGGTCAGTTCCGTACTGGGCGTTCAGGCCGCGCACGGGATGGAACCAGATGCCGATCTTCTCGCCGAACGCGAGGCCCGTCCAGTCGTCGCCCTGCTCGCTCGGGTAGAGCGGCACATGGTTCTGGATGATGCTTGCGTCCATCTCGAGGTAGAAGCGGCGCAGCACGCCCGAGTCCGATGCGTACATCTGGGTCACGGGACTCGTGCCCGCCGTGCTGAGCGAGCTCCAGATGCGGTCAGGCGCCTGGACTCCCGCGGCTGGCGAGCCGTCCATGTAGCTGCTGGCGCCGTTGATGCCATTGTAGTTGTACATCGTGACACGAGGAGTGACGGTTGTTTCGTCCACGATGTTTGATGCATCAAAGTAAATCAGTGCCAGCTCGCCTGCGTGCCCCTTCGGATTCGGCCCTGGCGAGACTGCGAGCCAGTAGCCCACGGTCTGTCCGCCCACCGAGGTGTTCATCGTGACATCCCAGAGGAAGCGGTTGGTGGTCGGGTTGAACTCGGCGCGGATCGACTGGATGCGGCCTGCACCCTCGTTTGTGGCGACTTGCCCGTGCGTGAAGTCGTAGCGGTAGAACACCTCCCCGTGCGCGGACGCGGAGATGGCGGAAAGCGCGGCAAGCGCAAGGACGGTCGTGCGGACCATGGTTCTCTTCTCCTCCTCTTTGGTTGGCTCTGTGGCGTGAAACCGACGGCCGATCGGGCGCGCGTTCATGCGCGACCGCCGTGGTTCGATTGAACCTATCCCCTGATTGGGGGCGGGCAAGGAGTTCCCGCATCGATCGATGCACGGGGCGCGGCGCCTGTCAAAGGAGGCGATTTTCTCGCGCCAGGCGTCACAAGTGCTACCGACGCTACAGACGCTCAAGTTGGAACCAGCGCGAGACCGTCGCCCCTACGGGCGGCCGCTCGCCGGCATGACGAGGCGAGTCACTGATCCACGCCGTGCATGCTCTCGGACGCGATCCACGGCCAGCCCTCGAGGGGGTTCGGCACTTCGGCCAGTTCAACGCGCCCGCTTGCCGCGTGCTGCTGCGGCGTGTCCGCCTCGCGCGAGCCGGTGGGCGCGAGAAGTAGCGCGAGGAGCGCGATCACCGCCCAGCGGATGTTGCGTCTGGCTCGGCTTGGCAGCGGCGCATGGCGGCGGAGCGGGGAACTCATGCACGAGACGGTCGCATCCCGCGCGCGCGGCGCAAGGGAATCTCCGCCGCCCCGAGAAGGGACGCTCGGCGGCGGTGGCGCAGAGCCGACAGACCGCACGAGCGGATCTCGTCAGCCTCACCCACGGCCGCACGCGTGAGAGATCGGGTTCGCTGGCGGTTTGGCTTACGATCTCTCCACGTTCCATCGTGCCGCTATCGTCGAAGATCGCTCGCTGTCTCTTCGCCCTTCTTCAAGTCCCATCGGAAGGATGCCTCGACACATGCATCGGTATCTCGCCTCATCTCCGCTGAGCAGACGGTCTCTCGCCGCTGCGCTCGCGCTCGTCGTGGGCTTCACGCTCTGCACCCCTGCGCTTCAGGCAAGCCACGACGACCCCGCGGTCACTCGGGCTGTCGCAGCGCTCCTCAGGGGCGAGAAGGACGCGGTCGAGGAAGCGAGGCGCCTCCCGCCGCATCAGATCGATCTGGTGGCCACTCGGCTTGTCGAGCGGTGGAAGCGTGACCCGCACGGCATCGCGCTGCAGCGTGGGGGCGACATGCAGGAGCTCGCAGTAGGGGGTCCTCTCTTTGCGCTTCGGGCGCTCACACAGGATCGTCCGCCTCTGCCTGGAGGCGCGCCGAAGATCCTTGTGGACGAGGTCAGTCGGCTTGTGCTCCAGCCGCCAGATGCGCACGCGTCCGAGTGGGTCATCCGGCGCTATCAGGAGCAGTCGAAACTGATGCTCGAGATCGCATGCGTCGCAGACGGCCCAGGCCGCATGGAGGAGCGCCTCAGCAGCCTTGCGCCGCTTCCGGCGCTGGCATACGCGGGTGGCATGATGCAAACTGCGCGAATGGCGATGAAGGAGGGCGTACAGGGCTGGACCAAGGCAGACGCCATGACGGTCCTCGACCAGGTCTCCGACGAAGTGATCTGGTTTCTCTCCGAGCCTGACGCCGCGCAGGTGCTTCGCACGGAGCCCGCGGTCGAAGCTATCGCTTCTATGATCATGGTCGTGGCGATGAAGTCGGATGTCCCCGAGGAGCAGCGCTTCGCGGCGGCGCGGTGTTTTGCAGAGATCGCGGATGCATACTCGACGCTTGCGGCGCGCGAGGCAGGCATACCACCGCGGCGCTTCGAGGGGGCCGTGGTGGTCTCTCTGGCGGTCCTGAGCGGGTACGAGTGGGAGGATGGCATGAACGTCCTTCCCGAGCCAAAGTCGGTGGAAGCCTCGATCCATCGGCTGGCGGAGTTCGACGGCGAGCGCCTCTCCGAGCGGACTCTTGGAGCCATCGTCACGCTGCTCGACTCCGCGTCGAGACAACTTGGTGTGTTTGCTGCGAAGCGCGAGCGGTATGCGGCGCGGAAGATCGGAGCGGAGAAGGAGCCCGGCGTCGATGGGGTCTGCGACGCCCTTGCCGCGCTCGTGCTCCGCATCCACGCCATTCCTCCGTCGCACGCGGCCTGGAGCGAGGAGAACCGATGCCTCTGGATCGAGGCCGTCGACCGCGATCGCGGTGGCGAGCACGAGGCGAAGTGCGCCTCGATCGCCGCGGCATGGGCGACGGCCCGCGCGGGAATCGACGCGGAGTGGCGCGAGGCCTGCACCAAGCGCGCAGAGGTCGACGCCGCGGAGCGCGAGACGCGGCGCGCGGCTCGCCAGGAGCGGCGCGAGGCCTGGGAAGCGCGCCTCCGCGAAGGCGCAGAGAAGCCGAAGGACTCTTGAGTCGCGTGTCGCGCACGATGGCGGCTGGTGGTCTCTGTCGGAAATCCGCCGACACTCGGTGTGACTCCGCTTCAGGCAGGTCAGATCCCGTGGATCAGCAGCACGATGAACGCGACGAGGAGCGCGAGACCGACCGCGAGGCTCAGGACGCCGACGATGGCCGCGATGCCCGTGCCGAGGCAACCGAGCACGCGATGCGTCGGCTGCTCCTCGACGATCTTGGGCCAGCCCTGTGCGAACGCCTCGATGAGGTTGATCACGCGCCACGAAGTCCACGCGAGACCGAGGCAGACCACGAGGCCAAGGATCGGTGCAGCGGCCGACACCATGATGTTGCCAGTGGCGATCGTGACGGCGCCAAGAAGAAGCGCGATGGCGGCGACGCAGAGCGGAAGCGCCAGATGCAGCGCGACCCGCAGGGCGCTTGGCGGAGCGTTGCGATACACCGACTCGGGGTCGTAGACAAAGCCGCACTCAGGGCATCTGCCGTGCTCGGGTAGCCCCTCGAGCGAGAACCTGCACCCCGGGCACGCCGTGCCGCCCGATTGCGTGAAGAGCGGGTGCTGGACGGGCGCGTCGGCCATGGAACTCGCACTGTAGCCCGCGCTCCCCGCCGCTCACGCGCGAACGGCGCGCGGATAGTCGTTGTAGCCGCGCGCGTCGTCGCCGTAGAAGGTCGTGTCGTCCCACGGGGCAAGCTCGCCGCCCGCCGCGAGGCGCTCTGGGAGGTCGGGGTTTGAGATCGCCAGCTTTCCGAAGGCGATGCAGTCGCCGAGCCCCGCGTCGAGGTCGCCCTGCGCGGCGGCCACGTCGGCGCTGTAGCCGTTGAGCACCACGGGGCCCGCGAAGCGCTCCTTCATCTCGCGGCAGAGGCGGTCGGTGAACGGGCCGTTCCAGCGGTCCTTCGGCCAGTAGTGGTTGAAGAGGTGGAGGTACGAAAGCCTGCGCTTGCCGAGTTCCTCGGCCATGCGGCGCATGCACTCCTCGTCGTCGGGTGCGGCGGGAAGGTCGGTCGCGCTTCCCATCGGCGAGAGCCGCACGCCGACGCGCGCGGCGCCGAACGATTCGGCGCACGCATCGACCACCTCGAGCAGAAGGCGCATGCGGTTCGGAATCGCGTCGAAACCAACGCCGCCCCACGCGTCGGTGCGCGTGTTGAGGCTGCCGGAGAGGAACTGGTTGATGAGGTACGAGTTCGCGGCGTGCACCTCGACGCCGTCGAAGCCCGCGGCCTTCGCGCAGCGCGCGGCGTGGGCGTAGTCCTCAACGACGCGCGGCATCTCGTGGGTCTCGAGCGCGCGCGGCATGCTCGCCTCGACGCGCTCGCGGCGGCCGTCCGGGTGGCGCATGCTGACATAGCCCTTCGACTTGACGGCCACGCACGAGACGGGCGGCTGGCCGTCCGGCTGGTGGGCGACATGGCTCACGCGGCCGACATGCCAGAGCTGGAGAAAGATGCGCCCGCCCGCCGCGTGCACGCGGTCGGTGACGAGCTTCCAGCCCGCGACCTGTTCGTCGGAGTAGATCCCAGGCGTGTTCGGATAGCCCTTGCCTTCAGGCGAGATCTGCGTGGCCTCGCTGATGAGGAGGCCGAACGACGCGCGCTGCGCGTAGTGCTCGGCCTGGAGTTCGCCGGGAATGTCGCCCGGCGCCTTCGCGCGCTGGCGGGTGAGCGGCGCCATGAAGACGCGGTTCGGGCAGTCGAGGTCGCGGAGCGTGATGGGGTCGAGGAGGGCTGGCATGGGAGGGCGAGAGGATAGGTCTCGAACGACCGCGGTGGGACGGTGCAGTGATGGTGCGCTGCGCCCGAACCGAGGCGCTCTCTGCAGAATCTACAGAGTGGGCTTACGGCGCTTGCCGCGGCGGGTCGTGTTCCGCGAGGGGTTTGGCAGCGCTGGTGGAGCCGCCGCGACCCGAGAACAGCGCAATGCAGTTCCCCTCGGTGTCGATGAACTCCGCCACCACGCCGTAACCGGGCACTTCGGTGACGGGGTAGTTGACCGCTCCACCTGCCGAGACGGCAAGGTGAAGTGTTGCCGCGACATCGGAGACTCCGAAGTAGATCCGCGCTCCCGCTTTGCCCGGGACATAGCTCTCGCCGCGAGCAAGAGCTCCCGACGCGCCGGGCGCGCCTTCAGCGTGAGGAAAGAGCGCCATCTCGTTGCCGTCGATCTCGCGCAGCTCGAGCGAGACCTCGAACACCCGTTCGTAGAACAAGCACGC
>QLAH01000616.1_pt1 | contig 15512 bp, 11 predicted proteins | sample 4693081 | NCBI WGS metagenome assembly QLAH01 (sample SAMN09425401, study PRJNA476045) | Lake water metagenome, whole genome shotgun sequencing project.
ATGGCCAGGAACCGCCACCGCTGGCCGGCCCTGCTGGCGGCCGCCCTGCTGCTGCCGGTCGCTCCCGGCGGCGCCGCCGCCGCGCCCCTGCCCCGCCGCCTCGGCGAGTGCCGGCCGACGTTCATCCGGGAGATCCACTACCGGCTGAGTGCCGCCGACGCCAACGGCGTCCAGATCCCCATGGCCGGCTCCGGCTCCGCCGTCAGCTTCACCAATGGGGGCTACCAGGTGTCTTACGACGCGGTGCCGGCGATCCACAGCAGCCGGGAAGGGGATCCGGTGGAGCTTTGCCTGACGTTCCTGCCGGATTGCAGCGCGGCTCCCCGCGGCGACGTTCGCGGCCGTGTCTACCGGGCCCGCAATCTGCGCACCGGCGGCACCTGGACCCTGCCGGACAGCCAGCACAGCTGCGGCGGCGCCTGAAGCGGCCGCGACTGAGCGGGCTGGCCCCACCCCTGCCTTTCGTCAGTTGCGGCGGCCGCCCCGGTGGCAGGAGGGTGGCCGCGACCGCTGGACAGCCCGCCGATGCTCCCCTGGTTTCTGGCCGCCCTCACCCTGGCGGTGGCGGTGCTGACGGCCTTTCCCCTGGGCCGCCACCTCTGGCAGGTCTTCGACGACCGCCCCCAGCCCGCCTGGGACCCCTGGCTGCTGCCGCTGGAGACGGCGCTGCTGCGCTGGATCGGCGACCGGGGGCAGCCGGCGGCCACGGCCTGGGCCTATCTGCAGCCCTTCCTGGTCGCCAACGCCTGCTTCGGCGCCCTGGCCTTCCTGCTGCTGGCCTTCCAGCCCGCCTGGCTCAACCCCCTGGGCTGGCCCGGCCTGCGCTGGGACCTGGCCCTGCACACCGCCCTCTCCTTCCTCACCAACACCGACCAGCAGCACTACGTGCCCGAGCAGACCCTGGGCACCTTCGCCCAGCTGGGGGTGATCCAGTTCCTGATGTTCGTCTCGGCGGCCAGCGGCCTGGCGGTGGGCTTCGCGGTGATCCGCGGCCTGTGCGGCCTGCCCCTGGGCAACTTCCACCGCCAGCTGGTGCGCTCCCTCACCCGGGTGCTGATCCCCGGCAGCCTGCTGCTCGCCGTGTTGCTTCTGTTCTGCGGCGTGCCGATGACCCTGGCCGAGCCCCTGCGGGTCACCACCCTGGAGGGGGGCAGCCAGCTGCTGATCCGTGGCCCGGTGGCCCTGTTCGAGGCGATCAAGCAGCTGGGGGAGAACGGCGGCGGCTTCTACGGGGCCAACTCCGCCCACCCCTTCGAGAACCCCAACGGGTTCACCAACCTGGTGAGCACCTGGGCGATGGTGGCCATCCCGGCCGCCAGCATCGACGCCTTCGGGCGTTTCCTCGGTAACCGGCGCCAGAGCACCCTGTTGCTGCTGCTGGTCACGGCGCTGATCGCCGTGGGAGCCGCCGTGGCGATGGCGGCCGAGCAGGGGGGCAACCCGGCCCTGGCGGCCTGGATCAGCGGCCCGAACCTGGAGGGCAAGGAGCTGCGCTTCGGGGCCGGTCTGACGGCGTTCTGGGCCGTGCTCACCACCGGCTCGATGACGGGGGCCGTCAACGGGGCCATGGATTCGCTGCTGCCGCTCTCCAACCTGGTGGCCCTGTTCAACCTGTTCCTGCAGGTGCTGTTCGGCGGCCAGGGCACCGGCATCGCCTACCTGCTGGTGTTCATGGTGCTGGCGGTGTTCCTCACCGGCCTGATGGTGGGCCGCACCCCGGAGTTCCTCGGCCGCAAGGTGGAAAAGGCGGAGGTGGTGTGGAGCAGCCTGATCCTGCTGATCCACCCGGTGTTCGTGCTGCTGCCCGCCGCTCTGACCATGGCCGGGGCCACGGACCTGGCGGGGATCAGCAACCCAGGGCCCCACGGCATCAGCCAGGTGGTCTACGAGTACGCCTCGGCGGCGGCCAACAACGGCAGCGGCATGGAAGGCCTGGGGGACGGCAGCCTCTGGTGGAACCTCAGCGCCAGCCTCAGCCTGGTGGGCGGCCGCTACCTGCCGATCGCCGCCCTGGTGCTGCTGGCCGACGGCTACGCCCGCAAGCCGGCGCTGCCGCCGGGTCCTGGCACCCTCGCCACCGACACCGGCCTGTTCACGGTGGTGCTGGCCGTGGTGCTGCTGATCCTCGGCGCCCTCACCTTCTTCCCCGTGCTCGCCCTCGGGCCGATCGCCGACGGGCTGGTGCTCGCCGGCTGACCCCCCAAGGCCCCGCACCGCAACTCCCGCCCGCGCCCCATCGCCGACGCCTCCCCCGATGACCGCCTTCCCAGCCCGCACCCTTTTTCCCCGCATGCCGCGGGGCCGCCGCGACCAGCGGCGCTACACCCCCCGGCCCCGCCAGAAGGGGCTGGTGCGCCGCGCCGCCCTGCAGGCGTTCGTGAAGCTCGACCCCCGCACCGCCGCCGCCAACCCGGTGATGTTCGTGGTCTGGTGCGGCACGGTCGTTTGCCTGCTGGCCAGCGTGAGCCCCGATCTGTTCGGCGACGGGACGGAGGCCTCCGGCCGGCTGTTCAACGGCCTGGTGAGCCTCACCCTGCTGGCCACCCTGCTGTTCGCCAACTTCGCCGAGGCCCTGGCGGAGGGCCGCGGCAAGGCCCAGGCCGATGCCCTGCGCCGCACCCAGGCCCGCACCCAGGCCCGCCTGGTCGATCCCGCCGGTGGTGAACGGCTGGTGGATTCCTCCAGCCTGCACAAGGGGGATGTGGTGCTGGTGAGTGCCGGCGACACGATTCCCGCCGATGGCGAGGTGATCGAGGGGGTGGCCTCGGTGGATGAGTCGGCGATCACCGGCGAATCGGCGGCGGTGCTCAAGGAGGCCGGCTCCGACGTGGCCAGCTCGGTGACGGGCGGCACCCGGATCCTCTCCGACCAGCTCACCATCCGCATCAGCGCCGATCCGGGCAAGGGCTTCATCGACCGGATGATCGCCCTGGTGGAGGGGGCCGAGCGCACCAAGACCCCCAACGAGATCGCCCTGACGGTGCTGCTGGCGGTGCTCACCCAGGTGTTCCTGATCGCCGTGGCCACCCTGCCGCCCCTGGCCGCCTACCTCAAGGAACCCACCCCGGTGGTGACCCTGGTGGCGCTGCTGGTGGCCCTGATCCCCACCACCATCGGCGGCCTGCTGTCGGCCATCGGCATCGCCGGCATGGACCGGGTGGCCCAGTTCAACGTGATCGCCACCTCAGGGAGGGCCGTGGAGGCCTGCGGCGACATCAACACCCTGGTGCTCGACAAGACCGGCACCATCACCCTCGGCAACCGGCTGGCGGAGGAGTTCCTGCCGGTGGGCGGCCACCTTGAGGCGGAGCTGGCGGAGGTGGCCCTGGCGGCCAGCTGCTTCGACCAGACCCCCGAAGGACGATCGATCGTGCGGCTGGCGGAACAGCGCGGCGCCGTGCTGCCCTTCGCCGCGGAGCAGGCCACGGGCCTCGACTTCTCGGCCCGCACCCGCATGAGCGGCAGCGACGACCCCACCGGGATCGAGTTCCGCAAGGGGGCCGTGGATGCCATCAAGGGGTTCGTGCGCTCCCGCGGCGGCACCGTGCCGGACGACCTCGACGGCGCCTACGAGCAGGTGTCACGGCTCGGGGGCACCCCGCTGGCGGCCTGCCGCGGCAACACCATCCTGGGGGTCATCTACCTGAAGGACATCATCAAGCCGGGAATCCGGGAGCGGTTCGACCAGCTGCGCCGCATGGGCATCCGCACCGTGATGCTCACCGGCGACAACCCGATCACCGCGGGCGTCATCGCCCGGGAGGCGGGCGTCGACGACTTCATCGCCGAGGCCACCCCCGAGGACAAGATCGCCGTGATCGACCGGGAGCAGAAGCTCGGAAAGCTGGTGGCGATGACCGGCGACGGCTCCAACGATGCCCCCGCCCTGGCCCAGGCCAACGTGGGCGTGGCGATGAACTCCGGCACCCAGGCCGCCAAGGAGGCGGCGAACATGGTGGATCTCGACAGCGATCCCACCAAGCTCATCGACATCGTGACGATCGGCAAGCAGCTGCTGATCACCCGCGGTGCCCTGACCACCTTCTCCCTGGCCAATGACGTGGCCAAGTACTTCGCGATCCTGCCGGCCCTGTTCGCCGGGGTGGGGCTGGGGCCGCTCAACCTGATGGGGCTGGCCAGTCCCCAGTCAGCGATTCTCTCGGCGATGGTGTTCAACGCCCTGGTCATCCCGGCCCTGGTGCCCCTGGCCCTGAAGGGGGTGGAGTTCCGGCCCCTCAACGCCGACCAGCTGCTGCGGCGCAACCTACTGCTCTACGGCCTCGGGGGTGTGATCACCCCCTTCGTGGGCATCAAGGCGATCGATCTGGCGATCGGCGCCCTGGGCATCCTCTGAGCCGCGGCCCGCGCCCTCCCCTCATCCGACCCGTCCCCTTCCCAGCCCTGCCTCCGTCCCCATGGATCTGCTCAAGCGTCCGCTGTTCTGGCTGCCCCTGCTGCTCGCCGCCGGCACCGTGCTGCTCGCCCCCCTGCAGCGGGGCCGGCTGGACAGCCTCCAGAGCCATGCCCTGGCCCTGCTGATCAGCGTCACCCTGGCCCTGTCGGCCTACCTGTTCACCGCCATGGTCCGCCCGGAGAAATTCTGATGAACTCCCTTTCCCGCCTTGGCCAGGGGCTGCGCCTCACCCTGGTGCTCTGGCTGCTCACCGTCGTGGTGATCACCCTGCCGATGCTGGGCCTGGCCCGCCTCGTCGCCCCCCAGCAGGCCGAGGGCAGCCTGGTGCGCGCCGGCGGCCGGGTGGTGGGATCGTCCCTGGTCGGGCAGGCCTTCACGGGCAATCGCTACCTGCAGGGCCGGCCGAGCGCCGTGGGCTACGGCGGCGGCGATCCGCCCAGTTCCGGCCCCAGCAACCTGGCCCCGGGCAACCCCGATCTGGCCCGGCGGGTCGCGGCAGACGCCGCCACCTGGGCCGACAGGGGTGTGGCAAAACCCGCGGCCGATCTGCTCACCAGCTCCGGTTCGGGCCTCGACCCCGACATCAGCCTCGAGGCGGCCCGGCAGCAGCTGCCGCGGATCGCCGTCGCCCGCCGGCTGCCGCCCGAGCGGCTGGAGGCCCTGCTGCAGCGGCAGACCCACCGGCCCCTGCTGGGCCTGGCGAGGCCGCCGCTGGTGAATGTGCTGGCCTTCAATCTCGCCCTCGACCAGCTGGCACCTTGATCCGCTCCAGCCGCGGCCGCGGCCGCCACAAGGTGTTCATCGGCATGGCCCCCGGCGTGGGCAAGACCTGCCGCATGCTCCAGGAGGGACGGGAGCTGCTCAAGCAGGGCGTCGACGTGGTGATCGGCCTGCTGGAAACCCACGGCCGGCAGGAAACCATCCGCCAGGCCGAGGACCTCGAGCAGGTGCCGCGGAAGACATTGCTGTATCAGGGCGTGGCCCTGGAGGAGCTGGACGTGGCCGCCGTGCTGCAGCGCCGGCCCCAGCTGGTGCTGGTGGACGAGCTGGCCCACACCAACATCCCGGGCAGCGAACGCCAGAAGCGCTGGCAGGACGTGGAGGCCCTGCTGCTTTCAGGCCTGGACGTTTACTCGACCCTGAACATCCAGCACCTGGAGAGCCTCAACGACCTGGTGGCCGAGCTCACCGGGGTGGTGGTGCGGGAACGGATTCCCAACCGGGTGCTGGAGCAGGCCGACGAGGTGGTGCTGGTGGATGTCACCCCCGAGACCCTCCAGGAGCGCCTCCGGGAGGGGAAGGTCTATGGGCGGGAGAAGATCGACCAGGCCCTGGCCAACTTCTTCCAGCGCCGCCACCTGGTGGCCCTGCGGGAACTGTCGCTGCGGGAGGTGGCCGACCGGGTGGAGGAGGAGGCGGCCCCGGCGTCGGCCCTGCGGGAGCGGGTGATGGTATGCCTGTCCACCTACCCGAGTGCCCTGCGGCTGCTGCGGCGGGCCGCCCGCCTGGCCAGCACCATGGACGCGCCGCTGCTGGCCCTGACCATCCAGGATCCCGGCCGGTTCCTCAGCAAGGAGGACAGCCTGAGGCTCGAGGAATGCTCCACCCTCTGCCAGGACGTCGGCGGAACGTTCATGCGCATCGAAAGCGCCGACGTGCTCGGCACCATCGCCCGGGTGGCCCGGGAACGGCGCATCACCCAGATCGTGCTGGGGCAGACCCTGCGCTCCCGCTGGCAGGTGCTGCTGCGGCGGCCCCTCTCCGAACGGCTGCAGCAGCAGCTGCGGGACCTCAGCATCGATCTGCATCTGATCTCCGACAGCACACCGCCGGGCCGCTCCGAGGCGCCATGAGACCGCCAGCCCCAGCGGAAGGCCGGAGCCGACTCGCCAGGGTGGTCCGCTCCCCTGGTGGCCTCTGGGCCCTCACCGGCCTGATCCTGCTGGTGGAGCTGGCCACGCCGCCGCACATCGTGTTCGGCTACCTCTACGTGATCCCCCTGGTGATCGGCGCGTCGCACCGCAGCCGGTCCCAGGCCCTCGGCTACCTGGGGCTCTGCTGCGCGCTCACCCTCCTGAATCTGGTGGCGCCCGTGCCGGACCCCAGCTGGAGGGCCGTGCTGGTGGATCGCCTGCTGGTGTGCCTGGCCCTGACCGTGACCACCTTCCTCTGCCTGCACAACCGCCACCTGCTGCGGCAGCAGGTGGATCTGGAGGTGCGGCTGGCCCAGGCGGACCTGCGCCGGGACATGATCGCCACCCTCGCCCACGACCTCAAGACCCCCGTGCTGGGCACGATCGCCACCGCCCGGATGCTGGCCCTCGAGGCCGATGCCACGGCGGGAAGCCTGCTGGCGCGGGGCGTGGCGGCCATCCTGGCCAGCCAGGAGCGGAGCCTGCGGCTGATCGAGGACCTGCTGCGCCTGTTCCGCGCCGACCAGGAGGGGCTGCAACTGCAGCCCGAGGCCTGCGATCTGGGCCGCCTCGCCGGCGAGGCGGTCGCGGCGGTGGGGGCGATCGCCCGGGAGCGGTCGGTGACGCTGATCCAGCGGCAGCCCACCGGACCACGGCCCCTCACCCTGCCGGGGGATGCCAGCGGGCTGCGCCGGCTGCTGGAGAACCTGCTGCTCAACGCCATCAGCCACAGCCTGCGGGGCGAGCGGGTCTGGATCGACCTGGAGCGGCAGCAGGGCCAGGTGGTGGTGACCGTGAGCGACCGGGGCCGGGGCTTCCCCGAAGCGAGCCTGCCCCACCTGTTCGAGCGCTTCTACCAGGGCGATCAGGACCAGCGGGGCAGTGGGCTGGGCCTTTACCTGGCCCGCCAGATCGCCGAAGCCCATGGCGGCACCATCCGGGCCTGCAACCTGCCTGCAGGGGGAGCCAGCCTGGAGGTGGTGTTGCCGCTGCCGGAGCAAGGACCCTGATGCGGGTGCTGCTGATCGAGGACGACGAGGCCTTCCGGGTGGGGATCGAAGCCTTCCTGCTGCGCCTGCCGGCGGTCACCGCCGTCCGGGCGGTGAGCGACGGCGAGCAGGGGCTCGAGGCCCTCGCCACTGCCGCCGCCGACGTGGTGATCCTCGACATCGGCCTCCCCGGCCTGGGGGGCCTGGAGACCTGCCGGCGCATCAGCGCCGACCACGCCCTGCCGGTGCTGGTCCTCACCAGCCAGGACGACGGTCGCTGGGTGCAGCGGCTCTGGGAGGCCGGCGCCAGCGGCTACCTGCACAAGGCGGAGGCCCTGGCGCGGCTGGAGACGGCCCTGGCCAGCCTGGGGCAGGGGGCCAGCTGGTGGGACCGCTCCGCCACCCGGGCCCTGCGCGCCGGTGGCAGGGGGACCGATGGGGCCTCCCCGGCGGGGAGCACGGCCGCAGGGCCATGCCTGGCCCTGCTGACCCCAAGGGAGCGGGAGGTGCTGGCGGCCATGGCGGGCGGTCTCAGCAACCGGGAGATCGCCACCAGCCTCGGCCTGGGCACCGGCACGGTGAGGGTCTACCTGCACACCATCTTTCAGAAGCTCCAGGTCAGCAACCGCACCCAGGCCGTGCTGACGTTTCTTCGCGAGGGCTGATCGCCACGGGCCCCATGCAACGCTTCGCACCGATGGGGTGCCCACCCCTTGGGCGCTGCCTAATCTCCCGGCAAACCGTCTGCCTGAGCGATGGCCGTGTCTCTGATGCAGGATCCACCCGGTGGGTCCTCCCTGAAGGTGATCGAGGCGGTGAAGGAGGGCTGGCAGGCCTTCGCCCGGTCCCCCTGGGTGTTCATCGGTTTCACCCTGCTGGCGGGGGTCCTGAGCAGCCTCTGCTCCCTCATCCAGGGCCAGGTGGACACCGACGAAGCCGCCGCGGTCTCCGCCCTTCAGCTGGTCCGGCTGGTGGTGGGTTCGATCCTCAGCATGCTGGTGAGCCTGTGGAGCACCACCGGTCTGGTCCGGGGTGCCTGGAGCGCCCTGGCGGGGGGATCACCCAGCTTTGGCACCGTCATCCGCTGGGATGGCCAGGCCAGCTGGCGGCTGTTCCGCAACGGCCTGGTGCTGGGGATCCTGTTCGCCGTGGTTCTGGTGGTGGCGGCCCTGGTGGGGGTCGCCGCCGCCCAGCTCAACCAGGTGCTGGCCGTGCTGCCCTTTCTGGTGGCGTTCGGCGTGCTGATCTACCTGGCGGTGAACCAGAAGTTCATGGCCCAGATCGCCCTGCTGGAGGGACTCGGACCGATCGACTCGATCACCCGGGGCCGCACCCTGCTCGATCCCCAGTGGGGCTCGGTGCTGCTGCTGGCCCTGGTGGAGTTCGCCATCCTGCTGGTGGGCCTGCTGGCCTGCTTCGTGGGGCTGCTGGTGGCGGTGCCGCTGATCCTCTGCACCAGCACGGCCGCCTACCGCCAGGTGTTCGGCAGCGAAGACCTGACCGGGCTGCTGGGCGAGCCGGCGCCCTGACCCCTGGGGAGGCGGCAACGGCCCTGCCGGCCTTCGCTGACCCGGGCCATGATCCTGATTCGGATTGACTACATTTTGCAAGACGGTTCCTGAACATAAGCAGCCTCGGCGATCTCTCCCTCGGAGATTCCCGTGTCTGCCTCCGTTCGATCCACCGCCCGTCGCCCCCGATCCGCCCCTTGCCCACGCGTCTTCCCCACGACACCACCGGTGAGGCCGCCCCCCATCCAGGGGCGTCCATGTCGGCCCTGGAGGAAGAGATCCTGCAGTCCTGGGTCATCAATGCCGCCGCCTGGACCCGGGCCGTGCGCCGCGGCGAGATCCTCAGCCGCGAGAGGGTGACCAACGGAGCGATCCTGGAGGCGATCGCCAATTGCGCCCCGACCACCCTGCTGGACCTGGGCTGCGGCGAGGGTTGGCTGGCCCATCAGTGCGCCCACCAGGGCATCGCGGTGCTCGGCACCGACGCCGTGGCCGAACTCACCGCCATCGCCGCCCAGGGCGCCCCTCCAGGCACCCGCTTCCAGACGCTCAGCTACCAGCAGATCGGCGCCGGCGTTCTGAAGGACCGGTTCGACGTGGTGGTGGCCAACTTCTCCCTGCTGGGGGATCGCAGCCTCGACGAGCTGTTTCTGGCCATGCCGGAACTGCTCAGCCCCGGTGGCTGCCTTCTGGTGCAGACCCTGCACCCCCTGCTGGTCTGCGCCGACCACCCCTACGTGGACGGGTGGCGGGAGGGCTCCTGGGCGGGCTTCTCCCCGGCCTTCCGGACGCCGGCTCCCTGGTACTTCCGCACCCTGGAGTCCTGGATGCGGCTCTTCCGTCGCAACGAACTGGTCGTCAATGAGATCCGCGAACCGCTCGATCCCCTCAGCGGCCAGCCCGCCTCGGTGATCTTCCGAGCCACCGTCTGAGGCGCCCTCAGCACTTCTGGCCAGGGGCTTCAGCCAGGCGACGGCGCAACCGCCGAGACCATCCGTATCCCACTCCCAGCCCGAGAAGCGGCAGGGGACCGGGCACCGAGGAGACGGGAGCCAGCGGAGTGCCGACAGCGAAGCGGTACACCGCATCGGCGGGGGTCGGGAAGACACCCTGGGAATCGGCGGGCGGCACGATCAGCTGCGCCACGCTGAACACATCCCCCTGATCGAAGCCGAAGGCGAACAGCGGCCCGAATTCCGAGAACGGCAGGTCCGGCCCCAGCGGGCCCAGGCCGTCTCCGGCCCTTTGGGCAAACCGCGAAGCCTTCGCCTCATCCCCCCACCACGGCATCCGGCCGCCGTTGGCGAGGGTCGCGAACCAGGCTGGCTGATCGGTGGGGGCGATCTCTTCTACTGACAACTCGTAGCGCTGGCCTCCCACCACCACCTCCAGAGCGGAGGCGGGCAGGGCACCGGCCAGGCAGGTGCCCACGGCGAGTCCTCCGAGCAGCAGGGAGGACAGCAGGGGGTGAGTCATGGGACGAAGGGGTGGTAGGAGGAAGGAACAGCGCCGAGCGGGGGGCGCCGGTGGTCAGCAGTCCTGGCCTAGGTGGTGGACAGGGCGGCGTAGAGGAACTGGCTGGAGCTGGCCAGGTTCAGCTGGCCGAGGCGGGTCCCCTGCACGAAACCGATCGCCTCGTCGTAGGGGGACACCCGGCTGGAAAGGGGCCGCTCCAGATTGCGGGCATAGATGAACACCCCGGACCTGCCCTGATAACTGCCGTTGCCCAGCAGATAGATGCTGGCGCTGCCATGCAACTGGATGCGATCATCAGCACCGAAGTCGGTGATCACACCGAAGTCGCTGCGGCCCTGGCTGCGGGCATTGCCATCGTCGTAGAAGACACCCGTGGCATCCCCCAGCACGAAGAGATCTCCCGCTCCAAGGCCGGTGAGCCGATCGATCGAGGCCCTGCCCCGTTGCCCGGAGGGGGAGCCGATGGGAACGCCCCGCAGGATGTCCGCCGCCGCGGTGCCGATGATGGTGTCGCTGCCGTTGGTCGGGTTGCCCACCACGGGCTCCTTGAGGGTGAACAACTGGGTGGGCCCCACCTGCTGGCTGCGGGCGCTGTCGGTGTAGAAGCGCAGGTCCAGCGTCTCGTCGTTTTCGATCAGGGCATCACGGGCGATCACCCGGCTGATGCTCAACCGGCCATCGCCTGCGGTGATGCCCTCGCCGGTGAGCTGGCCGCCCTGGACGTCGCTGGGGGTGATCCCCGGCCCCGTAAGCGACCAGTAGAAGCGGGCGCCGGGAGCCACGTTAGTGGTGGCCAGGGTGGCCGTCAGGGTGTCCCCCTCCACGAGGGTAGAAGGGCCGGTGGTGACGGCGTAGGTGGGCACCGCCGGCACCGCCACCGGGCTGGCGTTGACGGACTCGCTGAAGCCCTCGCCATCCAGATACGACACCTTTACCCGCACCTGGCGACCGGCTTCCGCTGATGTGAGCGCGTAGGTGCCGGCATTGGTGCCGATCGGCGTCCAGCTGGTGCCGTTGGCGCTGGATTGCCACTGATAAGTGAAGGCGCCGTTGCCATCCGGGTCGTCGGCGCTCTTGCCGGCACTCAAAGTGGAGCCCACCGCCGGGGTGCCAGTGATCGCGAAGGCGGCGTCGCCGTTGTCGACGACGGTGACCAACGATTTGACGGTGGCACGGATGGTGAGGGTCTCATCGCCCAGGGCACCTGTAAAACCGGTGCCGTTGCTCTGTTTGGCCTGCAACCGCAGAACCGACGACAGCGCTCCGGTGGAACTGGTGTCAATGCTGGCGGTGATACCGCTGCGAACACCGCCCCCTGAGAGCCTCACAAGCGGATCGATCCCCGAAAACGAGGCCAGGGCGCCTTCTACCCCAAACAGGCCGGAAAGGTCGTTGCCGCGTGCCGGTGCAGCGTTGGTGAGGGCCAGACGTATCGGGTCGATCGAAGCGTTCTGGGTGATGTCGCCAAGGTCAAGTGTCCAGTCGTTGCCAAGGTGGCTGAGCGTGCCTGGCCCAGCGAGCTTGAGGAAAAGGGCATCCGCCGGTGCTGCCGAAGCCGGCCCATCATTGAGCACCTCCACCTGTGCGCTGGACGCCGCGATGCCAAGACCAGCCGGCGAACTGATCTGAACGCGCAGGAGCTCGCTGGCGGTGGTGAGCACGCCTGCCGGCAGATTGACCGTGAACGCCGCCACACTCTCCCCCTGAAGGATCGTGACCTGGCCGGACGGCAATACGCCACCGGCGAAATCGGCCGGGTCGAAATAACCGGCTCCGGGTGACACCACGGCCCAGTTCACCACCACAGAACCCACCGCAGGACCTGTGCGGAACGCTTCGAAGCTCACCGCGGTGGGACCTGCCGCAGCCTCGACCACCTTCGGCGCCTTGGCAATTACCCCGATCAGCGGGGCGCTCTGCTGCACGATGGGAACATCCTTTTCGTAGGCTCCCGCTCCGGCATCTTCAGCCTTAGCGATAACGTCCACGGCAGCGATATCGCCAGTAACGATGTAGTCGTAGATGGCGAAGTCCCTCAGGCTCGGATCGGTGATCCTGGCGGCATTAACGACCTCAAGAGCACGATCGATCACATCGGCCGGCAGGTCGGAGATCGAGAACGTGCGCGGAATCACGGTGCTGGTGTAAGTCCCGGTGGATTCGCCCGTGCCGTAATCGAGCAGGGAGGTTGCATCCGTCACCCGCCAGGCATTGGCGAACACGCCATAGAGCGTGTTCTGACCCAGGGGACGCTGCAGCACGGTGCCATCCGCCAACTGGAAGTCGTTGGTACGGTCGCCGTCAAAATCCCCCCACAACCCCTGAAGCGAATCTCCCGTTCGCGCCGATCCAGGCGAGAAACTGATGGTCAGATAGGGAAGGAAAAGGCGATCCACCGTCAGCGTTTCGCCACCGTCGTAGACGACGCGCCATTGGCCGGGGGCATCCCGGAACAGCACGCCGCCATCCAGCTGAAGCGGCCCGCCGGAGAAATCGGCCGTCAATCCATTGACCCGAACCGTATCGGATCTTGTTGCATCGAAGGTCAACCGATCGGATCCAACCCGGGTCGCCGTCTGCTGCACCACAGTGGCCCCGGCGACATAGGGAACGAAGCGCACCTGAATCTCAAAGGGATCGCCCGAGACGGTGCTCTTTGTCAGCACGTACTCGCCGACGCTCTGAAAGGAATAGCCCAGGCCGTCCAGAGAAACCAGATGAGGATCACCACCCACAAGCGCGAGGATTGCAAGAATCAGCGGATTGGTAATCGGCCGATTTGGATCATACGGCTGTCCTGCATATTCAGCCACATAGCCAAGTACCTCGCCAGCAATATCTCCACCCGAAGGAGGGTCTGGGTCAAGTGACCAATCAACTTGAAAATAGGCAGGAGCATCAACAAAATCAACGCGGCTTATCTCCCCGAATGAATTACGAGTGATCCGATAGCTGTCGACGTTGCGGCCTAGGGCCAAGGTGTTGAAGCTGCGATCGGGAATATCCGCAAACGTGTTGAAGCCGAGATTGTCGACAATCACGTCATCATTCGGGCCGCCTACAATGTAGTTATTTCCCGACATCAACAGCTGATAAACCCTGGAACCTCCTGCTAGCAGCAGATTGCTGAAGGGAACCCGCATCAAGTGACCGGTTGCTTCGTTGCTGGAGAACTTCGCCAGCAGCAGAGGGCTGCCCGGCACGGTCGTGTCATAGGCCTCAAGGCCCGTCACGACGCCACCAGAAGGAGCGTAGGTGCCGCTGAGGGTCAGGCCCGCGCCGGTGAAGACCAGTTGCACGCCATTGGCATAGGTAATGGTGTAGCGATCACCAGCGACCGAAAGCACCTCAGACTTGGCCTTGTTCAGCGCAGGGAACAGGCCTGGATAGTCGAAGCCATCGGGCCCGAACAGCTCCAGGACGCCGTTGTAGATCGAGGCGGGGAGCTTGCTCGGATCAGCATTGTAGGCGATCTGTTCGTTGACGGAGGCGGTGTAATCGGCGAAGCGCAGCACCGGCGCATCCGGGCTGATGTAGCGGATCAGATCAATGCCATCAGGCGATCCCGGCCGGTTATCGATAACGCGCCAGCTTCCAGCCAAACCTGAAAACTCAACGGTGTAATCAGCCATCTTGCCGCTGAACACGGCGATACCGACACCGCTATCGTTATAGAGAATGTCGTCTCCCCCACCGCCATAGAAGGTGCTGGCGGCAGGGAAACCGTCAACGATGCCGTTACTGAGGTCCTGGAAGGCATCGGCGAGATCAGAGCCAACAACGTTCGTGCCGGGCGAGAAGGCTGTGACGGTGACACTCAGTCCCGGATCCAGCAGCCGGTCGAAATCGACGGTACCGCCACCGAAGAGGTTGACACCGATATTTCCACCATTGAACTGGTTGAGATTGGTGAGCCGATCGAAGTTCCGCAGCTGCTCGGTGAGAACAGTCAGGAAGTTCGTGTTCGCCAGAGTCTCGAAACCATTGAATCTGTAAAAGCGAAGATCGCCGCCACCATTGAGGGTGTCATTGCCCGCTCCACCCTGGAGATCGCCATAGCCAAACGTGTTGGCAATAACGACATCGTCTCCTTCGCCGGCATCAACAATGAAGTGACCGCCCTGGAACTTGGAAAGGTTGTAGTCATAGGCAAGGATCAGGTCGTTACCTTTCCCAGTCTTCACCGTGTAGGTGATGTCGATGACCCCGAAGACTGTGTCGTCACCATCGGTGCCGATCACATCGGCAACGCCGCTCATCGAACCCGTCACACCGCCGACCGTGAACCTCTGGCTTTCCAGATCCACCGTCAACGGCCCTGCCAGGCCGGAGAGATCCAGCGTCGAGGCACCGATCAGGTCGTCGATGAGCGTGAAGCCGTTGCCGGGCCGGTAAGTGTCGGCACCTATGCCGCCCTTGAGCACCTCACGTGCCCCTGCCGTGCCCTTGCCCGAGCCCACAATCAGGTTGTCGCCCGAGAGCAGCTGGTTGAAGAAAGTCGCCCCGCCGAAAATGGCGGCACCGCTGCGGATCGCGAAGGAGTGATCGGCAGTGGAGCTCATCCGGGCCGCCAGCAAGCCATTGGTATCCCGCACCTCAAGGCCGGTGATGGTGCCGGTGATCGTCAGACCGCCGTAGGCCAGGCCGGAGCCGGTATAGGCAATGCTGGAGCCGTCGAGATAGGTGACCGTTACAACGTCCTGCGCCGGCCCCACCACCACACCGGCCACCTGGGAGAAGGGCTGAAAGAAGCTGGTGTAATCGATGCCGCCGGCAGCAAACAGCTCCCACACCCCGCTGTAAACATCAGCCACGCCGGCACACATACGATTTTCAGCAGACTAGTCCCATACTGAGAAAACCCCAAACGCATAATGAAAGTTCACGAAATCAGGCCCGATTAGTTGTATTGCAGAGCACATTCTGTCCGGATCGCCTTCCTGCCCCGACCTTGGCTTCAGGTGTACGAGCGCATGGAACGCCCTGAAATCACTTGATTCCCTACCCGCTCCAAGCGGCAACGGATCATCAACTCGGTCGCTGGCGTTCCCAGCCTTCTGCCGTGGTGGACAACTTCTGAACCCGAGGAGGTCTGAAGGTCATTCAGGGAAAAACCACCCTGCTGGCCAGGTGATCCAATGCCTCGGCATGGGCCACCTTCGATCAACAAGGGGGGGGAACCACAGCCGTAAACGGATCGGCCGCGCCG
>QLAH01000617.1_pt1 | contig 15497 bp, 18 predicted proteins | sample 4693081 | NCBI WGS metagenome assembly QLAH01 (sample SAMN09425401, study PRJNA476045) | Lake water metagenome, whole genome shotgun sequencing project.
CGTGATGTCATCGCCGACTCCAGCCTGGATGGGGAGCATTGGGAGCAGCTGCGGATGGCACGGCTGCACGAACTGAGCGAGACGGGGCCGGTGCTGATCGGTCTCTATGCCTGCAGCCCCACGGCAGCGGGCTTCATGGCGGAGTTCGATCGCTTCGACTGCCGGCCGGGACGGGTTGGCTGAGGGGTCAGACCTCACGTGGAATGAAGATGGCATGGATGCCGCGCTGGTGCGCGATCACCTTGTTGGTCTCGATGAGCTCCATGGCGATGCCTTGGCGCCGGAAGCGCTTCGCGACCGCCAGATCGTGGATGTAGAACTCAATGCGCTCCTGCTCAAACTTGTGAAAGACATAGCCGGCAAGGCCGCCGACGACGTGTCCTTCCGCAAAGGCGGCGACGGCGATGAAGATGACGCTGAAGAGCCCCAGCATCATGCGGAGCGATGGTGCCTCTGGTACACCAAGGACTCGTATCGAACGGACGGCGTTCACAGGGCTCGTTGGTGGAAACGGCCAAATTGTGGGTCCAAACCCGCCAGATCAGCGGCGGACAGTAGCCAACGGCGCCGACATCCTGCTGCTGATGAACTAGGTCGGCTCGAAGCCCGATGCTGCGGGAGAGACAACTGAAACGAAGACAAGCGGATCTTCTCCTGTGTTAATCACACCGTGAACTTCTCCGCGATGGGCTACAAGCACGTCTCCCTTGGCGATGGCAATCGACTCCCCATCAGCACGAACGCGGTACGCGCCGCAACCGGAAAGGATGATCCACGTATCTTGGCCCTCAGGATGCACATGGGCCGAGATTGCTGGCCGGGCTTGACAGTCCAAGCAACGACCGCTGCGTCAGCCGACTTAGTGATGACAGAGCGAATGGGCTCACCGTCTGCTGGTTGGAGGAACTCCGTGACCTTGAACAAACGCTCCGGGCGCATGACGGACTCCATGGAACGGGTTTAGCGGGCTCTAGCAAGAATGGCGGACTAGCGGTTCTTGCAGGCCGAACGCTCGAGGCAACCTTGACCGCGGAGGCAGGTGCTGCAAGGGCTTACGGCGCCTGCCGTCTCAGACCGCGGTTGAACAAGGGGCTAGGTCACTCTCGCGACGATGCCATAGCGGCCCTTGTCCCGACCACAGGTAGGCTTGTTGATAAAAGTGGCGAATTCAATCGTCGCTCCCAATGACTCCAGAATCTCTGTAATCACGATTGGTGGGTGCGAGTCATAGAAGAAGGTCTGCCCATACATGGTGTCGGTAAAAGGCGGGTGATCCGACCCTCCAACAGTGACGAGGAGTTTTGAACCTCGCTTCATACTGCTGAGCACGCGTCCCAGTATGGGCTCGTGATGAACTCGCTCCACATGGAACAGCGAGTCCCAGACAACAGCCCCATCAAATTCTTCATCTGGCTCAAATGACTCCATGTCCGCTTGCAGCCAGCGGCCAGCAGGAAAGCGCTGCCTTGCCAGTGCGAGCAGGTCATCAGCTTGGTCAACGCCGGTCACAGCGAGGCCCTTCTCGAGCAAGAACTCTGCAATTGGTCGTCCTGTCCCGCAACCGAGGTCGAGGAGTCTGGCGGGCAGCGGAAGGCTGCTTGTCAGCATTTCAAGGAACGGGAGTTCGCAGGGAAGCAACTGCGTCCTGGCGGCGTCCCACGCGTGAGCGATCGTGTTATAGCTCCGTCGGTTCAATTGCATGGCCTACCGCTCCAGATCAGAAGCGGGCGAGTACTGCTGGTGATTGACTAAATCCACAACTCCCGACTTCCGCATCTGGATGTGAAGTGCGTGAAACAGTCCTCAACTGAGTTTCTTGGCCTCAACGTGACGAGCGAACCTGTCCAGAATAGCTTGCCAACCCTGCCGTTGCTGCTCGCCCGAATTTGCTGATTCGGCATCGAAGCTCTCACGAACAGTCACCGACTCATCATTCTCGGCGAACTCCACTGCCACTAGACGCTCGTCATCTAATGCGAATTCGATGAGTTCGTAGGGGACCAGTTTCGTGAAGGTGCCTTCGAAATCAAAGCCCATGCTGCCGTCTTTGGCCTCCATGCGGTAAGAGAACTTTCCACCTTGGTTCAGGTCGACCTCTGCACTTGGGCAATGCCAGTCATCCGAAGCCGCATTCCACTTCTGAATGTCAGCTGGTGATGTCCACGCTTCCCACACTGCTTCGATGGGAGCAGCAACGTTGACTTCAATCGTGATTCGCATGATTCTCCTTGGTTGTGCCTTGCATCAAACGCTGCCCCTGAGTGACAGGCATTGAGTGTACGGCGCTCGAAGTACTTCGCGTTGGTCTGGTCTGTGAAGGGGCTTGCTAGGCCTCACTCACAGTTCAATCAATGGAGTCCAGCTGGCAGACCCACCATTGGATTGCCTATCGAAGCACATCTCGATGATCCCTTGCCTCAAATGGCCTGGAGACAACCGTGTAGGGATAGAGAGGAGATAGGGGCGGGCCTGGGTCTGACCACTGTTTTCCGGTCCACATATTGAGAAACAACGTCGGTACTCGGGTAGAAACACCCTGCCCAGCACGACTACGGCACTGTTTAAGTACAGAGTTCCGTTCTTCGTCAATGAATTGCCAAAAGATAGAGAGCTCTGGCCTCGTCTGCTTCAACTTCACCCACCAAACATCAATGACAGATCGGTAATGTGGTGGCTGGCAACCATCCACCTTGGCCAGAACGTGTCCAACAGCGCGCAAAAGCACAATAGCCATTACCCATCTACGCCTCCATTCACTTCCTTGTACACCGTCGATTAGCATGTTAACCACCTCCCGGCAGTCATCGAGTGCTTGGCGAGCTGCGATGGTCATAGCCGTAGGCCTAATGCTCATCATCGCCAGCCGGCTGACGCGCCCGCAGATGATGATCGCCTCTGCGGGGTCGGGTGAATGATGTTGTTGGGTGGCCACCATTCAGGTTTATAAGGTGATTCACGTAATCCCTCTTACTTGCGCACTCCAATATCTCGACATGTTTTCTGCGCTGCTTTCACCACCGGAGCCAGGCCCGTGTCGGTGGGAATTGAATCCAGATCGATTTGGCGGCAGGCGGCGCGGGCGATCGGGGCAGAGGACAAGCGCCGCAGCGAACCGTCGGTGCCGCCACTGATCAGCTCGCCGTTCTTCAGCTCGATCAGGCTCAACACGCTCCCCTGGCCCGTGGCAATCGGCTTGCCATCTCCCACCGGCTTGCCATCCCGCCAGCGCCGCAGCGATCCGTCGTAGCCGCCACTGATCAGCTCGCCGTTCTTCAGCTCGATCAGGCTGACCACGCCCTCTTGGCCCGTGGCGATCGGCTTGCCATCTCCCTCCGGCTTGCCATCCCGCCAGCGCCGCAGCGATCCGTCGGAGCCGCCACTGATCAGCTCACCGTTCTTCAGCTCGATCAGGCTGACCACGCTCCCCTGGCCCGTGGCGATCGGAGCCGAACGGGCCATGTTGGCCATCACTGCCTGCTGCAGGGTCTGGCTCAGCTGCGCCGCCTCCCACGGCGTCTCCCCATCCAGCAAAGGGCCCGCCGCAGCCAGGCCATACACCACGCTCAAGAAGGAATCACTCGTGATCAGTGCCCGATGGGTGGCTTCAAACTGCGCCGCCTGGGCTGCCTGTGCTCGCTGCAGCTGCAGGAACGCGAGGCCTGCCGCGCCGCTGATCACCGCGAAGGCAGCTGCCGCGGACCCCAAGAGAATGCGCCGCTGGCGCACGGCGCGCTGCTGGCTGGTTTGGATGAAGCTCCTCAGCTCAGGGCGGAGCTGGTGTCCCCGTTCGGCCAGCCAGGCCCGGCCTCTGGCCAACTTCAACCCGCTGAGGAGGGCTCGGGGTTTGTCGGCTGGGGAGGCCGCCTGCCACTGGGCCAGATCCTGCTCCAGCTGCTGGCTGCCGAGCAGGAAATCGCGGGACTCATCAAGCCAGCCGCGCAGCAGCGGCCACACCCGCAGCAGCGCTTCGTGGGCCACCTCCACCGTGCTCGGCTGCCCCTCGCCCTGGCGCCGCACCAACAGGCGGGCGGCCACCAGCGCCTCCAACAACGGCCGGGCCAGCGGCGGCAGCGAGTCCCAGGCGGCGGCCCGGCGGGCATAGCTGCCCTGCTCGCTCACCCGCACCATTGCCGGCACGAACGCGTCCCTCAGCGCCTTCAGGCTCGCCTCATCCGGCGGCTGGGCCTGCAACACATCGTCGGCGGCCTGCTTCACCGCGTTCTCCAATGGCGAAAGGCCAGCGGCCCGATCCCCCCAGGCCTGGTAATCGCTCAGGGAGAGCACGCCATCGGCGCCGTAGCGATCGTGCAGCTGCCGCAGGGCAAAGGCCAGCAGGGGCAGGGCGTCCTCTGTGGCGGTGTCGTGGATGGCCCGCTCCACGAACGCTGGCTCCACCTTCAGACCAGCCACCCGCGCTGGACCCTCGATGATCTCCCGGTAGCGCTCCAGCGACAGCGGTCCCAGAGGCAGGGTGTCCAGGCTTTTCACCAGCTCCGGCAGGGCCTGCAGGGAGCCCACGGCATCGGCGCGGATCGTCATCACCGCCTGCAGCGGCAGTGGCGGTTGCAGCGCCGCCGCCAGCACGGCCACAAACCTCTCCCGCTCCGCGGCCTCGGCCACCGTGAACAACTCCTCCCCCTGGTCGATCGGCAGAAGAAGCTGGGCTTCCGGCGCGGCGGCAGCCAGACGCAGATCCGCCGCCCAGCCGGCAATCTGGCCGGCCAGGACCGAGGCCTCCGTTGTGCTGAGCAGTTGCTGGTGAAGATCCCGCCAAGCCTCAGGCCGCTGCAGGGCCACCGCCAGAGACTGGACCAGGCTCTCCAGGGGCCGCGACTGGGGCCGCAACACCGGCAGCACCAACCACTGGCGCCCTGCTCGCCGTAGCCGCGGAAGCACCCCTGCCCTTAGCAGCGACGACTTCCCCGATCCCGACGCCCCCAGGAGAACCAGCAAGGGCGTCCCTCCCTGTACCCGGCGGGTGTTGAGCCGCTCTATCACCGTCCGCCAGTCGCTGTCGCGACCAAAGAACACGGGCGCATCCTCCACCTCGAACACCATCAAGCCCGGAAAGGGGGATCGGCCGGGATCATTCGGCGGTGGCCAGGCGAAGCCGCCCTGATCCTGTAGAGCGATGCGCTCAAGCTCCCGCCGCAGCTGCTCCAGGCCAGCCTGTCGGTCGTGGCGTAGGTCGAGCCGCTGCAGATCCGCCGCGATTGGTTCCTCGGCCGCAGCCTCGTCGCTCTGCACCACCTGGAAAATCGGTTTGCCCAGCGCCCGCGCCTGGGTGAATTCGGCAAAGCACCAGCGGGAAGCGCTCCAGTTCGGCGTCTGCAGGATCAGCAGGGCCTGGCAGCGCTGGATCTGCTCATACAGCGTCCGTTCCCAACTGGCACCGGCCGGGATGCCACTGTGCTTGTCGAAATCGAGAAAGGCCGGGGCGAATCCCTGCCCATCCAGCCAGGCCTTCAGCTCCGCAGCTGCGGCGAAATCGCGGCTGGAGTGGGAGAGGAAGACGCGGGCCATCGTTGAGGAGCGCTCAGGGCCAAGGGCACCTATGCCGAAAAACCTAGACCCGTCGAAAGCTACAGTTCATTAACGTCACAAATCATTTCTGGCGCAGATAATGGATGTGGGGTACGTCCTTTCGACGCCCTATCGCGACATCTTTTCAATCCACTCAACGTTCGCGTTGAGCGGCTGCCTAAGGCAGTCCGCAGAAAAGCGGGGTTAGCCGGCGACGATAAACCCTTCGAGTAAGACTTTCAATTGCTTGGCCGATTGGACGTACCTCTTGGCAGCAGCGAGGGAAGGCTCAAAACCGTGCTCATGAATGACTTGATTGCGAAGAGTCCGAAGAGACTGAAGTGTGTTGGCCGCTTCGGCCGAAAGAAGCTTGGCGTCCAAGACATGGTTGACAACTTGGGTCGCGCGCATTGGCGCCGCGGGACCGTTGGGCAAACGCTTGGAAAGTGCCTGGTTTGCAGCGATCTCTACCTCGCGCCAAGACTCTAGAATTGCCGACCGAGGATGGAACTTCGCAAGTTGAATCACAATATCGTCGTCGGGATCGAGCAACTCGGGCGCAACCGAAGGCGTGGGTAGCGAGGCTGCCTTTGTGCTCATTTCTGAAACGGCATGCTCGAAATCTGCTTCTACAGGACCAGCCTTGAACTTCTTCATATACGGCAGTAGCGATCGAATTTCAGCACGCATAAAGAGGATGATTGCGCACGCCGCAAGCGGCCAAGCCCCGTGCTCAAGCAACTTCGTGATGAAGGTGAGATGGTCCATACCCGCCATTGGCACCGCGGAAGACGGAGGTGCTGGCAGTTGTACGACTGGCGCGGGGGCGCTGTGTCTACCAGGAGGACTGGAAGCGGCAAGGGAAATCTGACTTGCTCTACTGCTAGGGGATGTTGTGTTTCCCAGCTGAGCCCAAGCAGCGTGAGAATTAATTGCGAGCACCACCGCTGCGACGCGGATCGTCCAACATGCCAGCTTAGGAAAGCAATTGTTCAAGGTCGAAAGGGCGGTGATATTCGGGGACATGGTTTGCTCCTGATCGCAGTTTGCCTCGCTGGGTGCAGTTTCCGATACGTGACTACTAACGCCAAGACCAGCGACGGACCCAGCCCTTAGCGACGACGACTTACTGAGCACCCGTCTTCTGTATCTTGTTGTTAGACGTTGTCCTTGTCACTCATTGAGTGCCACAGTTATAGCTTCGACAAGCTTAACCCAAATCCTGTCCCTGTCTCCTCTTTTCAAATCCACTAGCGGCTTTGAAGGGGAATTGACTGCTTGGAACCTTGCAAGGCTGCCTGTGTTGCAGGGGCTTATGATTACCGGCAATACAACTGTTCCCTCGTGCTCTGCGGCTGCCAAAAGGGGTGGCAACTCGCTCTCAGCCACAAACCTCGACGCCATGAAATAGGGACTGATTAGCAGAACGGCTACTTTTGCTGATCGGATGGCACTAGCAACTTCATTTTTCCAATTACTACCAGGAGATATCTCTGTGTCATCCCATCTTTCAACCATTCCAGTCCGCTCCAATGGAGCGATGTGCACTTGAAACATTTTTAGCCACTTTTCGTCAGCGTGACTATAGCTTACAAAAATCTTTGATCTTCTAGTCCTGGGAGAAGTTGGGGAGACTGGTCCTAGCGACAATGCATTGAATGTTTGCGGGCCAACGATACCATCGGAGATCAGCATTCGATCCCTTTGGAAAGAGGCAACGGCTTCAGCGGTAGAAGATCCAAAGATTCCGTCAATATCACCTGGATCAAAACCCAGTTTCTTCAACCTAGCTTGCAACTCATTGATGACAGGTCCTCTCGACCCTCTCCAAAGGATTTTCATTTGCCCTAGATGGCCTCTGGAGATACCAAGCTACTTGGAGATGCTACATGACATTAGGCTATTCGACGCTGGCCTTGGCTTATGGTTTACTTTCCGTCTAACGCTGCCCCTGAGTGGCAGGCAATGATTTGAGAACGTGAGGAGTGAATCGCTGGCGGCCTGTCCACTGAAGGGGCATGTTAGGCATTTCTCAGAGAGCATCGTTCATGTCAACACTCAGACCCGCTGCCCGAAGTTCCTTGGCCACCTGCAGACGCCAAGCGCCATGCTCATCGAGTTCAATGTAGAGAACACCGGCATAGTCAGAGGGGATTTCGACATCAGGTTGATACAGCGCACAAACTCGCCCGCGACCTAGCCGCCCATTGAAGTAGCCCAACTCAAAGATTACGTTCTGACGTGCTCGATGCAAGAAGTTGACGGGATCAACGGTCTTTGAACCACCGCGGTCGTCTGCCGTAAGCAAGACGATCGCAAATCCAACATCCGCATACTCCTCAAATTTTTCAACTATGGTCTTGCCTTGACTTGGCTGTTCTCGAAGCACAACAACTTCTTGACGAAGCTTCTCAAGGAATCTCGCTGTTTCATGCAAGGCCAGCTCATCGTGGCCATGCACAAGGAATATCTTGTGACCGTACTTAGCCGCAGGAGCCGCCACTACATGATCATGCTGAAGAGCAACTTCTGTGGTTAAAAGCTCAATGAGGCCTTCAATCTTCTTGATTTGTGATTTAAGTGTCTTGGCTCGATGTGTTTGCCACCAATCTTCTCCTGCATTTATGGGAAAAGAGCCATAACGGCCCGCGTTGGTGACAGTCGTCACGTTCGGTGAGTTCTTTCCAAATGCCTTTTCAAGGTAATTGCGGGCAAGCATTGCCCATGTAGAGTGATCATCACTTCCAATCCTGCCTCGTCCCAAAAGAGACTCTGCATCCTCAAGCAGTTTTTGAAGCAATGCAATGGCTTTCTCAGGAGGCAGTTCTGGAGGACCGATCTCTGGAGGAGTCTTGTTCATTCTGCGGATTGCCATGGTGTTTACAGGATATGCCTAACTAGTTATTGGACGGTTCCGATATCCACCTGCAGACCAAGCCTGCAGCAGCATAAAAACCTGACCCATCCAGCCTCTTCAGGCAGAGACCTTTCGCCACAACCGATTAGCCCATGGGCCCCGCCCCGACCATCCGATTTAGACGGACCCGATAACCAACTGTCCGTCTGGCTACAAACCCCCCATCCCTCCCCAATCCGATCCATCCCAAATCCCCCACTACACCTTCGCCAGCGTCACCCGCTCGGGCTGGTGCTGGTACTTGCCCTGGCGGTCGTTGTAGGTGGTGGCGCAGGGGTCGCCCTCGAAGAACAGCAGCTGGCAGATGCCTTCGCCGGCGTAGATGCGGCAGTCGGCGCCGGAGGAATTGCTGAACTCCAGGGTGAGGTGGCCCTCCCAGCCGGCTTCGGCGGGGGTGGTGTTCACGATGATGCCCAGCCGCGCGTAGGTGCTCTTGCCCAGGCAGATCACGGTGATGTTCGACGGCACCTTCATCTTCTCCAGCGCCACCCCCAGCCCGTAGGAATGGGCCGGCAGGATGAAGTAATCGCCGTCCTCATCGCTGTGCATCGGCGCCGGCTCCAGGTTCGCCGGGTTGAACCGCTTCGGGTTCATCACCGTGCCCGGCACGTGGCGGAAGATCAGGAACTCCTTCGGCGACAGCCGCAGGTCGTACCCGTACGACGAGCACCCGAAGCTCAGCACCGGCCCGGTGCGGCCCTCCGGATCCAGGTGGCGCACCAGCGTCGGCTGGAACGGCTCCAGCATCCCGGCCGCGGCCTGTTCGTTGATCCAGTGGTCGTTCTTGAGCATGGCGTCAGCCGCCGCGGCGCAACTGGGTGACCTGATCGGCCATCGCCATCAGGCTGGCCGGCATCGAGGGGCCCGTCAGGATGACATCCAGATGGGCCGGCCGCTGTTCGAGCGCCTCGATCACCGCATCCGCACTCAGGTACCCCAGGGCGATCGCCAGCCCCAGCTCATCGAGCACCAGCAGATCCAGATCCCCCTTGAGCAGCCGCTCGCGGCTCACCTCCCACACCTCCGCCACCGCCTCGAGCGCCTCCTCGGCCGTGGCCCCCTCCTCCCCTTGGGACCCCGGCGGCCCATCGAGGCAGTGGGGCGTGCCCGGCCGCAGCCACTCCAGCCGGCCGCACAGCGTCAGGCTGCCGGCCGGCCCCTGCTCCACGCCCCCCTTGAGGAACTGGCTCACCAACACCCGACTGCCCAGCCCGGCGCTGCGCAGGGCCTGGCTGAACACCGCCGCGAAGCTGCCCCGGAACGGCGCCGTGTGGATCTGCAGCAACCCCTCCGGCTGGCTCACCAGCCGCAGCGGGGCCACCTTCGGCGGCACCAGGGCCACGGGCCGATGGGGGTGGGAGGTGTCAATGAGGCTGGCGGTCATGGACACCCCAGGGAAGCGTTGGTGCGAATGGGCCGGACGGATCGCTCCAGCCCCTCACCTCCCGAATGTAGCGGGCCTGGCCAGCGCGGCACACCATCGGTAGTGGCGCGGAACAGACGTACCACCGGCGCCGCCTACGCTGGCCCGGCTCCGCCAAAGGCCGCGTGACCACTCCCGCCGACGCCCCCCGTAACGACGGCCGCCGTGCCGACGAGCTGCGTCCCGTGGGCCTCGACTGGGACCCGATGGGCTTCGCCCTCAGCTCGGTGCTCTTCGCCGCCGGCCGCACCCGCGTGCTCTGCAGCGTCTGCCTCGATCCCGAGGTACCCCGCTGGCGGCGGGGCTCCGGCAGCGGCTGGCTCAGCGCCGAATACCGCCTGCTGCCGGCCTCCACCCCCAGCCGCCAGGGCCGTGAACTGATGAAGCTCTCCGGCCGCACCCAGGAGATCCAGCGCCTCATCGGCCGCAGCCTGCGGGCCGCCCTCGATCTGGAGGTCCTCGGCGAGCGCACCCTGCTGGTCGACTGCGACGTGCTCCAGGCCGACGCCGGCACCCGCACCGCCTCGATCACCGGCGCCTGGATCGCCCTGGCCGCCGCCCTGGGGCGCCTCCAGCACCAGGGCGTGCTGGCCGCCTCGCCCCTGCGCCAGCAGGTGTCGGCCGTGTCGGTGGGCCTGGTGGACGGTGTGGCCCTGCTGGATCTGGACTACTCCGAGGATTCCCGCGCCGAGGTCGACCTCAACGTGGTGATGGACGAGCAGGGCCGGCTGCTGGAGATCCAGGGCACGGCCGAGGGCGCCCCCTTCCCCCGCTCCCGCCTCGACGCCCTGCTGGACCTGGCCGAACCGGGCCTGCGCGACCTCCAGGAGGCCCAGCGCCAGGCCCTGGCGACGGCGCCGGCCGGGCCCAACGTGGTTGCAGCCACACGGACGACCGGCTAAAGAGTGTCATTGGCTACATGGATCGGCCAGGCCGATCCATAGGTTCCTACCCATTCGCCACGCCTTAATGGTCGGCGCCACGCGTGGCTTCAGCCGCTACCCCAGCAGCCCATCCAGCGGATCCCCCGGCGCCGTGACGCCCATGGGCGCCCCCGGCGCCACCACCGTCACCCTGCTGGAGGTGATCCGCGGCCTGGCCGGCAGCAGCGTCGAAACCATCGAGCGTGGCAAGACGATCTTCTTCCCCGGCGATCCGGCCGAGCGCGTCTACCTGCTGCGGCGCGGCGCCGTGCGCCTCTCGCGCGTCTACGAGTCCGGCGAGGAGATCACCGTGGCCCTGCTGCGGGAGAACAGCCTGTTCGGGGTGCTGTCCCTGCTCACCGGCCAGCGTTCCGACCGCTTCTACCACGCCATCGCCTTCACCCGGGTCGAGATGGTCACGGCCCCGGCCACCTCGGTGCGGCGCGCCATCGAGCAGGACGCCAGCGTCGGCCTGCTGCTGCTGCAGGGCCTCTCCTCCCGCATCCTCCAGACCGAGACCATGATCGAGACCCTCACCCACCGGGACATGTCCTCCCGGCTGGTGAGCTTCCTGCTCGTGCTCTGCCGCGACTTCGGCGTTCCCGGCAGCGAGGGGATCACCATCGACCTGCGCCTCTCCCACCAGGCCATCGCCGAGGCGATCGGCTCCACCCGCGTCACCATCACCCGCCTGCTGGGCGACCTGCGCAACGACGGCCTGGTCCAGATCGACCGCAAGAAGATCACCGTCTTCGACCCCATCGCCCTGGCCAAGCGATTCAGCTGAACGGGCGGCCCCGTCCGGGTGCCAGGTGGCCACCGGCAGGGATACTTGGTGCAACGCAAAACCGAGGCGCAGACGGTGTCGGGTTGGCTGCTGATCCTGGCCCTTCTGGTCCTCGGCGGAGTGCTCTCCACCCTGGGCGACCGGCTTGGCAGCCGCGTCGGCAAGGCCCGCCTCAGCCTGTTCAACCTGCGGCCCCGCAAGACGGCCGTGGTGATCACGGTGCTCACCGGCAGCCTGATCAGCGCCGTGTCCCTGGCCCTGATGCTGCTGGTGAGCGAGCGCCTGCGGGTGGGGCTCTTCGAGCTCGACCAGATCCAGGACCGCCTGCGGGACAGCCGCGCCGCCCTCAAGCGCAATGAAGGGGAACTGACCCGCACCCGGGGCGAACTGGAGCGCAGTCGCCTCGATCTGATCACGGCCAAACGCCGCCGTGACCAGGCCCTGGCCAGCCAGCGCCGCGCCCGCGATCAGCTGCTGGCCGCCGAGCGCCGCGTCGACACCCTGCGCCGCGAGCTGCAGCCCCTGCAGGCCGAGCGCGTCCGGCTGGAGGCCGAACGGGCCCGGCTCAGCCGGGAGGTGCGCGGCCGGGACGCGGAGATCCGCCGCACCGAAGCCGAACTGGCCAGCGTGCGCCGCCGCATCGCCGCCGGCGCCAAGGAACTCAAGGACCTCGAAACCAACGTCATCGCCCTGCGCCGCGGTGATGTGGTGATCGCCAGCGGCCAGCCCCTGGCCACCGCCAAGGTGCAGCTGCAGCGCCCCGACCAGGCCAAGCAGGTGATCGATGCCCTGCTGCAGGAGTCCAACCGGGCGGCCTTCCAGCTGCTGCTCCCCGGCCAGCCGCCCAACCGCCAGATCCTGCTCGTGCCCCGCAGCGACATCACCCGGCTCGAGTCGCTGCTCGCCACCCCCGGCACCTGGGTGGTCAGCATCCGCTCGGCCGCCAACGTGCTGCGGGGCGAGGCCCAGGTGCTCGCCTTCCCCGACCTGCGCCCCAACCGCCAGGTGGTGGAGCAGGGGGAGGTGCTCTCCCGCACCGCCCTCGAGCCCGACGTGCGCGACCTCGACGCCGTGCGCAGCCGCCTCAACCTGCTGCTGACCGCCGCCTACGCCAAGGCCCAGCGCCAGGGCACCCTGGCCAACGGCCTCCAGTTCGATGTCGCCAGCCTCAACGCCCTCGCCCGCGAGCTCAGCGAACGCCCCGCCGGCGTCACCGCCAACCTCGAGGCGGTGGCCCTCCAGAACGCCGACACCCCCGACCCGATCAGCGTGGAGCTGCGCTGGCTCCGCAAGGACGCCGCCACCCGGCCCGGGCGGCCATGACCCGGACGGTGCGTCCATGACGGTGGCGGGCCCCGGCCCCCTGGCGGGCCTCGATCCCGGCCGCAGCAAGTGCGGCCTGGTGCTCACCGACCCCGAGCGCCGCGAGATCCGCGAGGCCCTGGTGCTGTCCCCGGAGGCGGCCTGGCAGCGGCTGGAGCAGTGGCACCGCCACCAGGGCCTGGCGGCCGTGGTGATCGGCGACGGCACCGGCAGCGGCCCCTGGCGGCGGCGCCTGGAGCCCCTGCTGGCGGTGGAGCTGGTGGATGAGCGCGGCACCACCCTGGCGGCGCGGCGCCGCTACTGGGAGCTGTTCCCCCCCCGCGGCTGGCGGCGGCTCCTGCCCCTGGGCCTGCGCCAGCCCCCCCGCGACTACGACGACGTGGTGGCCCAGCTGCTGCTGGAGCGCCGGCTGGGGCGGGATCTGATCAGAACGACGCCCGCACCGTGAACACGTAGTCGCCGCCGGGTTCGAGCTGGTAGTCGGCCTTGAGCAGGAAGCGCAGCAGGGCGTCCTGGATCAGGGCACGCCCCAGGGACGGCTCCACCTGCAGCTCGCCCCGGTCGAAGGCCCAGCGGAAGCGCCACTGGAAGCCGCCGGCGCTGATCTCCCCCTCCAGCAGGCAGGGGCTGAAGCTCTGGCGCAGCACCCGCAGCTGGGCGGTGGTGGCGGGAAGGCGGCTCACGGGACGTTGTCGATGCTCTCAGGATGGCGGCGGATCGGCGCGAAAACTGTTCAACCGGTTGGCGGCCTTCTCCAGCCCCAGCCGCCGGATCAGGTCGATGCCCGCCTCCACCTCCTCCAGCACCGTCTCCAGCACCGGCCGGTCGGCGGCGGAGAACTTGCCCAGCACATGGGACACCGTGCGGGCCCGGCGCTCCTCGGGGGTCTCGCCGGGGGCGCCGATGCCGATCCGCAGCCGCGCGAAAGACTCACTGCCCAGGTGGGCGATGGTGCTGCGCAGGCCGTTGTGGCCGCCGGCGCCACCCGCCGCCCGCACCCGCAGGCGCCCCAGGGGCAGGTCCATGTCGTCCACCAGCACCAGCATCTGGGCCGGTTCGAGCCGGAACCAGTCGAGGGCGGCGCGGATCGAGCGGCCGCTGTCGTTCATGAAGGTCTGGGGCATCAGCAGCCGCAGCCGCCTGTCCCCCTGGCCGACTTCGGCCAGCAGCCCATGCAGGCGTCCCTGGTTGCGGAAGCTGGCGCCGCCACTGCGGGCCAGCCGCTCCAGCACCATGAAGCCGACGTTGTGGCGGGTGTCGGCGTAGCGGGGGCCGGGATTGCCCAGGCCCACCAGCAGTTGCAGATCCAACGGGTGGCCGTCCTCAGCTGGCGGGGCCGTTGGAGGGTGCGGCGCTCTCCTCGACCACCGCCGCCGGTGCTGCCTCAGCCGCGGGCGTGATGGTGGCCGTGGTGTCGGCAGCCGGCGTGATGGCGGCGGGGGGGCCGGAGATGTCGATGGGCTGGTCGGTGCCCACGGCCGTGCGGAACTCCTTCTCGAACTCCTGCGAGGCCGACTGGAAGCCGCGCAGGGTGCGCCCCAGGGTCTTGCCGAGCTCGGGCAGCCGCTTGGGTCCGAAGACCAGCAGCCCGATGGCGGCGATCACCGCCATCTCGGGCAGACCGATGCCGAAGATGTTCATGGACAGGGGGCGAGAGGAATCAGCCGACGCCGTTCCAGTTGACGTTGATGCCCTCGAGCAGCAGGGACTTGTTGTACAGCTGCAGGATCACCAGCAGGAACACCAGGAACAGCAGCATGAACACGCCCATCACGGGGGTGGTACCCCAGCCGGGCACCACCTTTCCGTACTCGGAATTCAGGGGGCGCAGCAGGTTTCCCAGACGGGTGCGTTGGGCCATGGCAGCTCGGACCTCTCGGGCACGGGATCGCGGTGCTTACTGTAAGGGTCTTGCCGGCCGCACCGAGTTGGGCTGTCGAGAGTTGTGACGGAAGCCCGAGGCCCGAAGCCTCGCCACCCCGCCGCCCCCTCCCCCGCCTGAGAGCCCTCCATGGATCCCGCCGCCAGCACCTCCCCCGCCCTCTCCGTGGCCCTCGCGGTGCTTGCCGTGCTCCTGGCCCTCACCGGTTTCGGCGTTTACACCGCCTTCGGCCCGCCGTCCAAGGGCCTCACCGATCCCTTCGACGATCACGACGACTGAGCCGCCGCTCTCCCCTGCGGCCCTTGGCGCCGCAGCCGCCAGTGGCCCAGCTGCCACGGCCCCAGTGCCAGCGGCTCGGGCCCTTGGGGCTGTCCCAGGGCATCGCAGCGGCCCAGCACGTTCCAGTCCGGGCCGGCTGAGAAGCGCCGCCGGCAGGGCCCCAGGTTCTGGACGCTGAGCAGCACCGCCCCCGATTCCGCGCCATCTGGTTTCGCGCCCGCTTCCGCGCCGTCCTCCGCCGGCAGGGGCCGAAGGGCCACCAGCTGCAGGTCTTCGCCGAGGGACGGGAACAGGGTTTCGGCCGGCTCCCCAGCCCAGGCGGCCGCGCCGGCGGCCGGGACCATCGGCCGGCACCAGAGCGGCTCCCGCAGCCGGGTGGCCTGCTGGGGCGCAGCGGCCGCCCGCCAGCCCCCGGGGCAGGGCAGCAGGGCCAGGCGCTG
>QLAH01000618.1_pt1 | contig 15474 bp, 18 predicted proteins | sample 4693081 | NCBI WGS metagenome assembly QLAH01 (sample SAMN09425401, study PRJNA476045) | Lake water metagenome, whole genome shotgun sequencing project.
CGGCAACGGCGGCAGCAGCGACGACTCCTGAGCTGGTTGCCTCGGGCACCATCTGTAGGCTGAGCGCCCTGAGCCGCAGACCCCCAGGACCGGATGCCGGACGAGCGCGTCCAACCGATCGCCCTGCATCAGGAGATGCAGCGCTCCTACCTCGAGTACGCGATGAGCGTGATCGTGGGACGGGCCCTGCCGGATGTGCGCGACGGGCTCAAGCCGGTGCAGCGCCGCATCCTGTTCGCGATGCACGAGCTGGGGCTGACCCCGGACCGGCCGTACCGCAAGTGCGCCCGGGTGGTGGGCGACGTGCTGGGCAAGTACCACCCCCACGGGGACCAGGCCGTCTATGACGCCCTGGTGCGGCTGGTGCAGACCTTCGCCAGCCGCCACCCGCTGCTGGATGGCCACGGCAACTTCGGATCGGTGGACGACGATCCACCGGCCGCCATGCGGTACACGGAAACCCGGCTGGCACCGATCGCCAACGAGGCGATGCTGGATGAGATCGGCAGCGACACGGTCGATTTCGCCCCCAACTTCGATGGCTCCCAGCAGGAGCCGACGGTGCTGCCGGCCCAGCTGCCCTTCCTGCTGCTCAACGGCTGCACCGGCATCGCCGTGGGCATGGCCACCAGCATCCCCCCCCACAACCTGGGCGAGGTGGTGGATGCGCTGATCGCCCTGATCCGCAAGCCCGACCTGCCCGAGGAGAAGCTGCTGGCGATGGTGCCGGGCCCGGATTTCCCCACCGGCGGCGAGGTGCTGCTGGGCAGCGGCGTGCGGGACACCTACGTCACGGGGCGGGGCAGCATCCCGATGCGTGGGGTGGCCCACATCGAGGAGGTGCAGCCCGGCAAGGGGCGCCACCGCCGCGGTGCCGTGGTGGTGACGGAACTGCCCTACCAGCTGAGCAAGGCGGGCTGGATCGAGAAGCTGGCCGAGCAGGTGAACGACGGCAAGATCGGCGGCATCGCCGACATCCGCGACGAGAGCGACCGCGAGGGGATGCGGGTGGTGATCGAGCTGCGGCGCGACGCCGAACCCCAGAAGGTGCTGGAGGAACTGCAGCGGCGCACGGCCCTGCAGAGCAACTTCGGCGCCATCCTGCTGACGCTGGTGAACGGCCAGCCCCTGCAGCTGAACCTGCGCCAGATGCTGCAGCAGTTCCTGGAGTACCGGGAACTGACGATCCTGCGGCGCACCAACCATGCGCTGAAGCGCTGCGAAGACCGCCTCGAGGTGGTGCAGGGGCTGATCAAGGCCCTCGACGACCTCAAGCGCGTGATCGAAATGATCAGCGAGGCGCGGGATGCCGCCACGGCCCGGGCCAGCCTGCAGGTGCACCTGGATCTGAGCGAGCGCCAGGCCGATGCGGTGCTGGCGATGCCGCTGCGGCGGCTCACGGGCCTGGAGCAGGAGGGGCTGCGCAAGGAGGCGGCCGATCTGGAAGAAGAGCGCACCCGGCTGCGGCACCTGCTCGACGACCGCGGCACCCTGCTCGACACGATGGTGAGCGAGCTGAAGGGGCTCCGGAAGCGCTACGCCACCCCCCGCCGCACCCGGCTGGTGGAGGGAGGCGACGCCCTGGTGGCCCAGCGGGCGGCGGCGGTGCGGCCCAACACCGAACTGCAGCGGCAGCAGGCCTTCGAGGCCCTGGCCGGCGATGGCCGGCTGCTGATCCAGACCGACGGGGCGGTGCGGATCGTGACGCCCCAGATGCTGGGGCGGCTGCATCTGGATCAGGCGGCCGAGCTGGGGGACCTGCCACCGCCGGCGCGCCTGATCCTGCCGGTGGCCGAGCAGCCGGCCCTGCTGGCCTTCAGCGCCAGCGGCAAGGTGGCCCTGCTGCGCTGGGAATTCGCCGGCCAGCACCCCGGCAAGCTGGAGCGCTTCCTGCCCGACAGCCTGCAGGGGGAGACGGTGGTGCAGGTGCTGCCGTTGCCGCAGCCCGCCAGCGGCAGCCTGGGGCTGCTGAGCACCGACGGACGCTTCAAGCGGCTGCCGATCGAGGATTTCCTGGAGCTCTCGGGCCGGCCCGCCACGGTGCTGAAGCTGAAGGAGGGGGTGGCCCTGCAGCGGGTGGTGCCCTGCCGGGAGGGGGAGGATCTGGTGGTGGCCACCAGCACGGGGCGGGTGCTGCGGCTGGCGATCAACGACGCCAACCTGCCGGTGATGGGCCGCACGGCCCAGGGGCCGATGCTGCTGCGGCTGCTGCCCGGCGAACGGGTGGTGGGGGCAGCACGGGCCGCCGCCGGCGGCGACGTGCTGCTGGCCAGCCGCCGCGGCCAGGTGAAGCGGCTTCTGCTCGAGAGCCTGCGACCCTGCCAGCGGGGCGCCATGGGCCAGATCGGCCTGCGCTTCCTGGAGCGCGAGGATGGGCTGGTGGACCTGCAGGCGGGCGACGCCGGCGTCATCGGCGTGACCCTCGAGGGCAGCGATGGCCGCAACCTGCGGCTGGGCGCCGACCAGCTGCCACCGGAGGACTGCGGCGGATCGGGAACCCTGCTGGCGCTGAAGCCCGGCGATGCGGTGCAGCAGCTGGTGCCCTTGATCGGGGGGCCCTAGGCCGGCCGCCGGAAGATCAGCACGTGCTCGGTGGCCGTGGCGGCGGGGCGCTCCAGGAAGGCAAACGCTTCTGGAGCCGAGCGACCTGTTCGGCCATGGTGACGGTGCGGTCATCACCGCCGATGTCTGCGGCGATGCTGCAGAGATAGGTGGCTGTGATCGTCTCGCTGTAACCGTCGGGGTCGCCGCAGGCCAGGTTGTAGGCCTGGATCCGCTCCCGCATCCGCTGCCGGGCACCATCCAGGCCCCAGTGGCGAACGTAGTGAACGCCGACAGCGAGATGGGCGCGGTGCGTCCAGTTGGCACGAGGAAGCGACAGGGCTTCGAAATCGCGGACCAGCCGTTCGATCTCGGCGTCGTCCCTGAGGGGGAGCTCCCGGTTCACGCCCCCAGTTCGATCCGCATCTCGACCATGGTCGGACGCCATCCGGCGCGCTCGAACAGTTTCTGGGCGGCGGCATTCTGCGACGCCGCACTGAGCATCAGGCTGCTGGAACCCAGGGCGAGGGCCGCCTCCTTGGCCGCCTCGAGGAGCCGGCGGCCGATCCCGCCGCTCCTGGCCTGGGGATCCACGTAGATGTCGTGAAGCCAGGCTCCGGCACGGCGCAGCTCCACCAGGCTCATCGGCTCCAGCCGCACGAAGGCGTAGCCCACGGCTTGGGGGCCCGCCTCGGCGATCAGCAGCACGACCTCCGGACGCTGGAGCTCCTCTTGGAAGAACGCGGCATAGGCGCCCTCCCCACCGGGCGGCACGGCGAAGCGTTCCCCATCAAAGCCGACATGCAGCTGGCCGAGGGCGAAGCCGAAGCGGGCCAGCACCGTCAGGTCGGCGGGGGTCGCTCGGCGCACCGTCAGGGGCAGTTCGTTCACGCAGGCTCACCAGAACGTCTGCCAACGTGGCACACGTCAGTTCCGGGTGGCTCCACCGGCTCCTTGCCTGCGCTCGAGCAGGGTGTGCATCAGCTCCGGCCCCTTCCCGGGTGTGCTCCACGGCCAGCGGCAGATCGGTCAACACGGTGGCCAGGCGAAGATTCGAACCGTATTCGGGGGTGATCAGCGAACCGTGCTTGCCCAGCTGGCCGAGCCCGGCCTGGATCGCGATGGCATGGAGGAATTCGGGCGAGGAATCGTGATAGCAGAACTCCGGCCGAAGCCAGGTGATTCCCACCAGGCCGGCGCCGTGGTGCGGCGGGACACGAGCCCCACCCGGCCATGGTCCTGCCAGAACTTCCGCACGATCAGGCGGTGGATCGCGGTGGGCTCCATCACCTGGATGTACCAGTCGAGCTTGCCCCAGGCACGCCTGTAGGAGTCACCGAAGAACACGTGGTCGGGCCGGCGGGGCCGCGCCTCCCCCAGGCCATTGATCGTGTTGCCGGAGATGGGTGGGTGGCGATAGGCAAAGGGGTAGGTCGTCGGTGGATACTCCACCTTCATGAACCGCGCCCGCTTGCGGACCAGGCCGGGATTGGGCGTCGGGTCCGCGGCCACGACGTCGAGATGGTCGAAGCTCTGGCTCTGGGGCGGGCCGGGCATGTCCTCCAGCCAGATCAGCTCACCGTTGCGGATGCGGCGTTGCTGCCACCAGCGCAGCAGGGGAAACACCGTGTGGGTGGCCAGGGCCACGGCGATGGTGAAGGCCCTGAGCCTGGCCCCGAGGATCCAGAGCCGTCGGCGATCGGAAAGGGCGTCCGCCAGGCTTGCGGGAGGAAGGAATTTGTGGATGGCCATGGCGCTCTGACGGCGGCTCAGGTGTGGGTGGGTTCGTCGCGCCGCACCGGCGCGGATCCCTGGCCGGCCAGAAAGGTGTGCACACAGGCCTGGCTCCAGGCCCCGGGGTTGGGGAAGGGCCTCGCTGTCAGGCCGAGCAGGGCGCGGACGAAGCCGAAGCCCTCCCACAGGCCCAGGAGTTGCTCGGCCAGCTCCGCGGCCCCAAGGCTGGAGCGCAGATAGCCACGATCAAGGCCCTGCTGGATCAGCTGGGCCAGGTCGTTCTGGGTGCGCCCGTAGGCGGAGTCGTAGAAGTCGGCCGCCAGCCCCGTGCTGCCGCGGGCCTCCTCGAACATCAGCTGGGCAAACCGGATGATGTCGGCCTGGTTGAGAAAATCCAGCAGGTTGGCGCCGTACTGGACCAGCACTGCCGATGGGGTGCCGACGGGCTCAGGGGCCAAAGGCGGGGCGAAAGAAGCTGCACTCGTAGCTGCTGACACTCCGGATCTTCGAGTGACGTGGCGCGATACATCTCGTCAGTGGCCAGACTTGGAAACGAACACAGGGCCAGAGAGACATTGCTGGCGCCCTCAGCCGGGAGAACGTAACGGCAATGCTCGTATTCCTTGAGCTTGTAGGACTCGATGATGGAGGGGAGGAAACAGCTGATCATCAAGGGTGCCGACCTGAACTCCTAGCCCATTCCTCCGAGGCAAACCTGCTTGCCGTCCGCAGGATCGGGGTGGATGCTCAGTGGCTCTACCAGCTACCCACCAGTTCCTGCAGCCTTGCTTGGGCGGCGTCCAACCCCCTTCTCTCGGCTTCGTCCCCAAGATCCAGGCCATTGGCATGGATGAATTGAAGATCCGTCACCCCCATGAATCGGAACGCATACCGCAGCGCAGGCTCAAGGCAATCCCACCCTTCAAATGGCGAGCCTGGGCCGTACGCAACACCGCGGGTCGTGATGAAGACGACCTTCTTGCCCTGGGCCAGTCCTCTGAACTGGCCTTGATCAAGGGTGAACGTGCGTCCCACGCGAACCACCTGGTCAATGTAGGCTTTGAAGTTGGATGGTATTCCAAAGTTGTACATAGGCACACTGAAGACACAACGATCCGCCGCCAGAAACTCATTGACCAGCTCGTCGGAGAAGGTGAGCAGGCCAGCCATATCAGAGGTCAGCGCTTCTGGGGGTGTGAAATCAGCTGCGATCCACTCTTCGGTGATATGGGGAACTGGCGTCATCCGTAAGTCCCGATACGTCACTGCATGATCAGGATGTCTGTCCAGCCAGGCATTCATAAAGTCCCGAGCCAGCAGGCGAGACCTGGAGCGCTCACCCCGTGGACTGGAATCAACATGCAAGATGTTTGCCATGGCTTCAGCAGGATTGCTGCTCAACAGCCAGACACTAAGCCAGTCACTCGCTAGCGTAAAGTAGCAACCAGAAAGTAACTAGTTACCGAAAGGAAACCAGTGCGCCCCCATGACTGAGCCCAAGTGTTGCCCGTTGGAAACCCTGCTGAAACAGATCTCCGGCCAATGGACGCTCTATATCCTCTGGATTCTTGACACCAATGGTGCCCTTCGCTTCGGGGAACTGAGGCGACGCGTGGACGGCATCTCCACCAAGGTGCTGACCGAGCGATTGCGGCTGTTGGAGTCGATCCAACTCGTCCACCGGCAACACCAACCCACCATTCCACCTCAGGTGACCTACACGCTGACAGAACGTGGCAAGGAGCTTTCAGGAACGCTCGATCACCTGTATGCACTGGCGGTGCGCTGGGATGACGGTGGGGCAACCGATGGGGCAGGCAAAACGTTGGCAGCCCTGTGATCACCCCGCACACCCGATCACTGAGCAGCCTGTTGACCTCCCGTGGGAAGCGGTCAAGTGGCCTGGATTCATGGGCGTTGGGGGCTGACCGTGGATTCGGAGGTGGATGGTGACGCGTCTCCATCCATCACCTAGGTTGGCTGCTCCACCCTCTCCCGAACGGAGTGGGGTACCTGTTCCAGGACACCTCAAAGCCGAGTGGCGAGGATGATGCCACTCGCCCATGACATCTTTGTCACATGGAATCTGGGGTCGGAGACGAGCTGGGTGATTAGTTCTTCGACTTTCGAGGCATGGCCGTCAGGCCAGTTGGCCTGGGGAAGCATATCGTCAATGACATAGATGCCACCTTTTCTGAGCAGCTGAAGGGTTTGGTCAAGCAATCGGTACTTTCCAGACCATGTATCCGCAAAGATGAAGTCGTATTGGCCATCCTTGAGCGATGGCAGGAACGCATCGCCATCAGCGCAGACAATCTCCAGCCGTGGATCCGAGCCTAGGTGTGTCTCGAGAATCCACAGGAAGGACGCGTCATTGTCCACAGTCGTCAACGACGAGCTCTGGTCCATTCCATCCAGAATCCATGCCGTCGAAAGACCGGTGCCGGAGCCAAGCTCAAGACAGCGAGCGGACGGCTTTGAGGCTACCAAGGTCCTCAAGAGAGAGCAGGTCAATGGGTCTGAGGCCATGGAAAACCCTGAGGCCAGCGTGTCATGCCACAGGCCCTGAATGGCCTTGGGCTGGTTCAGCCTGTCCTGGTCATTCATCGCCCATCCTGATGAACCGAGATGTCAGTGCGTTGGTCAAGCGTGAACCGGACTGCAGAGCTCAATGAGGCACCCGTCGGGAGCCCGAACGTAAGAGACGACCTGTCCCCATGGCTTGATCGACGGGGCAGAGAGTTCTGTCGCGCCACAGGACAGGGCCTTGGCATGCGCCGTGTGTACGTCGGAGGTGACCAGACCAATCTCCATGCCGAGGGGCTGCGCCGATTGGTCGGCGCGAACGTGGCCTTCAGGGAAATTGTCATCTCCGAGGCCATGGGAAGCGAAGGCGAGGGTTGTGGCCCCCGTTTCCAGTTCGCCATAGGTTCCAGATTCGTGCAGGAAGCGCCTCGAAAGGCCAAAGGCTGACGAAAAGAAGGTCAGAGATTCCTCGACATCGGGCACGTACAGGATGGTGTAGCCGAACTCCATGGCAACGCCGGAAGCATGCAGGCTTGCAAGTGTAGACATGGCCGAAACGGAGCTTTATCCATCTCGAGCAGTCAATGCCACATCGCTGCAGAGCGGTGTCGCTGGGCGTTGGCTGGTTGGCCCGGGGCGAAGCCACGACCAGAAGGGGAGAGGGCAGGTCACAGAGTCTGTCGGCGCCCGCGGATAGCCACGGTCCCCCTCGCTCCGACCTTGGGAAACTGCGAGAGCCGGCCTTCAAAGCAATCGCCTGACTCACACGTAACAGCCGTCAGCCATCAGTGATGCGGCAATCCTGCCCAGGAACGGGATGGTGATGGATCGGCGAGGTTGCTCAGTTGACGGGGAGAACGCCGAGTTGCTGAAGCATTCCATACGTATCGACGATGATCCAGTCCTCCTCGATCATCCCGTCGATAATCCGGTAGATCGCCTGCCCGGAGACACACACGCGTCTGTGGGTCGGCGCCATGCCATTGAGCTGTCCCTGGTGCGTTCCCTCCGCGCACCAGCGCAGGGAGACGCGATCGCCCTCTCCGAACAGGTCCTGAACCGTGATCTGAAGGTCGGGAAAGGCAGCCACCATCGAGGCGATATAGGCCTTTGCCGCCCCTGGCCCCGGCGCAAGATGGGGCGCCGAAGGGTCAACCATGGTGAAGCTGGCCGAGCAAAGCTCGTCGATCACGTCAAGGTTCCGCCCATTCCACGCCTCCTCCATCAGACGACGGACGAGGTGCTTGTTCGCCTCTGACATGGGGAGTTGCTCCGTTTCGCAGTGGTGAGTCGATCGGATATCGACGGAACAGACGCAGGGCCGAGGGCTGGAAAGAGATGCCTTTCGGAACTCGAAAACCCAGACAACCCTAAAGCCCCCGAGTGCGGACCACCTGCAGTCCAGCGGCGGGTTCCCTGGCCATCAGGCAGACCTGGAGCCCTGCTGGAGGGAACGGATGGCGTTCTGCAGCTGGTCCAGCCGTTGCTCAGCTGGCCCAACCAGTTCAATCAGCCGTGGGGCATGCTCTCGTGGCATGACATCAAAGCGACCGTCGCGATAGATCTGCTTGAAGATCGCGTCCACGTCGTCGCGGTAGGCATGATCCACGGGCCTGATGCCGTCTTCCTCCATGGCCACGGGCCAGGCCTCGGATTTCGGAACGAACGCCAAGATGTCGAGATGATCCAGCGACTCCCTCACGGCGGGCACCATCGAGGCCACGAAGGCGTCATCGATGTCGGTGGTGGCCTGATTGGCGGTGTATTGCGAATAGGCAAGATAATCAACAGGAGCTCGATCGAAGATCACATCATCAGACAGGCTCGCGTAACGATGGATTCGAGAGATGTTGTAGTACAGCTGAATCCCGTTCTGGAGCCTGGTGGACGCGTCGCGGAACTTGATCTCATAAGGGCCGAAGAGGCCCAGGGCGCGATAAGGCTCTTCTTCCCTGAGAAAACCTGGTTGGGAGGCGACCCAATCGTTGACCACGGTGGATTTCCCCAGAGAGTGGGATCCAGAAATCGCGATACGCATGGGAAATGACGTGCTGCAGCATTCTATTCCCCTTCAAGGAGATTCCCGAGAAGAACCGAATGGGATGGCTGCTGCTGATCAGGTCGTTACCGTTACCGTGTGCTGCTGAATCGCCCAAATCTCAAGACCAGCGGCAAGTCATGGCTCTCAGCATTCCTGGGGCATTTCCCCTCGACCGCTCTGCCTTGATGCTTGAATGCTGAGGAGATGATTAGGCGTAACCTACATCTTCTGTGCAATATGATACGCCGATAGATACGACAGGCCGATTTGACCGCCCCCATTCCTGAAGATGCATTGACTTAGGCCTGCAAACAAGGCCTTCCTTGTGCGATGGTCCAGTTGGAGATAGGAGGAGTACGTGCTGAGGAGCGAAAGGTATTGATCAACCGTATAGGTCAAGGAGGTTTCAACTGTGGCCGTGACCAGATTGCAGAACCTACCAGAGTCAAGCACCATCTGGCCGAGTCCATCCAGAATGCCTTGCTGCGTTTCTCGGTCTTCGTATCGACCGAGTGATGGAGCCTCTCGCCCATAGACATCGGAAAGTGCATCCTGCATTGACGGACTGGGCTGCAGCTCCTTGTTCCACAGAAGAATGAGATGGCCATCCTTTTTCAGTGCACTGCTGGCTTTGGCATAGCCAATCTCTGCAGGAATCCAATGCATCGAGCTTGCCGCCAGAACGGCATCGAAGGATTCAGGCTCCCCATCCCATTCCTCGAAGGACTTGTTGATCACGTCTACCGATGGATAGGAGCTGCAATTCGCGGTGGCCATCCCATGGAAGTCTGGATTGGGCTCCAAGCAGACCATCTGGCAGCCAAGTTCTGCAAAGGAGACGGTTGCAGTTCCAGGCCCGCAACCAAGTTCCAGCAGCCTCGATGACTGCGATAACTGGGCAGCCTTGACGGCCCCCGTGACCAATTCCGCAGGGTATCTGGGCCGGGTGGAGTGATAGGCCTCTGCGGCGGGTGAATACCAACGCTTTCTTTGCCCAAGATCCTTGCCGGATATCTCTTGAACTGCCTGCTTCAGGTGTTCATACTCCATGGGTCAGGCCGGCGCCCATGGCACCCATCGCAGAACTAGTCTGGATTCATGCTGCTCAACGACTTCTGCTCCCAGCCGGTGATAGAAAGCAAGCCCACGGGTGTTGCGGGCATCCGCATTCCAGGCAAGATGGGTGCAGTCATTGACCCTGGCTAGCTGAGCCAATTGAGCCATGAGTGCAGCTCCTGCACCTTGGCTTCTCTTCTCGGCATCAACATAGAGATCATCCAACCAGATACTTGGCTGTCCAGCAAATGACGAATACCTGAATCCATACAAAGCAAAGCCGACGGCATGCCCCGAACATTCAGCAAACAAAACATAGGAAAAGGGGATGACTCCAAAAAGTGTCTGACGGATCTTGTCTTCAGACACCTGCAGCACACCAGAGAAAGCGCCGATGTGTCGGTCGAACTCTGATTTCTTCTGGATGAACGAGAAGACAAGAGCTACATCATCAGGGTTGGCAGATCTGACTTTCATTGTCTCGTCCAGGGCACCACAGAAGGTCATGACGATGCCGCCGATGGGAAAAGCTCGGTGGCGATGTTTTGTTGTGCTGTCAGGCCTCTGTCAATACAGCATAGTGACTCTGAACGAATCCAGACGGAAATGCTTTGGATGACAACAGGCGCAGATGAATGTCCTTCCGCAGGTCTCCAAACAGCCTGATCCCTGAGCCCAACAGAACCGGGATCACCGTGATCGTAAGGTCGGTGATCAGCCCGGCGCTGAGGAAGGCTTGAATCGTTCGGCCTCCGTCGATGTAGAGATGGTGGTGGCCTGCGTCAGCGGCTCGGCGCACGACATCGGGGGGCGCGGCCTTGAGCAAGTGGACGGAATTCGGGACTCCGGCAGGAAGACCGCTGATGGACGTACTCAAGACATAGACCGGCATGCTGCCGTAGGGCCAATCGGGAAAGCTGAGCACCTTCTCAAAGGTGGCGCGACCCATGACGATCGCATCCACCGACGTCATGAAGTCAGCGTAGCCACAGTCTTCCCCAGCAGGCACGGCGGCGTTCGCATCCTCCAGCCAATCGATGGCGCCGTCATGGCGCGCGATGAATCCATCCAGGCTGGTGGCAATGAAGACAGAAAGTTTGGACATGCAGCTGGACAACGGCTCGAGCTGACGTGAGGACGCCCTGCCGTCCTTCCCTGGAGCAAGAAGACATCCAGAGGCATACGCGGTGGAATCGGCAAGCTCTCGTTTCTTGCCACCAAAGGACGCATACAGTTCGCGGTGCCTGGGCAGACCGTATTCATCGGAGCGCTCTGCATAGGCGCGAACCCACTGGATCAGATTGTCGAGATGCGCATCCTGCTCCTGGGGCGAGTCGAATTTTTCGGGCTCCCAGGGCCTTGAGCGGCAGTGGGCGATACAGGCATCGACCCCAGGATTGAGAAAGATGAGTTCATCGCAATGGGCCAGCAGGGGCTCAACAATGTCCGCGTAGCAGCCTTCGATGATCCAGCTTTGCTGCCCTGCGATCCAACGCAGGACGTCATCGATGCTGTCCTGAAGGGGACGTCGCTCTGTTCCACCCTGGAAGGCCACTTGATCCAATGACAAGCGGGCGGCAGGCTGCTGGGCCATCAGGTGCCTGGCCAGGGTGCTCTTGCCAGCCCCGGCGTTGCCAAGAATGATGACTTTCATCGCGTCAATCGCCACATGGAGCAGATGTCTAATCGTGACAGGGAAATGGGATATCTGTGTTGAAGTGGTTGACGCGCCACACATTCCCATCGGGATCGGTGAAGCCATGGGTATAGATGAATCCCAGATCCTGGGCAGCATCGTAGGCGGCCCCTCCATTTGCAAGTGCGGTGGCGACAAAGTCATCCACACGCTGCCGACTGTCGCAGTCGAGGGATAGAACAACCCCGGTGACGGTGCTTGGATCTGCCACCTGCTTGGGCGTGAACTGCTGCAGGCTCGCCGTCAGATGCATCATGATGTGAATATGGTCGGTGATGACCATGCACTGGCAATCAGGCCCACCAAACACAGGGTGTTTCTGAAAGCCAAACAGCTGATAGAAATGGATCGACCTGTCAAGATCAGCCACCGGGATGTTAATGCAGATTTTGTCGTGATTCATGGTCTTCTATGCAGTGAGATAAGCGCCATGAGACCAGCACATCTCCTCAGAGCATCATCTTATCGTGACCTCTGCATCCAATGTTCGATCAGGCGAACGGCCACTGACGTTCCATCCTCCGCCCGGATCTGCTCGCCGAGAGCGGCCGACCTGGCGCGGATCTGGTCATCGCTGAGAGCCGATTCGATGGCCCCTGTGAGGCGATCCACCGTGAGCTTTCGCCGGGGCACCGACCTGGGACCGACTCCCAGGTCGCTGACACGTCTGGCCCAGAAGCTCTGATCTCTCATCACGGGTGTGACGATCGAAGGGACACCAGCCGACAACGCGGCGGCCGTGGTCCCGGCACCGCCGTGGTGGACGATGGCCGCCATGCGGGGGAACAGCCAGGCGTGCGGGATCGACCCCACCATGAACACCGAGTCAGGCAGATCGTTCGTCTTCAGCCCTCCCCAGCCTGTGGAGAGAACGCCGCGCTGGTTGGTCCGCCGCAGAGCCTCCAGCACCACATCAGCCGTCGCCTCCGGGTTCTTGCTTCCCATGCTTCCGAAGCCGATGTAGACGGGCGGTGGGCCCGCCTCCAGGAACGCGACAAGCTCGGCCGGCGGACGCCACTCCGCTGAGGGCTCAAGGAACCAGTAGCCCGTGACATGGTTCTGCGGCGACCAATCGTGCGGCACAGGGATCACGTGCTGGCTGTATCCGTACAGGCTCAGGCCATCGGCGCCAGCCATCGCAGCGAACGGACCCCAGAAACCCGACGGCTCGAGGCCCAGGACCTGCTCCCGTACGGCGACATCCGCCGATCGGCTCGGCTGCCACAGCAGCTGCTGGGTGAGGCGATGGGAAGGGGCGTTCGCCCAGGTTGTCAGCGGTGTCTGGGGAACTGGCGTGAGTACACCGGGAAGCTCGCGCGTTGGCGAAAACGGATACAGGTAGGCCGGCACGAAGGGAACGGCAAGCTTCTGTGCGAGCGCGTAGGCGACGAACAGTCCGCCCAGGCCACTCACGATCCCATCAGATCCTTCGCACGCTGACAGACCGGTCGTCGCGGCCTGGACGGCCACCCGTTCGGCCGAAGCACCCATCGCCGCCATGATCTTCAGCACATTCCCCGCTTCCAGGAGGTCATGCATGTCGTTGGCGATGGCCTCGGTGCTCACCCCCGTGTCGCAGAACTCCAACCCATGGGCACGGACGAGCTCGCCGAAGTCGCTGGATGTGACAACACGAACGGAATGCCCCGCCCGCCTGAGACCCGCACCGAGTGCAACGTGCGGCTGCACGTCACCACGACTACCCAGCGCAATGATGGCGATTCGCAAATGACCTCAACCCTCATGGAAGAACGGGTCCGGAAGTGCCGGATTTCTCAACTTGGCGGCGGCACCGGCACCAACAACGGGGAGACCCTTCGGATCGAGCAAACCCAACTGCACCAGAACACTCGCCTGATCCCAGTGGATGTGCTCATAGGCGACCTTGTCGTCTTCGAATCCAACGATCACGACAAACACGGCCTCGACCCTGCGACCCGTCGGTTCAACCCCGGGCAGGATATGGTCCATCTTGATGGTATGGGTGAATGAGATGATCAGTTCATCCACGAGTCGTTGCTCGCCATAGGTGCGCGACACCGTTTCAAATACGACATCGGGCGGAAAGAACTGGCCAATCAGCCGCTTGGCATAGAACCTGCGCACACCCTGCGGACCCTGACCGCCCACCATGGTGGGAACATTCACGAGATGGGGATCTGGCGACATGGTCGCCAATGTTTCGTCGAGGTCGCCAGCCAGTTCAGCCTGCAGATGCGCGTTGAAGATCGCATCCAGTTTCTCGTGCAAAACCTGCGTGGTCATCGTGTCTCCTGTCGTGAGCTGAAATGCATCAACCGTTTGATCGATGCCGCTGGCACCGCGGGCAGCCTCAGTTTACCGATCGTTCGAGACGAATGTCCGCTGGTGTGCGTTGTCAGGCCAGCAACATCACCACCGAACAAGCCGGCTCAAGCTGTCGCCTGCCAGATACAGGCCAACCAGAAACACCACCCAGGCCATCGCCCCGTTTGTATGTCGGGACAGAAGCGACTCCAGCTTCTTCAAGACAGGCGAAACATGATCATGCAGGAAAAGCCGCGCCACCAGCAGCAGTAACGCTGGCGTGATCATCACCAGGCAATAACCGAAAAGCACCACACCGCGCCCCAGCAGTGACAACTCCGAGGCGGTTAGAAGGCCGATCGCAGCTAGATACGGGATCATGGAAGCTGCTTCGATGACGGCCGCCGTCAACGCAAAGACGACGACCGCTCCGACGGGGGCTGACGGGTCGGTCGCATACCCCCGCATCCGCACGAAGAGACTCGGCCCGGTGCGGGCCTGCTTTGCCGCCCGGCGAGCGGCGCGACGCTCCTTGCCCGCCTTCGTCCAGGGCTCCATGCGTGCACCGAGCGCCATCAGCCCGATACCGGCGCCCAGCTGGGCGATCCTCAGGGGTTGTGAGTCTTCCGCCCCCTGCAACACATCGAGCAGCATCGAAGCTCCAAGGAGCAACGCCATCCCCAACAGCAGGTAGAACGCGGCGACGGTGCCCAGGAACAGCACAATCCTTCCCGGCCGCGGGCGACCGGGCACCAACATCAGCCAGAGAGGGATCAGCAACGTGCCGAAGCTCGTGCTGTCGATCAGCGCCAGTGCAACAAGCGGGGCAAGCAGCTCGATGGTCATCGATGGCAGGCGCGGCTTGCATCAGAATCCTTCAAGTCCAGTGTCCTTCCTCCTTCCGGTTGAGCCATGCGTTTGGCGACACACCACCCGGCCTGGCCCATGCTGTTGTGGGCCGCCTTCGCCGTGGAGGCCGTCCAGGCGCGGGCGACAACCACCCTCGGCGAGGGAGTCCTGCGCCAGGCACCCGCCCTGGGAGCGGTCGCCGTCGTGCCCGATCTCCCGGCCAGCGAGCTGGAGGCCCGCGCTGCGCTGGCTGGCGAGCTGATCAACCTGGGCAACCAGCTCAGTGATCAGGGCCGCCAGGGACGGAGCGAGGAGGAGCGCTGCCCGGGAAGGGTCGACGACGCAATTGTCCAGGGCACCCGGATCGATGGTCGTTCGATCAAGGCGCGCGCCCGTCATGACGGCCCCGGCGAACTGGACACCGCTCAGATCCGCTCCGGTCAGGTCGGCACCCTGAAGCAGGGCTCCACTGAGATTTGCCCATCTCAGCTTCGCGTTCCTCAGCTTTACGCCCTTCATCGAGGCGTTCGACAGATCAACCGAGAACCGCTGCTCCAGGCCTTCGATGCTGTCGCCTTGCCGCAGTGTCCGGTACCCGTCCTCCGTGTCGGCCCGGGCAAGCAGGGCCTGCCGCAGATCGGCGTCGTCGAGGTTCGCACCGGAGAGGTCGGCCCCACGAAGGTTTGCGCCCCGAAAATCGACCTGCCGAAAGTCTGCCTGCCGTGCATCTGTGCCGGGCAGGTTT
>QLAH01000619.1_pt1 | contig 15442 bp, 16 predicted proteins | sample 4693081 | NCBI WGS metagenome assembly QLAH01 (sample SAMN09425401, study PRJNA476045) | Lake water metagenome, whole genome shotgun sequencing project.
TGCGGCGCATCCCGCCCAGGGCCGCCAGCCCCTCCCACAGCCGGTCGCGCAGGGTGCCCAGGCGCTCGGCCCGTTCCAGGCGGTCGGCCACGGCGCCCGCCACGGCGGCGCCGAGGCCGACCACCAGGGGCACCGGCAGGGTGCCGCCCCGCAGCCCACCCTCCTGGCCGCCGCCGAGCTGCTGGGGGGCCAGCGGCACGCCATCGCGCCGGAGCAGGGCGCCGACCCCCTTGGGGCCATAGAGCTTGTGGCCGCTGAGGCTGAGCAGGTCGATGCCGAGGTCGGCCATGGACAGGGGGATGTGGCCCACCGCCTGGGCGGCGTCACAGTGGAACAGCACGCCGCGCTGGCGGCAGAGGGCGCCGATGGCGCCCAGGGGCTGCAGCACCCCGATCTCGTTGTTCGCCGCCATCACCGACAGCAGCAGGGTGTCGGGGCCCAGGGCCTGCGCCAGCCGGTCGGGATCGAGCAGGCCATCGGCCCCCACCGGCAGCACGGTGAGGGGGAACCCATGGCGCTCCAGCCAGGCCAGGGGCTCCAGCACGGCCCGGTGCTCCGTGGCCAGGGTCACCAGCCGGCGGCGGGGCTCCCCCCGCTCCAGGGCCGCCTCGGCCACCCCGCGCAACGCCAGGTTGTTGGCTTCGGTGGCGCCGCTGGTGAAGATCACCGCCTCGGCGGCCACGCCCAGCGCCTCCCCCACCCGTCTGCGGGCGATGTCCACCGCCGCGCCCGCCTCCAGGGCCGGCCGGTGCAGGCGGCTGGAGGGGTTGGCGGCGTTCTGCGTCCACCAGGGCGCCATGGCCGCCAGCACCGCCGGATCGCACGGGGTGCTCGCGTGGTGGTCGAGGTAGGTCAGCATGGGGCCATGCTGAACCGTCCCCGCTTCTTCGGTGCCTGCCCCCCGCGGCGGTGGTCGGCCCTGCCGATGGCCCCGCTGGCGACGTTCGCTCTGGCCGTGGCGGCGGTCGCGGTGGCGGTGGCGGGCCCGGTGGCCCTGCCCCGTCCGGCCGCCGCCCAGGACAACTCCCGCAGCAACGCCGAGAGCCGCCCGAAGGGCTTCAAAGTGCTGCAGGACCGTGTCACCCACCGGGGCCGGGAGGTGGTGGGCATCTACGGCCAGGTGAGCGAACCCAGCCAGCCGGGGATGTGGCGGGTGCAGGTGTGGGAAGAGCTCGACGACAGGGTGACCGTGGCCACCGACAAGATCGGCTGCAGCGTCACCGCCCCCCTGCGGATCACCGGCACCGCACGCCGGTTGATCATCCGCGAGCTCAATCCCGGCGGGGTGATCACCCCCGCCAACCGCCTCGACCACCTGATGTGGTGGGCTGTGTGCGTGCCCGAGCAGGCCGGCCGGGATCCCGCCACCCTCGGTCCGGTGGCTCGCCAGCTCGGCTACAGCGGCCGGTTGCCCGAACGGGAACAGGTGGTGCTTGGTCCCGGTCGATAGATTTCCCCCATGAGCCAAGACCCTTCCGCCGCCGCCGGCCCCATCCCCGAGCCGTCCGGGGCGGAGGAGCCCCTCGAGGCCGCCGCCAGCACCCCGGTGCGGCTGCTGCTGGTTGACGACGAGCCTGGCCTGCGCACGGCGGTCAAGGCCTACCTGGAGGATGAGGGCTTCGCCGTCACCACCGCCAACGATGGGGAGGAGGGCTGGACGGCGGCCCAGGCCCAGATGCCCGATGTGGTGATCACCGACGTGATGATGCCCCGCTGCGACGGCTACGGCCTGCTGAAGCGGCTGCGGGCCGATGAGCGGCTCGGCGGCACCCCGGTGATCTTCCTCACCGCCAAGGGGATGACGGCCGACCGCATCGCCGGCTTCCAGGCCGGGGCCGACGACTACATCCCCAAGCCGTTCGACCCGGACGAACTGGTGGCCCGGGTGCGCAACGTGGTGCGCCGCCAGGAGCGGCTGCTGGCGGAGGCGGCCCGCTTTGCCGACGCCGACATCGGCGCCATGGCCCGCCAGATCACCGAGATCCGCTCGATGCTGGGGGGCGGCGGCGGTTCCGGCACCGGCAGCGGCGGCAGCACCCGCAAGCCCGTCACCGACGTCAAGCTCGACTTCACGCCCCGCGAGGCGAGCGTGCTGCAGCTGGTGGCCGAGGGGATGATGAACAAGGAGATCGCCCGGCGGCTGGAAACCTCGATCCGCAACGTGGAGAAGTACGTCAGCCGGCTGTTCATCAAGACCGGCACCGCCAGCCGCACCGAGCTGGTGCGCTTCGCCCTTGAGCACGGGCTGGTGGATTGACATCCCCCCGTTCCCACCCCTGACCCTGCCGCCGGGCTGGCTGCCGGGCTGGCTGCCGGCCGCCTGCAACCAAGGCTGGGCCTACCGCGACCGCATCCCCGCCGCCGGGGCAGGTATGGGGGTGCTGGCCTATTACACCGAGCGCTACGGCCACTCCAGCGCGGCGGCGTGGGATCGGCGTCTGGCGGCCGGCGAGATCAGCCGCAACGGGGTGCCGCTGCGGGCCGATGCGGTCCTGGTCGGCGGTGATCGGCTCGTCTGGCAGCGTCCCCCCTGGCCGGAACCCGCCGTCCCGGCCCACTGGGACGTGATCCACGACGACGGCGATCTGCTGGTGATCGACAAGCCCAGCGGCCTGCCCGTGCTGCCGGCGGGCGGTTTCCTGGAGCACACCGTGCTGCGGCTGCTGGAGCGCCGCCATGGCGACGACCCCGCCGGCATGCCGCGGCCGGTGCACCGCCTGGGGCGCTTCACCTCCGGCCTGCTGGTGTGCGCCCGCCGGCCGGCCACCCGCGCCTGGCTGAGCGCCCAGCTGCGGGAGAGCACGGGCTCGCTGGCCAGCGACGGCGACGGGGCCCGGCCCTGCCGCAAGCTCTACCGGGCCCTGCTGGTGCCGGGGCGATTGGCGCTGGTGACCGGCGACAGCCTGGTGATCACCACAGCGATCGGCCGGCAGCCCCACCCGCCGCTCGGGGAGATCTGGTGCGCGGCCGAGGCCGGCGACCCGGCCGCCCTGCCGGCCCGCAGCCAGCTCACCCTGCTGGCGAAAGGCGGCGAGGCCGATCTGGTCGAGGTGGCGATCGTCAGCGGACGACCCCACCAGATCCGCATCCACTGCGCTGCGATCGGGGCGCCGCTGTGGGGGGATCGCCTGTATCTGGCGGGCGGGCGGGCCCGCCCCGGGGGGCTGCCGGGGGAGGGCGGCTACCGGCTCCAGGCCCGCTGGCTGCGGCTGCACCGCCCCGATGGGTCGCTCCTGGAGCTGGAGGCCCCACCGGCCGTGGACCCGGACAGCGGCGCGCCCTGGGGCTGACGGGCGCTGTGGAAGGTCATTGGCTGGCTGGCCCGTCGGGCTCTGAGATCTGTCCGGCCAGTGGGATCTGCTCGGCCTTTGGGATCTGTACAGCCTGTACAGACTCTGGATCCCCCTTCCGCAAGGCCCCCGGATCATGGCCTCCGGCGTCACACGGGCGAGGCACCGCTCCAGCCACCCCGGCAGGTTCGCTTCAGGCCGGGTCGCGCTCGAAGGCGATCAGGCGGGAGAAATAGAACGGCGCCTGGTTGAGGCTGCGGTGCACGGGGCGGAAGCCGGCCGCGGCCGCTGCCGCCACGATGCCGTCTTCCCGCAGGGTGTAGGCGCGGGTGGTCTTGCTGGGCCCGGGGAACAGCTGGCCGATCTGCTTGAGCACCGCCAGCAGCGGCGTGTAGGGGGCGAAGCTGACGATCAGTTGCCGCTCGGCCATGGCCGCCAGGTGCCGCACCATCGCTTCGGCGGCCGCCTGGGGGTAGTGGATGAAGACGTCCAGGCAGATCACCGTGTCGTAGCGGCCCTGGAGGCTCTCCAGGTCGGAGGCACTGAAGCTGAGCCGCTCCGAGGCCAGACCGGCCTCGGAGGCCCGGCGGCTGGCCTCGGCCACCATCGCGGCGGAGAGGTCGCTGGCGGCGATTGAGCCGGCGCCGAGGGCCGCCAGGGGCAGGCTGAGGCTGCCGACGCCACAGCCGGCGTCGCAGAAGCTGCGGCTGGCCAGGTCACCCTGCTGCTGCAGCCAGGCCAGCACGGCGTCCACGGTCTTCTGGTGGCCGAGGCGGATGTTGCGCTGGACCCGGTTCACCTCCTCGCTGTCGCTGTAGATGCGGTTCCAGCGCTCGAAGCCGGTGCTCTCGAAGTAGGCCTGCACCTCGGCCTTCTCGGCCTGCGTCTCAGCCTGTGCCTCGGTGGGCGCGGGGGGTTGCAGTTCCGGGGGCATGGGGCGCAGGGCCGTTCGGGTGGGCCGGATCCTAGGGAGCTGGGGCCAGGGACACCGTCGCGGGGCGCCGCCAGTCCAGGCGCCCATCGGCGGCCGTGCTCCAGCGCAGGGTGTCCGCCAGGGGCCGCCCCAGCAGCAGCTGCTCCAGCGGCTGTCGCTCCCCCAGCAGGCGCCGCGGGGCCAGGGTGGCCGCGGCGATCGAGGCCGGCACCAGGCCGCCCCAGCCGGCCAGCCGCCGCACCCCCTCCAGCAGCGGCAGGGTCACCCCGGCCAGGGTGCCGTCCTCCAGCCGGCAGCTGCCGTCCTCCACCAGCAGGACGCGCTCGTCCCAGCGGTGGCGGCCGTCGGCCAGTCCGTAGGGGGCCAGGGCGTCACTGACGATCACCACCTGCCGGGGCGCCAGCCGCTGCAGCAGCACCGCCATGGTGGGGTCCACGTGGACACCGTCGGCGATCAGCCCCAGGGCCACCTCCCCCTGCAGCAGGGCTTCCCCGACCGGGCCCGGGGCGCGGTGGTGCAGCCCGGCCATGGCATTGAAGCTGTGGGTGAGCATGCCCACCCCCTCGGCGAAGGCCCGCCGGGCCTGGGCCGCATCGGCGCCGCTGTGGCCCAGGCTCACCACCACGTCGGCGGCCCGCAACGCCGCGATCACCTCGGCGGCCCCCTCCAGCTCCGGGGCCAGGGTCACCAGGGCGACATCGGCCTCCGGGCCACCCGCGAAGCCGGCGATCAGCCGCTCAAGGGTGGCCCGGCTGGGGGCCTGCAGGTGCTGGGCCGGATGGGCGCCCCGCCGCTCCGGCGCCAGGAACGGCCCCTCCAGGTGGGCGCCCAGCAGCCTGCAGCGCCCGGGCCGGTGCTGGCGTCGGGTCTCGGCCAGCACCGTCAGGCTCTGGCGCACGGCCTGGGGAGCGCAGGTCACCAGGGTGGGACAGATGGCGTCCACCCCGTCCTTCCACAGCCGCTCCAGCAGGGCCTGCAGGCGGGGCAGGTCGTCGAGGCTCAGCTCGGGGAAGGCCAGCCCCAGGCCGCCGTTGATCTGCAGGTCCACGCCCCCCGGGGACAGCCAGTCGCCGCCCCAGTCCTCACCCCCGGCCCGGCTGCCCGGCGGCGTGGGCCGCACCCGGGCGATCCGCCCCTCGCCGTCGACACCGACCCGCCAGCGCCAGCCCGCCTCGGCCGGGGCCGGGTCATCGCCCGCCAGTCGCAGGTTGGTCAGCCAGCGCATCCGGGCAGCCGCGGGACGGGACAATGCCATCCTCGCTGCCCCCGCCCCATGGACCCCGAAGCCGCCCCGTCCACCGCCACCCCCCAGCCCCGGGTGGCGATCGTCATGGGCAGCGATTCCGATCTGCCGACGCTGGAGCCGGCCGTGCGGATCCTGGAGCAGCTGGGGGTGGCCAGCGAGGTGCGGGTGCTTTCGGCCCACCGCACGCCGCGGGAGATGGCGGAATTCGCTGAGGCGGCCGCGTCCCGGGGCCTGCGGGTGATCATCGCCGGCGCGGGCGGCGCGGCCCACCTGCCCGGCATGGTGGCGGCCTTCTCCATGCTGCCGGTGATCGGCGTGCCCGTGCGCAGCCAGGCCCTCTCCGGGGTGGACTCCCTCCATTCGATCGTGCAGATGCCGGCGGGGATCCCCGTCGCCACGGTGGCGATCGGCGGCGGCCTCAACGCCGGCCTGCTGGCGGCCTCGATTCTGGCCATCGCCGACCCGGTGCTCGCCGACGCCCTGGAGGCCCACCGCCGGGGGCTGCACGATCAGGTGGTGGCCAAGGATGGGCGCCTGCAGGCCCTCGGCAGTGCCGCCTACCTGGCGGCGATGGGCCAGGGATGAGGCGCTGGCGGTCGCCGGCCCGGCAGGCCAAGCTGGTCGGCGATCGTCGATCCTCCGGGGCCAGGCCCCGCTCCCGCTGATGCTCGAGCGGCTGGTCCTGCCCCCCTGGCTGCGGTTCTCCCTGGCCCTGCCCCTGCTGGTGCTCAACCTCTGGGTGCTGCGCCAGCTGCTGGTGCCCCTGGCGCCGTTCCCGGCCCTGTTCCTGACGGCCGCCCTGCTGGCTTTTCTGCTGGACATCCCCAGCCGCTGGCTGATCGGGCGGGGACTGCCGCGGGCCCTCGCCCTGCTGCTGGTGCTGGGGCTGAGCCTCTCGGCGGTGGTGCTGGCGGCCCTGGTGCTGGTGCCGCGCCTGGTGGAGCAGCTCGGCGACCTGGTGCTCGCCCTTCCAGGCTGGCTGGCGGAGGGGGAAACCCTGCTGGGCCGGCTGCAGAGCTGGGCCACCGAGCGGGGGCTGCCTACTGATTTCGGGGGGCTGAGCAGTGACCTGATCACCCGCACCAGCAAGATCGCCTCCCAGCTGAGCCAGCAGGTGCTGGGAATCCTGGGGGCCACGGTGAGCATCACCGTCAACACGGTGATCGTGCTGGTGCTGGCGGTGTTCCTGCTGCTGGGGGGCGAAGGCATCGCCAAAGGATTGGCGGAATGGCTTCCCGCCGGCACCCGCGCCCTGGTGCTCAGCACCCTCGACCGCACCTTCCGGGGCTACTTCGCCGGCCAGGTGGTGCTGGCCCTGATCCTCAGCGGCGCCCAGAGCCTGGTGTTCACCCTGCTGGGGATTCCCTACGGCGTGCTGTTCGCCGTGGCGATCGGCTTCACCACCCTGATCCCCTACGCCAGTGCCCTCACCATCGTGGGGGTGAGCGTGCTGCTGGCCCTGGAAGATCCACGCACCGGCATTGAGGTGCTGGCGGTGGCGATCAGTGTCGGCCAGGTGGTCGACCAGGTGATCCAGCCGCGGCTGATGGGCTCGATCGTGGGGCTGCAGCCGGCCTGGCTGCTGATCAGCCTGCCCATCGGCGCCCGGCTGGGGGCGCTGATGGGGCTGGGGGAACTGCTGGGTCTGCTGCTGGCGGTGCCGGTCGCCAGCTGCTCCAAGACCTTCCTCGATGCCTGGGCCCTGCGCCTGCGCGCCGAACCGTTCAGGGCTCCGCTGGAGCAGGAATGATGCCGCGGCGCTCCAGTTCGGCCATCACCTGGGCCACCGAATCCTCCAGGCTCTGCTCCCCGGTGGCCACCCGCAGTTCGGGGGCCTCGGGGGACTCGTAGGGGCTGGAAATGCCGGTGAACTCCTTGATCTCCCCCGCCCGGGCCTTGGCGTAGAGCCCCTTGGTGTCCCGCTGCTCGCAGACCTCCAGGTCGGCGGCGCAGTGGATCTCGAGGAAATCGCCGTCCTCCACCAGCGCGCGGGCCCGCTGGCGGTCGGCCCGGAAGGGGGAGACGAAGGCGGTGAGCACCACCACCCCGGCATCCAGGAACAGCTTGGCCACCTCACCGATCCGGCGGATGTTCTCCTCCCGGTCGGCGTCGGAGAAGCCCAGATCGCTGCACAGCCCGTGGCGGACGTTGTCGCCATCGAGCACGTAGCAGGACAGCCCCTGCTCGAACAGGGCCGAGTTGACCGCGTTGGCCAGGGTGCTCTTCCCCGCCCCCGAGAGCCCCGTGAACCAGAGGATGGCGCTGCGGTGGCCCCGCTGGTGGGCCCGGGCGGCGCGGGTCACGGTGGAGTGGTGCCAGACGATGTTGGTGGCCTTGGCAGGCGAGGTCATCTCGGACACGGAAACGGGGCGGGGGCTTCGGGCCGCATTCTCCCCTACCCCCCCGCCTGCTTCGGCCGGTAGCCGTCCGTCTCCAGGGCGGCCAGGGCCGCCGCCACATGGTCCCCCTGCAATTCGATCACCCCGTCCTTGAGGGTGCCGCCGGTGCCGGCGGTGGCCTTGAGCCGCTTGAGCAGTTGGCGCGCCTCGGCCTCGGGGGCCTCCAGCCCCGTGATCGTGGTCACGAGCTTGCCGCCCTTACCCGCCCGCGTGCGCTGGACGCGCACCCGCTGGAGGCCCTTGGCCGGCTGGGCCGATGGGGGCTCCGGCCGCTGCAGGCTCTCAGAGCCGCTGAACTCCCTCCAGCCGCCCTTAGGCATGGGCCCGGCCCCCCTTGAGGAGTCGATTCACCCGGCGGCCGGCGGCCGAGGCCAGTCTGGAGGGCAGGGATCGGGGGCGCATCGTCTCGGGCAGGGAGGGCGGTTCGGAGAAGTCGTAGCCATTCCCGACGCGATGGCGGGCCATGGCCTTGTGGTGGGCCGCGGCCGTGTAGTGGCAGACGTAGGAGCGGCGGGTGAGGCTGGGATCCACCATCGGGGTGCCGCCGTGAATCAGCGCCCCGTGCCAGATCAGCAGGTCGCCGCGCCTGGGCAGGTAGATGCTCGGTGTCCAGCCCTGCTGCTCGATCAGGGTGTCCAGGTAGTGCCCGTAGCCCGCTGACGTCGCCTGGTCGGTGTCGCGGCTGGCCAGAATTCCTCCCTGGTTCCAGTCGTAGAACTGATGGTCCTCCAGGAGATGGGAGCCCTTGTAGTAGACGAGCGGCCCGGCCTGGTCGCTGATGTCTTCCAGGGGAATCCAGGCGGCCGCCAGGTGGCCCAGCCGGCTGTGATGGTGCACGTAGGAGAAATCCTGGTGCAGCGATTGTTCGCTGCTTTTCCAGAAGGTCAGCGTTTGAATCAGGCCCGGTGCCGAGCCGAAGAGTTCGTCGAGGAAACGGATGACCGGCTCTGAGAAGGCAAGGTCACGGGCCGAATCGAAGTAGCGATGCAGGTCGTTGAGCTTCAGTCCGGGGCCCGCTTGCCGCAGATCCGTGACGCCCAGCTTGGAGAGGTTGCGCAGCACCCTGGCTTCGTAGTGCTCCGCCGTGCCATCGATGCCGATCATGCCGTGCAGCAGGGACGTCCGGGCCAGCCTCGGCAGCTCGGCCAGGTCGGCGTCGACCCGGTCAAGGAGATCCGGGTCGATCACCTGGGGAAAGAGGATCACACCGTCCCGCAGGAACTGCAGTACCGCCGGTGAGTAAATCCGCTCCGCCACGTCGGGCTGCTGGCGATACAGCCGTTCGGCCAGCGTCAGGGACGAGAGGTAGTGGTGGGGGAGCATCTCTGGCGTTCGTTGGGAACGGGGCCGGCAGCCGCTGCCGCCCCTGATTCTGCGGTGGCCCACCGGAATCCCCGGGTCCCTCCCAGCCGTGCCGGGGGGTGCCTCCCTACTCTGAATCATCCCCTTCCGTTCCGCCGGTGACCAGCACCGTCCCTGCCCGCAGCGTCGATCCGGCCGAGCTGCAGCCGTCGGTCCGCCCGGATGGCCTGGGCCGGTTCGGCCCCTTCGGCGGTCAGTACGTCCCCGAAACCCTGATGCCCGCCCTGGCGGAGCTGGAGACCGCCGCCGCCGAGGCCTGGGCCGACCCCGCCTTCACCGCCCGGCTGGACCACCTGCTGCGCCACTACGTGGGGCGTCCCACGCCGCTCTACGAGGCCGAGCGCCTCACGGCCCACTACCGCCGTCCGGAGGGGGGGCCGCGCCTGTGGCTGAAGCGTGAGGACCTCAACCACACCGGCGCCCACAAGATCAACAACGCCCTGGGCCAGGCCCTGCTGGCTTTGCGGATGGGCAAGCAACGGATCATCGCCGAAACCGGCGCCGGCCAGCACGGCGTCGCCACCGCCACGGTCTGTGCCCGCTTCGGGCTGGAGTGCGTCATCTACATGGGGGCGGAGGACATGCGCCGCCAGGCCCTCAACGTGTTCCGGATGCGTCTGCTGGGCGCCACCGTCCAGCCCGTCACCGCCGGCACCGCCACCCTCAAGGACGCCACCAGCGAAGCCATCCGCGACTGGGTCACCAACGTGGAGACCACCCACTACATCCTCGGCTCCGTGGCCGGCCCGCACCCCTACCCGATGCTGGTGCGGGATTTCCACGCCGTGATCGGCCAGGAAGCCAGGGCCCAGTGCCTCGAGGCCTTCGGCCGTCTGCCGGATGTGCTGATCGCCTGCGTGGGCGGCGGCTCCAACGCCATGGGCCTGTTCCATCCCTTCGTGCAGGACGCCGGCGTGCGGCTGATCGGGGTGGAGGCGGCCGGCGAGGGGGTGGCCACCGGTCGCCATGCCGCCACCATCACCGAGGGCCGGGTGGGGGTGCTGCACGGTGCCATGAGTCTGTTGCTGCAGGACGACGAAGGTCAGGTGCAGGAGGCCCACTCGATCAGCGCCGGTCTCGACTACCCGGGGGTGGGGCCGGAGCACAGCTACCTGCGCCAGATCGGCCGGGCCGAATATGCGGCCGTCACCGATGCCCAGGCCCTGGAGGCCCTGCAGCGGGTGAGTGAGCTGGAGGGCATCATCCCGGCGCTGGAGACGGCCCACGCCTTCGCCTGGCTGGAATCCCTCTGCCCCACCCTCGCCCCCGGCACCGAAGTGGTGCTCAACCTCTCCGGCCGCGGCGACAAGGACGTCAACACGGTGGCGGAGAAGCTGGGCGACGCCATGGGGGCCTGATCGGCTCCTGTCACCGCGCCGGGCAGGCACTGGCCAAGCTCTGGGGCCTGGGATGGGGGGGGCGGGATCGGAAACCCGACCTAAACTCAGCGATCACAGTGGCGAATCGCCATGGCGGAGCTCACGGCTGATCGCCAGGGTCAGGATCGGCTCGACCGCCTTCTTCTTCTCGCCTTCGGGCTTGCGTTTGCGGCCCATCTTGGTGAGCGCCTGGTTTATGTGTTCCACCTCGCCGGGAGAACACTCGATTTCACGACCAACTATGGACTCACGGAGTGGTTGACCAACTACGCCGGAGGTTTTCAGCGCAGGGGTTTGCCGGGAGCCTTCATCCATGGGCTGTATGAACAATGGAGTGTGGCGCCCAATGCCAGCATTGTCACGGCCTGCGTCATTCTTTACGCCGTCTTCAGTGTTTATCTGTGGCGTCGATCTGCCGGCATCGTGCCCCGATGGGTTCTGCTGACAACACCGCTGCTCGGCTATCCGGTGTTCATCGATCGCATCCTGATCCGTAAGGATCTTCTGGTTCTGCTGCTGTTTGCCTGGGCGGTGCGGTTGATCTGTTCCCAGCGGCAGCCCTGGCATGGGTTCCTGGCGGGCCTGGTTCTGGCGGTGGGGATCCTGTCCCATGAGGTCATCGCCTTCCTGGCCCTGCCTTCGTTCTCGGCTCTGATCCTCCTGCGAGCCCTGGCCGGGGGCCGTTCAGGGCCGACCCGTGTCGTCCGCCGTGTCGCGACCAGCCTGACCTGGCTGGTGCTGCCGCTCCTCTCCCTGGCTGCGGTGCTGTGGTTCCGAGGCACGGACTCCCGGGTTCAGGCCATCGCCCAGTCCTGGAGGGGCGCCTTCGATCCGGGTGTTCCTTTCCCTGGCCCCCAGGGGGCCATCGCCTGGCTTTCATTGCCAGCCGAAAAGTACGTCGCCGATTCCCAGGGCGTGCTGGCCAAGCTTCATTTCGGCATCCCGCTCTGGTTGATCATTCTGCTGGCCAGCGTCAGTGGAGTCGTTCTGCTGGCGGCGGTGATCGGACGCCAGTCGCGGATCCGTGCCTGGTTCTTCGTGGCGGCCGCCCTGCTGCAGTTTCTCTGCATGGCGCCCGTCTTCTTCTCCGCCTGGGACCACGGGCGCTGGGTGATTCTCTGTTTGATGTCGGCCTTCATCCTCGCCATTGAAACCCCATTGGACTGGCAACAGACATGGGCCTCACTCTCCGGATTCCCGCCGCAACTTCGGGCTGTCGTCCTGCCGGCCTGGATCGCCCCAGTGGGATTTGCGTTCTGGGGAATTCAGGTGGTTTCGTGGAGCGTCTATGGCTGGCTTGCCAGCGCCCCGGTCGGTCTGGTGCTGCAGGTCTATTTCTACCTGCGAACGCTGGGGTTGGAGCGTCCCTTCTGATCCGGCTTCAGAGGGGATCCTGCTCCCACGGGAATCGGGGCAGCTTGTTGAGGCCTTCCTGCATGTGGCGGGCCCACACATCCATGGTGTGCTGGATCTCCGGAGCCTCCTTGTCCAGTTTCAGGTGCCGGCCCACCTTGAACTCGTCACGGCGCACCAGGGCAATCTCGAAGGGCGGGCCCACGGTGAGGTTGGAGCGCCGGGTGACGATCTCCGACACCAGGCACAGGCGCGCCGCATCTTCCAGGGAGAGGTCGGGACGGCCGATGTAATCCAGCGGCGGTTTGCCGTACTTGGTTTCGCCGATCTGCAGGAAGGGGGTGTCGGCGGTGGCCATGATCGCGTTGCCCTGGGGGTAGATCATGTAGAGCCCATGGGGCTGGCCGGCGATCTGGCCACCGAGGATGAAACTGGCCTCGCCGCTGGCGCCCGCCTGCCGCAGGTTGGGATTGAACTCCTTCTGCACCATCACGTTGAGGCGGCCGATGTAATCGGCCACTTCAAACAGATAGCGGGCCGTGAGCATGCTCGGCCCGGCCGGCGGATCATCGTGGCGGCTCCACTGGGGGCTCGGCCCGGCCCCGTGGTTCTCGATGTCGCGGCGGATGCGGTTGAGCACGGCCTGGGTGGTGCCCAGGTTGCCGGCCGCCATCAGCACGAACAGCCGGTCGGGGGCCGGCGCCAGCACATGCATCTTGCTGTAGCTGGAGATGTAGTCCACCCCAGCGTTGGTGCGGGAGTCGGAGGCGAACACCAGGCCGCTCTGGAGCAGAAAACCGAGGCAATAGGTCATCAGCTGAGCAGCCTCTCCAGGATCGAGGCCACCGACTGGACCGCGGCGCGTGCCGTGGCATAGGCCATGCGCATCGGCCCCACCAGCCCCACCTGCCCGCGGCCGCCATGGCCCGTGCGGTAGGTGGCCTGGACCACCGAACACTGGCCGAGGGCGGCATGGGGATGCTCGGTGCCGATCCAGATCGCATCGCTGGCGATGGCGGCGGGGTCCCCGTTGAGACCCAGCAGCGTGCGGGGGCCATGCTCCACCAGCTGCACCACCGGCAGCAGGCTGGAACTGTGGCTGAATTCCGGCTGGGCCAGCAGTCCCCCCAGGCCGGCCGCCACCACGGCGTCCAGCTCTTCGCTGCGAATGCGGCCGTGGCTGTCGAGGGCCTGGCGCAGCAGGCCACCGCTGCGGCGCAGTTCGGCCGGCAGCCGCTCCCAGGGGATGCGGCCGTCGCCGCCGGCACGGAGCTGCTGGTTGGTCCAGCGCTCCAGGATGGGCAGTTCCTCCTCCAGGCCGGCGCCGAGGCGGAGGTTCAGGCTGGTGCTGAAGTCGGGACCCTGGACGAGAAACACCAGCAGACGGTCGCCGCTCGGCACGAGCCGCACAGCCTGCAGCAGGGGGCTGGGGCGCTGGGGCCGGGTGATCAGACTGAGAAGCCCGGTGAGGTCGGCCAGGCGACGGGCCAGGTGCAGCAGCAGATCATCGAGGGCGGCCCACTGCAGGCTGATACCGGCCAGTTCCCGCTCCAGCTGCAGGGCGGCGGCCCCCGGGGCCGGCAGCAGCTGGTCGACGTAGAGGCGGTAGCCCCGCTGGCTGGGGATCCGGCCGGCGGAGGTGTGCGGCTGGGTCAGCAGGCCACGCTGTTCCAGGGCCCCCATGGCCGTGCGCACGGTGGCGGGGCTGGCGGGCAGGCCGAAACGCCGCACCAGCGTGTGGCTCCCCACGGGTTCAACGGTGTCCACGTAGTGCCGCACCGTGGCCCGTAGGACCTCCTGTTGTCGGCGCGGCAGCGTGTCCAAGGACGGGGGGGAGACAGCAAAGAAAACAGATTCTTAATCCTAGGTAGGTGTGGTCCCTTCCCAGGCCCGTCCGGTGGGCTCAGTAACGGGGAACCTGGGGATCCACCTCCCGGCTCCAGGCGTCGATGCCCCCCTTCAGGTTCCAGACCTCCGCGTAGCCCCGTTCCTGGATCAGCCAGCAGCCGAAGTCCCAGCTGCGGATGCCGGCATGGCAGAGCACCACCACCGGCTCCTGCCGGTCGAGCAGGGCCTCCAGTCGCGGCAGCCATTCCGGGTGGCGGCTCAGGGGCAGGTGCAGAACCTCCAGCGGCAAGCGGGCCAGGGCCAGTTCGCCGTCCTCGCGCACGTCCACGATCCGGAGCGGCTCCCCGGCCCCAAGGCGCCGCTGCAGGTCCGCGGCGGTGAGCGTCCGGGGGGTCCCCGGGTGGGTCGTCTCGTCCATGGCGGGCGTCGGAGGGGGGGTGGCGTCAGGATGGTCCCATCCTGCTGAGAACGCATGAAGGCCCGCCCATTCCTGGCGGTGCTGCTGGCCCTGGTGCTGGTGGTGTTCGGACTGGGGCTCGGTGGCTGGTGGCTGGTGTGGCAACGCAGTGCCCTGCGCCTGCAGCGCCTGCCGCTGGTGGTGCCGCGGGCGGCCCGGTTCGTGCCCCGGGATGCGGCCCTCAGCTTCCATCTGTTCAGTGACGGCGACCAGCCCCTGGATTACGCCCGGGCCGTCGCGCCGCCCCGCCAGAGGCGGCAGGCGGCGGAGGCGGTCGGCCGGCTGCGCGATGGGGCCTTCGCCGCGGCGGGTCTCGATTACGACGGTGAACTGCGGTCCTGGCTGGCGGCACCGGTGGGTCTGGCCCTGTTCGAGGCGGACGCCGGCGAGGCCCCAGGCGCCCCCAGGGGGGGCTGGCTGCTGGCCCTGGGCAGCCGCGACGACGACGGCGCCCGCCAGTTTCTGCAGCGCTTCTGGCAGACCCGCAGCCTGGCGGGCACGGACCTTCAGATCAGCACCTACCGGGGCATGGGTCTGATCAGCGGCCGGGGGGCCCTGCTGGGCCGCACGCCGATGCCCCTGGCCACGGCCCTGGTGGATGACGACCTCGTGCTGATCGCCTCGGGGCGGGGTGTGCTGGAGCAGGCGCTGGATGTGTCCCAGATCCCTGAGCTCAACCAGGCCGGCCAGGCGTCCTTCCAGGAGGGTCTGCGGCGACTGGGCACCGGCGCCGCCCTGCTCCAGGTCGCCCCCGAGGCCCTCTAGCGCTGGCTCGGTCTGCCGCTGCCGTCCTCCGCCGACCAGCGGCCCGGTGGGCTGCTGCTGGCCCTGCGGCCCGATGGGCCAAGCCTGCGGCTGTCCGGCCTGCTCGGGCTGCCGGCGGAGATCGCCCTGCCGCAGGTGGGCGCCGATGCCGGCCTGGGTCAGGCCCTGATGGCCGCCCTGCACCGTCCCGCCGCCAGCCTCGCCCTGGTGCAGGACCCCGCGACCCTGGCCACGATCCCCCTGCTGCAACCGCTGCTCGCCCGCCTGGTGGGGACGGCGGAGGCCACGGGCCCGGTGCCCGCCCTGGTGGTGGGGGCCGACGGGGGGCCGCTGCTGGCCGCCGCCAGCGGTGATCGCTGGCTGCTGGGCACGGCGGCCGATCGCCCCGAGCCCTCGGCGCTGGAGGCGG